>Ga0184625_10000062_pt1 | contig 26515 bp, 24 predicted proteins | sample PLM3_30_b1_FD_133151 | JGI IMG/M metagenome (GOLD analysis project Ga0184625, IMG submission 133151) | Groundwater sediment microbial communities from an aquifer in East River, Colorado, USA - PLM3_30_b1 | ecosystem: Environmental > Terrestrial > Soil > Riparian zone | place: USA: East River... | reverse complement strand
GTGACGATCGATCCAAGCACGTAGAACGCCCCGAGCAAGCCGCCGATCCAGATCCACCACGGCGCGTCCCCCGCCCGGTCGGGCCAACCGTCGCGCACGGTCGTCAGCGCCGCCAAGAACAACGCCACGGCGCCCACTAAGAAAGACACCAACGCGGCTCGCACCGATCCGCCGACCCACTCGGCGAGCTGCGCGTTGATGCCGAACTGCAGCGGCAGCATCGCGCCGGCCAGGAGCGCGAAGAGCAGGTAGGTCCAGATTGCCACCCTGCAGATTTCAAGAGAAAATGCGGGTTTCCCTGCCCGCCACCGAGGAGGACCCATGCTCAGCTTCGGCGTCACCGTCCTGCCCGACCCGCCCAGCTCGCGCTTCTTCGAGCTGGTCGAGCTCGCCGAGCAGCACGGGTTCGAGTACGCGTGGACCTACGACTCGCACATCCTCTGGCAGGAGTCCTACGCGACGATGCCGCTCGCCGCGGCCCGCACGTCGAAGATCAAGCTCGGCCACTTCGTGACGAACCCGGGCATCCGTGACCCGACGATCACAGCGAGCTGGTACGCGACGATGCAGGACCTCTCCAACGGTCGAATGGTGATGGGCATCGGCCGCGGCGACTCCTCGCGCCGCGTCGTCGGGCTCAAGCCCGTGCGCGTCGCGGAGTTCGAACGACGCTGCGCGATGATCAAAGACCTGATGAACGGCCGGAAAGTGGACTGGAACGAGAAGGAGCTGGAGCTGACCTGGGCCAGAAAGGACGTCCCGGACATCCCGATGTGGATCGCCGGCTACGGCCCCAAGGCGCTCGCCGTGGCGGGCCGCGTTGCCGACGGCGTGATCATCCAGCTCGCCGACCCAGTGATCATCCAGTGGATCATGGACACCGCCCGAAAGGCGGCTGAGGAAGCCGGCCGCGACTCCTCGGAGCTCAAGTGCATCGTCGGCGCGCCGAGCCACATCTCGGACGATCTGACCGACGCACGCAATCAGGTTCGCTGGTTCCCCGCGATGGTCTCGAACCATGTGATGGACCTGATCGAGAAGTACGGCTGGGAGTCCGAGATCCCCGACGCGCTGACCGACTTCGTCAAGGCGCGGAAGTTCTACGACTACAAGGACCACAGCCGTGTGGGCGCCGCCCACGGGGAGTTCGTGACCGACGAGATCTGCGACCGCTTCTGCGTTCTCGGGAACGTCGATCAAGCGACCGCTAAGCTCAAGGAGCTCGAGGCGGTCGGTGTCGACCAGTTCAACATCTACCTGATGACACACAACCAGGAGGAGACACTCGCCGCGTACGGCGACCAGATCATCCCGCAGTTCAGCGGCGTGGCTGCCTGATGGCAGAAGTCGTCTCCATCCAGGGCACCGAAGCGACGGCGAAGATCCGGAGCGTCGTCTGGGTGATCGTGCTCGAGTTCATCACGCTCTTCATCTACGGGTTCTTCTGGTGGTACTTCATCCACCGGGAGCTGCGCGACTACGGCCGTGCGAAGGGAACCACCGAGCTCGGCACGAGCCCGGGCACGTCGTTGCTCGCGATCACGCTCGGCGCACTGATCATCGTCCCGGCCCTCGTTTCCTTCTACAACGGGTTCAAGCGCGTGCAGGCCGCGCAGCGATTGACCGGGATCGAGCCGTTGAACGGCTGGATCGGCCTGATCCTGTTCATCGTCTTCTATCCGGCCCTGATGGGGTACATGCAGAGCGGTCTGAACCCTGTCTGGAAGGCGCAGGCCGGCGCCGACTCTCACTGATTTCTTAGCAGCCTTCGCCACAATTCAGGCCGTGAAGATCCTCGTCGTCGACGACGAGCGCGCCGTGCGCGACTCGCTCCGCCGCGCCCTGGAGCTCCAGGGCTACCAGGTCGACCTCGCCGCCGACGGCGCAGAGGCGCTCGCACTGCTGGAAGCCAACGGGCAGCCCGACGCGGTCGTGCTGGACATCCTCATGCCCGGCATCGACGGGCTGGAGGTCTGCCGGCGCATCCGGGAGGAGGGCAACGAGGTGCCCGTCCTGATGCTCACCGCGCGGGATGCGGTCGGCGACCGCGTCGAGGGCCTCGACGCAGGCGCCGACGACTACCTCGTGAAGCCGTTCGCGCTGGAGGAGCTCCTGGCCAGGATCCGCGCGCTGTTGCGGCGGACCTCGCCGACGGCCGACGGCGCCCTGCGCTTCGCCGACGTCGAGCTCGATCCCGGGACCCGCGAGGTCCGCCGGGCAGGCGACCAGATCGACCTGACCCGGACGGAGTTCAACCTCCTCGAGCTCTTCCTCCTGAACCCCCGGCAGGTCCTGACCCGCTCGATCATCTTCGAGCGCGTGTGGGGCTACGACTTCGGCTTCGCCTCGAACTCGCTCGACGTCTACATCGGCTACCTCCGGCGCAAGACGGAGGCGGGCGGCAAGCCTCGCCTGATCCACACGGTGCGCGGCGTCGGGTACGCGCTCCGGGAGCAATGAGCTTCAGGCTGCGCCTCACTCTCGTCGCCGCGACGGCGGTGGCACTCGCAGTCGCTCTGGCCTCGGCGGTCGTCTACGTCGTCGTCCGCGACCAGCTACGGGGACAGGTGGACGACGCGCTCAGGGAACGGGCAGTGCAGATCCAGCACGTGGGATTCCGGAATGCCTTCCCGGAGGACATCCCAGGCCCGGAGCTCGGCGGAGCCGGTGGCTACACGCAGTTCGTCACCTCGGACGGAAGGACCTTCCGCCCGCGTGGAGCGGAGATTCCGATTCCGGTCACGGCCCGCGTGCGCGACGTCGCTGCCGGAGACGCAGCTCCATTCTTCACGGACGAGACCATCGAAGGTACGCATGTCCGGGTGCTCGCGTTTCCGGTCGGGCCCGGAGCAGCGCTTCAGATCCTCCGGCCGCTCAACGAAGTCGACGGCACGCTCGACCAGCTCCGGACGTTTCTGATCCTGATCACCTTGGGAGGGATCGGGCTTGCCGCCGCCCTCGGGCTGCTCGTCTCGCGCGCGGCGATCGCGCCCGTCGCGCGGCTCACGAAGGCGACTGAGCGAGTGACCGAGACCGGCGATCTCTCCGAGCGGATCGATGCAAGCGGAAAGGACGAGCTGAGCCGTCTCGCGGGCAGCTTCAACGCCATGCTCGGAGCGCTCGAGCAATCCACGCGCGCGCAGCGGCAGCTCGTGGCCGACGCCTCCCACGAGCTGCGGACGCCCCTGACCAGCCTGCGCACGAATTTCGAGGTGCTGATGAGTGACCGCGAGCTCGATCCCGACGAGCGCCGGCGCCTCCTCGACGACGTCGTCGAGCAGATCGGGGAGATGACCGCGCTCATTGCCGAGCTGATCGAGCTCGCGCGCGGCGACCAGCTGCCGAGCGAGCCCGAGACCGTGCGACTCGACCTCCTCGCCGGCGACGCGGTCGAGCGGGCACAGCGTGACCGGCCAGGGATCACCTTCAACACGGACTTCCGCGAGTCGGTCATCCAGGGCGTTCCGGTCTCGCTCGAACGAGCGATCGGCAACGTTCTCGACAACGCCGCGAAGTGGAGCCCGCCCGGCGGCGAGGTCGACGTGACCGTCGACGACGGCACCGTCAGCGTTCGCGACCACGGGCCCGGAATCGACGAAGCCGACATGCCGTACGTCTTCGACCGCTTCTACCGGTCGGCGTCGGCCCGGACGATGCCGGGCTCGGGCCTCGGCCTTGCGATCGTCCGCCAGGTCGTCGAAGCCCACGGCGGTACGGTGGCGGCCGAGCGCGCCGAGGGCGGAGGCACGAGGGTGACCCTGCGGCTGAACGGCGCGGGCCCGAATTCTTAGAGAGCGCTTAGGCCAGTCTTAGAGAAGCCTGCTTCGCTTGGGGCATGAAGCGAAGCCACAAAGTCGTCGTCGGCGCCGCAGTCGTCCTGTCGGCGACCGTCGCCGGCGCCGCAATCGGCGCCACCAAGGTCCTCGGCCCGAGGCAGGAGAGCCAGGCGATCATCGCCGACGCCGCCGGCCAGCTCGGCGTCACGCCGGAGAAGCTCAGCAACGCGCTGAAACAGGCGCTCAAGAACCGCGTGGACGAGGCCGTGAAGGACGGTCGGCTGACGAAGGAGCAGGGCGCGCAGCTGAAGGCGCGCATCGACGCCGGCGAAACGCCGCTCTTTGGGCTCGGGCCGAAGTTCCGCCATCACGGCGTCGGCCCCTTCCACACCAAGCTCGAGGCGGCAGCGAAGTATCTGGGCATGACACAGGTGCAGCTGCATGAAGCGCTCGAGAGCGGAAAGACGCTCGCCCAGGTCGCGAAGGCTCACGGCAAGTCCGCGAACGGGCTCGTCGACGCCCTCATGGCCGGGGTTGAGAAGAAGCTCGACGCCGCGGTCAAGGCGGGCCGGCTCACTGAAGCCGAGAAGAAGGACATGGTCGCCGGCCTGAAGGACCGGATCACCGACCTCGTCAACGGGCGCTTCCCCGAGCCTCCCCGGCGCTTCCACCGCGAGCGGTTCGGCAGCCGGCCGCCGATCTTCTAGTGCCCCTTCCAGTAATGCCGCCGGAATTCTGGGTCGCGAGCACCAAGCCAGAGTTCGCACTCCGACGAGCCAAGGTCTGTAGACCTTGGTGAGGAGGAGGGTGGGCTCTGGCGCCGCGTGATCGCGGGCCAGAAGCCGGCATGTATTGCTGGATGGGGCACTAGTCGGCCTCAGGCGCCTGCTCGAAGTGGAGCGTCACGAGCTCGCCTGCGCTGCGGACGTGCTCGATCATTCGCTGACGCGCTTCGACGGGATCGCGGCGCTCGATCGCCTCGAGGATCGCCTCGTGCTGCTCGACGTTCTCCTCCAGGAGGCGAGAGCTCTGTGAAAGCGCCGCCCAGGTCAGGTCACGCGGAAAACTCCGGTGCAGGTCGGCGATCGTGTCGCTGAGCCGCTCGTTTCCGGCGGCGTCGAGAATGGCCTGGTGGAAGAGGTCGTTCGCCTGCACCCATACACTCTCGTCCTTCCAGGGCTGTGGACGCCGCGCGCGGCGCGCGATCATCGTCTCCACGGAGCGCCGGAACAGCGCCTGCGCCTCGCGTAGGCGGAGCAAGTCGCGGTCGCTGATCCGGCCGGCAGCGAGCTCGGCGGCCAGGCCCTCGAGCTCCGCTCGAACCTCGTAGGCCTCGCGAATCTCGCGCGCCGACGGCCCTCGGACGACGGCGCCCCGGTTCGGAAGCAGCTCGACGAGGCCGGTCGCCTGCAGCTTCCGTAGCGCCTCGCGGACGGGCGTCCTGCTGACGCCGAACTCCTCCGCGAGCGCCTCCTGACGAAGACGCGACCCGACCGGCACGTCGCCGCTCAGCACCCGGGTTTGGATCGCACCCGCAAGGCGGTCGACGAGCGGCGAACCCGTTGCCCCGTCCACGGTGGCCGTCACGCCGCTCCTGCCCGGGCGTCGCGGACGAGGCGGAGCCCGGCGATCGCGAGTAGCACGGCGAACACGGTTCGCAGGACGTCGGCCGGGAGTGAGAGCGCAAGCAGAGCGCCGGCCACGGCCCCGACTGCGCCGACCAAGCCGATCAGGAGCGCCGCCGGGAGGTCTCCGACGCCGCGCCGGCGCAGCGCAATGCTTGCCGCCAGCGCGGTGGGCAGGATCACGAGTAGTGACGTCGCTTCGGCTTCGTGCTGCGTCATCCCGACGGCAAGGACGAGGAAGGGCACGAGCAGAATGCCGCCGCCGACGCCGAGCAGCCCGGCGAGGACCCCGGCGGCCGCCCCGACAGCGATCAGCGCGGCGATCAAGGCAACGGTGCTCACCGTCCCACCACCATGAACACCGCGACGACGAGCAGGAAGAGCCCGAAGGCGAGCTTGAGCTTTCGCTCGTCGGCGCGGGCGAGCAGGGTCGTGCCGACCTGCGCGCCCAGGATCGATCCCACGGCGAGCGCCGCCGCCTCCCACAGGCGAACCTCGCCCGCGGCGCCGAACGTCAGCACCCCGGCCATGCTGATCGGGATGATCGCGCCGAGCGAGACCGCATGCGCGTCCCGCTGCCCGTAGTGGGCCCACAGGACGAGCAACGGCACCATCACGACCCCGCCGCCGACGCCGAGCAGGCCGGAGAAGAGCCCGCCTGCCAATCCGATCGCTCCGAGGCGGGCGTATCGCACTTGGGATCTGGGAGCCGCGGCGATGCCCGGCGCGACCCCTGCGCGCTGCTGCGAGGTCACGCCAAGGACACTATCAATTGGATCCAATTGAACGTCAAATGGATACAGATGGTAAAGTCGCGCGCACCCCACCCCGGGCGGCCGAAACCCTTCGGGTGGGCGCTGGCATCGATGTCAGGAGGGGACAGATGAAGAGGATTGGCACCCACCGCGCGAGGAGCGCGCTCGCGGCGCTGGGCGTGGTGGCGATCGGATTGCTCGCAACCGGCGCAGGGGGGTCCCTGGCGGCCGAGAAGAAAGCCGGCGGGACGCTGACGATCGGGCTCGCCGAGGACCCGGACGCGCTCGATCCGACACTGGCACGGACCTTCGTCGGGCGCATGGTCTTCCTGCACATGTGCGAGAAGCTCTACGACCTGAACGCGAAGCTCGAGATCGTCCCACAGCTGGCGGTCGGGATGCCGGTGCTCTCGGGCGACAAGAAGCGAATGACAATCCGGATCCGCCGCGGAGTTCGGTTCAACGACGGGACGCCGCTGAACGCGCAGGCGGTGAAGATCTCGCTCGACCGGCACAGGACGCTGACGGGCTCGGCGCGAGCTAGCGAGATCTCCCCGGTCACCGCCGTCAATGTGGTGAACAACTTCACCGTGCGTTTGAACTTGAACGCGCGTTACTCGCCGCTGACGGCCCAGCTTGCCGACCGCGCCGGGATGATCATGTCGCCCAAGCAGCTCGACGCACTCGGGACGAGGTTCGCATCCAACCCGGTGTGCGTGGGGCCGTTCAAGTTCACGAGCCGGACGGCGGGCGACCGGATCGTGCTCGACAAGTCGGAGTTCTATTATGCGCGGAGCAAGGTCAAGCTCAACCGGATCATCTTCCGGATCATCACGGACACGAGCGCACGCGCCGCCAACCTGCGCTCGCACGACATCAACGTGGAGGATCGCATCGCGTCGACTGACCTGCCGGCGATCCAGCGCGACAAGAGCCTGAGGGTGCTGAAGGCGACGTCGATCGGCTACCAGGGCATCTCGATCAACGTCGGCAACAAGAACGGGATCGGGAAGCCGTTCGAGAACGTCGGCACGCCGCTCGCCTCCAAGCGGGCGATCCGGCAGGCGTTCGAGCTCTCACTCGACCGGAAGGTCATCAACCGCGTCGTGTTCGGCGGAACCAACCTGCCCGGCTGTCTGCCGATCCCGCCCGCGAGCCCGTACTTCGACAAGCGGATCAAGTGCCCGGGACGGAACCTCTCCAGGGCGCGGACGATGATCCGGAGCACGGGGATGTCCACGCCGGTTCACGTCCGGCTGATGATCGGAACGGACCAGGTACAGGCTCGCCTCGGCCAGGTGATCCAGTCGATGGCCAGGGACGCCGGCTTCCAGGTCGACCTGCAGCCGACTGAGTTCGTCACTGCGCTGCGGCGGCAGGACCAGGGCAACTACGACATGTTCGCCGTCGGCTGGTCAGGCCGCGTTGACCCGGACGGCAACATCTACCAGTTCGTCCACTCGAAGGGCTCGTTGAACAACCTCGGCTGGTCGAGCCCGCGGATGGACCTGCTGCTCGACAACGCCCGCAAGGCGGCGACCCCGCAAGCGCGGAAGACGCTCTACAACGCCGCCTACCGGGTGCTCCGGAGCGAGCTGCCGTTGATCTACCTGTGGTACCCGGTCAACCGCCACGGCGTGACCAGCAACGTGAAGGGTGTGCGATTGTTCGGCGACGGCCTGATCAGGGCCTACTTCGCCGAGTTCAAGTAACTAAGCGAAACTGACGACGATCATGGGCGTCTTCATCCTGCGCAAGCTCGGAGCCGCCCTGATCGTCGTCTTCCTTGCGAGCGTCGTCGTCTTCGTCGGCGTGCGCGCGATTCCGGGCGACCCGGCGCTCGCATTGGCCGCCGAGGATCGCGATCCCGAGGTCCTGGCGGCGGTCAGGGAGAAGTACGGGCTCGACGAGCCGCTACCCGTCCAGTACGTGCGCTGGGCCGGGCTGGCGCTCCAGGGCGACCTCGGGACCGACAGTCGCGGACTGCCGGTTGCCGAGACGATCGTCACCCGGATTCCGTTGACGCTCGAGCTCGCCGGGCTGGCGCTCCTGATCGGGACGGTTCTCGGCATCGGAGCCGGTGTGATCGCCGCCGTTCGCCGAGGCAAGGCGTCGGACTACGCCGCGACGACGGTCGCCCTACTCGGTCTCTCCGTCCCCCACTTCTGGCTCGGGTTGATATTGATCATCGTGTTCGCCGTGAACCTCGGCTGGCTGCCCGCGGGCGGCTACGTCCCGTTCCGGGACGATCCCATCGGCAACCTCGAGCACATGCTGATGCCCGCCATCGTCCTCGGGACCGGGCTGTCGGCGGTCCTGATGCGCCAGATGCGGTCGGCGATGCTCGACTCGCTCGGCGCGGACTACGTCCGGACCGCGAGGGCCAAGGGGCTGAGCGAATGGTCGATCGTCGGCAAGCACGCCCTCCGGAACAGCCTGATCACCGTCACGACCGTGATCGGGCTCCAGCTCGGCGCGCTCATCTCGGGGGCCGTCATCACCGAGCAGATCTTCGGGATCGCCGGCTTCGGCCGTCTGACCGTCGACTCGATCGCTCAGCGCGACTATCCGCTCATCCAAGGGGTGGTGCTCGTGGTGGCGGTGGGCTACGTGGTCGTGAACCTGTTCGTCGATCTCGCGTATTCGGTGATCAACCCGCGCATCCGTGTTTCGGGAGGCTCGCCGCAATGAGCTACGTCGAGGCGTCTCCGCTCGGAGCCCGCGCCCGACGGCGCCGGATCCTGCGCCGGCGCTTCCTGCGTCGGCCCGCTGCAGTCATCTCGCTGGTCGTGGTCGTCGGCGCGGTGCTCGGCGCGCTCCTGGCTCGCTGGATCGCCCCGTACTCGCCCGACCAAACGGACTTCGAGGCGATCCTCGCCGGCCCGTCGCGGGACCACCTGCTCGGGACGGACGAGCTCGGCCGCGACACCCTGTCGCGGATCATCTGGGGCGCCCGCGCTTCGATCCAGGCGGGATTCTTCGCCACCGTCCTCGCGATGGCGGTGGCAGTCCCGATCGGCCTCATCGGCGGGTACTACCGAGGCTGGCTCGACAGCGTGATCGCCCGCGTGACGGACGTGCTCCTTGCCTTCCCGTTCCTGATCCTCGCCGTCGGTCTCGCCGCGATCCTGGGCCCGTCGCTCCTGAACGCGACGCTCGCGCTCGGGATCGCCGCGATTCCGCCGCTCATCCGTATCGCCAGGGGCGAGGCGCTCGCGCTCCGGGAGGAGGACTACGTCCGGGCCGCTGTTGCCAACGGCGCAAACGACGCCGTGATCATCGGCCGGCACATCCTCCCGAACATGGGGAGCACGCTGCTCGTCCAGGCGACGGTGACGATCCCCGCCGCGATCATCGGCGAGGCGGTGCTGTCGTTCCTCGGGCTCGGCGTCCAGCCACCGACGCCGTCCTGGGGCGTGATGCTGAACGCCGCGCAGCCGTACCTGAACGAGGCGCCCAGGCTCGCTGTCTTTCCGGGCCTCGCGATCGTCATCGTCGCCCTGGCGTTCAACCTGCTCGGCGACGGGCTCCGGGACGTCTTCGACCCGAAGACGGAACGCTAATGCCGGAACCGCTGCTCGAGGTCCGGGACCTCTCTGTCCGCTTCGACAGCGACGAAGGGACCGTTCACGCGGTCGACGGGATGTCGCTCGAGCTCGCCCAGAGCCAGGTGCTGGGGATCGTCGGCGAGTCCGGCTGCGGGAAAAGCGTGACCGCGCTCTCGATCCTGGGGCTGCTCCCGAAGACCGCGACGGTCACGGGCAGCGTCCGGTTCGACGGCGAGGAGCTGCTCGGCGCATCTGGCTCTCAGCTCCGGAAGATCCGCGGCCGCCAGATTTCGTTCGTCTTCCAGGAGCCGATGACCTCCCTGAACCCAGTGCTCCGGATCGGGCACCAGATCGAGGAGGTGCTGCGCGAGCACCTGAGTCTCTCTCGAAGCGAGGCGAAGAAACGCGTCGTCGAGTTGCTCGACCTCGTTCACATCCCCGACCCGGGCAGTCGCATCGACGAGTACCCCCACCAGCTCTCGGGCGGTATGCGCCAGCGCGTGATGATCGCGATGGCGCTTGCCTGCGACCCCAAGATCCTGATCGCCGACGAGCCGACGACGGCGCTCGACGTCACGATCCAGGCCGGCATCCTCGATCTGCTCCGGGAGCTGCGCGCGCGGCTCGGAACCGCGATCATCCTGATCACCCACAATCTCGGCGTCGTTGCGGATCTCGCCGACCGGGTCGTGGTCATGTACGCCGGGCGCAAGGCGGAGGAGGCCGCCGTCGGGGAGCTCTTCGCGCACCCGCAGCACCCGTACACGATCGGCCTGCTCGGCGCGGTCCCGCGCGCCGGCAGTGCCCGGAACGGGCGGCTCCAGGAAATCCCGGGCCGGGTGCCTTCGCTCGCGGAGCTCCCCGGCCACTGTGCGTTCGCCGACCGCTGCCCGCGCGCCGACGAGCAGTCGTGGTCGTCCGTGCCGGAGTTGCGTCTCGTCCGCCCGGACCACACCGTCGCCTGCTTCCACCCGGGAGAGCGATGACGGCCGAGGGGCAACCGGTCCTGGAGGTGGAAGGGCTCGTCAAGCACTTCACGCTCGGGCGCGGCGTGAGCGGTTCGGGCCGGATCGTCCATGCCGTCGACGGCGTCTCGTTCTCGATCGCCCCGGGGGAGGTCCTCGGCCTCGTCGGGGAGTCGGGGAGCGGCAAGACGACGGTCGGCTACTGCATCAACCGTCTGTACGAGCCGACGGCGGGCACGATCCGCCTCGACGGCGCCGACATCACGCACCTCTCCCGCCGCGACCTCCGTCCGCACCGGCGCCGCATGCACATCGTCTTCCAGGACCCCTATTCGTCGCTCAATCCGCGGATGACCTGCGGGCAGATCGTCGGCGAGCCGCTCCGCCTCCACCGGCTCGTTCGCCGGTCCGGAATCGACGCGCGGGTCGTCGAGCTCTTCGATTCGGTCGGGCTTCGCCCGGAGCTCCGCTTCCGGTATCCGCACGAGCTCTCGGGCGGGCAGCGCCAGCGCGTCGGCCTCGCCAGGTCGCTCAGCGTCTCGCCCGACCTCCTGATCGCGGACGAGCCCGTCTCCGCGCTTGACGTCTCCGTCCAGGCCTCGGTGCTCAACCTCCTTCGCGACCTGCAGAAGGAGCTCGGGTTCTCGTGCCTCTTCATCAGTCACGACCTCGCCACGGTCGAGTTCCTCTGTGATCGCGTCGCCGTCATGTATCTCGGGAAGATCGTCGAGCTCGCGCCGCGCGACGAGCTGTTCGCACGACCGCAGCATCCGTATACGCAGGCGCTGCTGTCGGCGGCCCTCGTGCCGGACCCCGAGATCCAGCGGACGAGGACGCGAGTGGTGCTCGAGGGTGACATCCCGAGCCCCATCGAACCGCCGTCCGGTTGCCGGTTCCGGACCCGCTGTCCGCTCGAGCGAGAGTCGGCGCCGCGATCGACCGACGAGGAGCCGCCGCTCGTCGATGTCACCGGCGGCGGCCACTTCGTCGCCTGCCACCTCGTCCGCCGGGGCGCGGAGGCGCCGCGTCTCACCGAGTCGCCGGTGGAGCTCGCCGGAGCGCCGGAGCGGTGACCTTCACCACCCGTCCGGAGCTCCGCGGCACCTTCGGGATGGTCGCGTCGACCCACTGGCTCGCGTCGGCGGCCGGGATGGCCGTCCTCGAGCGGGGCGGCAACGCCTTCGACGCCGCTGCGGCGACGGGGTTCACGCTCCAGGTCGTCGAGCCGCATCTGAACGGGCCGGGAGGAGATCTGCCGATCGTGTTGTGGATCGCCCAGCGAGATGAGCCGCTGGTGGTGTGTGCCCAGGGAACCGCGCCCGCCGCCGCGACGATCCAGCGCTTCCGCGAGCTCGGCCACGAGCTCGTCCCCGGTACCGGCCTGCTTGCCGCCTGCGTGCCGGGCGCGTTCGACGGCTGGATGCTGCTGCTCCGGGACTTCGGAACCCTCGGCCCGGAGGAGGTGCTCGAGTTCGCGATCGGCTACGCGGAGCACGGCTTCCCTGTCGTGCCCGGGATGACGATGACGATCCAGCAGACCGAGCCCCTGCTTCGCGAGTGGCCGGCGTCGGCCGAGCTCTATCTCCCGGCGCCCCGACCGGGAACCCTGTTCAAGAACCGGGAGCTCGCCGCGACCTACCGGCGCATCCTCGCCGAGGCGGGCCACGGGAGCCGTGAGACGCGGATCGACCGTGCTCGCGCCGCCTTCTACCGCGGGTTCGTCGCGGACACGATCGACTGGTTCAGCCGTCAGAGCGCCGGTCTTATCGCCGGAAGCGACCTCGGGGGCTGGGAGGCGACGCTCGAGCCGCCGGCGACCTACGACTACCACGGCTACACCGTCTGCAAGACCGGCCCGTGGGGACAGGGCCCGGTCTTTCTCCAGCAGCTCGCGCTCCTCGCCGGCTTCGACCTCGGCGCCGTGGGGCGCGGTTCTGCCGACTACGTCCACACCGTCGTCGAGTGCGCGAAGCTGGCGTTCGCCGACCGCGAGGCGTTCTACGGCGATCCGTTCTTCGTCGACGTGCCGCTCGACCGGCTGCTGTCCGCGGAGTACAACGACGAGCGCCGCGCCCTCGTCGGCGACGAGGCGTCAGCCGAGCTCAGGCCCGGCGGAGGCCGGCTGCCCGCGTTTGTCGAGGCCTCGACCACCGTAGGGGCGGGGGAGCCGACGCTCGGCGACACCGTGCACCTCGACGTCGCCGACCGCGTCGGGAACTTCGTCTCGGCGACGCCGAGCGGCGGCTGGCTGCAGAGCTCGCCGGTGATCCCGGGACTGGGTTGGCCGCTGGGGACGCGGGCGCAGATGTTCTGGCTCGAGGAAGGGCTGCCGTCCTCGCTCCAGCCCGGCAAGCGGCCGCGGACGACGCTCTCGCCGTCGCTCGCCCTCCGCTGGGGCGAGCCGTACCTCGCGTTCGGCACCCCCGGCGGCGACCAGCAGGATCAGTGGTCGCTGCACGCCTTCCTGAACCACGTCCACTTCGGGCTCGACCTCCAGGCGGCGATCGACGCGCCGGAGTTCCAAACCGCCCACTTCCCGAGCTCGTTCTTCCCGCGGCAGGCGGAACCGCGGTCGCTGACGCTGGAGGGCCGTTTCCCGGCCGACGTAATCGGCGACCTGCGCGACCGCGGTCACGAGGTCACCGTCGCCGATGACTGGTCGCTCGGAAGGGTGAGCGCGGTAGCTCGCGAGAACGGCCTGCTGAAAGCCGCTGCGAACCCCCGAGGCATGCAGGGCTACGCAGTCGGCCGGTGAGCCAGGTCGCCGCGGGGCGGGCTGTGCCCGCTCCGCCGCTGCGGCCTCATCGAGAAGGAAGTGTCGCGACCGCCCGGCTCGGTAGGGGTCGCTGAAAGTCGGCAGACTTTCAGCGATGACAACAAGATGTGCTGCCTGCGGGCAGGTGAATCCGCCCGAAGCGAGGTTCTGCCTGGCGTGCGGCACGCCCCTTGCGGCAGAGGCGGCTGCTCGTCCGGCTGAGGAACGTCGCGTCGTAACGGCCGTCTTCACGGACGTCGTCGGCTCCACGGCGAGCGCGGAGCAGCTCGATCCCGAGGACGTCCACGCCCGGCTCACGCCGTACTTCGGGCGTGTCCGGAGCGAACTCGAAAGCGTCGGGGGCACGGTCGAGAAATTCATCGGCGACGCGGTCGTGGCGGTGTTCGGCGCGCCGCAGGCCCACGAAGACGACCCGGAGCGGGCTGTGCGCGCGGCCCTAGCGATCCGCAACGCGATCGACGAGCTCAACCAGGCCGACCCGTGGCTCGACCTCCACGTTCGCGTCGGGGTGGCGACGGGAGAGTCGCTTGTCACGCTCGGGAAAGACGCACGCAGCGAAGGGATCGCGTCCGGCGACGTGATGAACACGGCCGCGCGGATCCAGTCGGGCGCGCCGGAGAACGGCGTCCTCGTCGACAACGACACGTACCGGACGACCTCGCAGGCGATCGAGTACCGACCGGCGGAGCCGCTCGCCGCAAAGGGGAAATCCGAGCCGGTCCGTGTCTGGGAAGCGGTTGCGGTACGGGCACACCCCGGGGACCGACCAACGCTGTTTGTCCCGTTTGTCGGCCGCGAACAGGAGCTGGGGCTGCTCCGAGAGACCTGGAGCAAGGCCTGCAGGAGCCGAGAACGCGCGCTGTGCACAGTCCTTGCCGCGCCGGGAGTCGGCAAGAGCCGCCTGGTGACCGAGTTCGAGGCTGGCGCGCCGGCGGTGGCGCAAGTGTACCGCGGTCGCTGCCTGCCCTACGGCGAGGGGATCACGTACTGGCCGGTGAGCCAGATCGTGCGACGTGCAGCCGGGATCCTCGGGAGCGACGAGCATGAAGTCGTCTCCACGAAGCTCGGGTCGCTCCTCGAGAGCCTGCCGACCGATCGGCAGGATGAGCTGCGGACGGTCGCGGCTGCCCTCGCGAACCTCGTCGGTGCGCCGCGAACCCCAGCCGGCACCTACTCCTCCGCCGAAATCAGCCAGGCCGAGCTTCACTGGGGCATCCGTCGGCTCCTCGAGCTCCTCGCCACGCGCCAACAGCTGGTGATCGTCTTCGAAGACCTCCACTGGGCCGAAGAGACGCTGCTCGAGCTGCTCCGCTTCATCGTTGACGGCTCCACGCCCGCGCCGCTCCTCATCATCGGGACCGCGCGGCCCGAGCTCGCTGAGCGCGCTCCGGCGATTCTCGTCGAGGGCGAGCATCGGCACGTCGTCGAGCTCTTCCCGCTCACGGGCAGCGAGAGCGAGGCGCTCGTGGCCGAGCTGACAGCGGAGCAAACGCTTCCGACCGAGACGCTCGAGGCGCTCATGCACAACGCCGAGGGCAATCCGCTCTTCCTGGAGGAGACCGTCCGGATGCTGGCTGAGTCGTCGGAAGTCGAGCTCGAGCCTTCGGGGCTTCCGGTCCCGACGACGCTCCAGGGCCTCCTCGGCGCTCGCCTCGACCAGCTTCCGGCAACGGAACGAGCGGTCGCCCAGCAGGCGGCGGTCGTCGGAACCGTGTTCTGGTCGGGCGCCGTCGCGTCGCTGGACGGCTTCGACGAGGACACGGTCGGCGAAGCGTTGCGCGGGCTCGAGCGCCGCGACGTCGTTCACTCCCAGACACCTTCGACCATCGTCGGCGAGCGCGAGTACGCGTTCAAGCATGTGCTCATCCACGACGTCGCCTACGGGCGGCTTCCGAAGCGGCGACGCGTCCTCCTCCACTCGCGGTTCGCGACCTGGGTCGAGGAGCTTCCGGGTGGGCACGACGAGCTCATCGAGATCGTCGCGTACCACCTCGAGCAGGCGTGTCGCGCCGCGGGGGAGATCGCCCACAGTCCGGAGCCGCCACCGCTGCTTCGTGCCGCAAGAGCCCTTGGTCAGGCGGCCGACAAGGCCGAGCGCCGAGAGGGCTTCCGGGAGGCGGACGCTTTCTACGCGCGCGCCCTGGACGTTCTCGATGACAGCGACAGCGAGGCGCTCGTCGAACTGCAGCTGAAGCGCTCGCGGACGCTGGCGGCGCTGGGAGAGCTTGGGAAGGCGCACGACCAGTTGGTGACTGTCGCGGAGAACGCGGAGGCGCTCGGCCGACTCGATGTCCGTTGCGCGGGCCTGATCGCAACGGCGAACATCGACAGCAAGCAGGGTCGCGCCGTCGAGTCGCGACGCAACCTGACCGAGGCAGTCGCCATCGCCGGCGAGATCGGGGACCGAGCGCTCCAGGTGCGGGCGGGCTACGAGTTCGCGACGCTCGCCGCGTGGTTCGAGGGCGCGACGGAAGCAGGCGCCGCCCAGCTTCGGGAGGCGCTCGCGATCGCGGAGGAGCTCCACGACCGCCCACTGCGCATCGAAGGGCACCTGCGGATCGCCTCGCTCTGCTTCAACGTCGGCGACCTCGTCGGCGCCCAAGAGGCGTGCGAGCGGTGCGCCGAGCTGGCCTCGGAGCTCGGGAGCTTCCGCGACGAGGCCCGGGCGATGACACTGCTGAGCCTCATCCGCTACTACCGGGGCCAGCTCGATGAGGCGGAGCGGCTCGCGCTGCAGGCGCTCGAATGGCTCGAGCGGACCGCCGACACCTACCTGCAGCTGCAGAACCTGCGCGAGCTCGCGCGCTGCGCCCTTGCCCGAGGCGACCTGGGGCTCGCCGAGGAGCGGCTCCGTCAGGCAGTACCGGTCGCGCTCGAGGCCGGCGGCTGGGTCGTGATCGAGATCTACCGATATCTGACCGAGACGCTCGTCCGGCAGGGACGCGTCGAGGAAGCGCGAGAGCTTGTCGACTTCGCCGCTCGAAATCTCCCGCCGGAGGACGCATACGCACAGGCCGCGCTCGCGCTCGCCCGAGCCTCGGTCGCGACGGCCGACAGCGAGCGGGTCGATGCCGTCGCCCACTTCGACGAGGCGCTTCGGCTGCTACGCGAGCAGCGTCTGCTCACCGACCTGGGGGAAGCCCGAATCGCGTTCGCTCGGGCCCTTCGAAGCTTCGGCGAGCACGACGACGCGCGAGCAGAGCTTCAGCGCGCTCGCGACGAGTTCGCGCGCATGGACGCGCGCGAGCTCGTGGCCCAGATCGACCGCGAGCTCGCGCAAGCGGTGACGGGGGCCGACGGCGCCGGCCCCGTCACTCGTTAGTGCCGTCGTCGGGACTTGACTTTCGAGCCCTCGCTTCCGCCGCCGCCACTGCTGCAGCCTTCGGGGCCGCAGGTCGTCACGACGGTGAGCGAGCAGGTCCCACCTTCGCTCGCCGTGCAGCGCTGACGAACCCGGATCGAGTCCTGGTCGTTCTGCGCCCGCTGACGGATTCCGCAGTCACCGACGGTCGTGCACGTGCCATCGAGCGTCTGGGTCTGGCTCGCAGTGTCCTGTGACGCGGCCTGCTTCGAGTTCTGCTTGATCCGCACACTCGTCTTGTCCGGATCCCCGCCTTGCTGCGTCGAGCAGCAGAAGAAGGGCCCGATCTGGATCTGCTGTCCTGGCCCTTTCAGCTTCTGATGCTCGGACTGACGTGCCCGGCTCTTCGAGAAGCTCCCCGACTTCGACTTCGGCTTGTGCTTCGACTTGTGCTTCGAGGAGCTCTGGACGTTCGAGCCGCTCTCCACCGAGCCGATCGTCTGGTCGACATCGCCGCGGCCTTCGCCGAACTGCCGCTGGACGATGTTCGAGCTGCCGGACGCCTTGCCCGACTGATCGAGGTCCTGAAGAAGATGCGAGACGTTGCTGCCGCTCGTGCTCGTCTGGGCGATGATGGCCGAGAACCGACCCTCCTGATTCTGGTTCGGCGCAGTCGTCATCGAGACCTCGGTCGACCGCTGGTCAATCGACTGCTTCACGTCGGAGTCGTTGTCCCCGGTGCCGGTCGTCTGCGTGACCTGCGCGTTCAGGGTCGCCTGCTGAACCGCCCCGTCACGCTGGACGACGTGCTGGTGGATGCGGGCCTTGTTGTCCCCGTCCGTGCTCGTCTGCGTGATCTGGCACGTGAGCACGATGGGCGTCATGTTTCGGGCATCCAGGGAGCAGCGGGCCTGGTTCTTCCCCGACGATGCGTTCTGGACGATCACGCACGTAATCGAGCCCGTCGTGGTCGTGAGCGTCCCGTCGGGCCCGCAATCCGACCGGTTCTTGCCGTGCTTGCCGGACGTGACCTGCACGACCTTCGTCTTCTTCGTGCAGTTCCACTTCTTGCCTGGACACTTGGGCCCCGCATAGTTGAACTGACCACGCTGAACGACGAAGCCCTTCGCGCTCAGACCCTTCGCGTTCAGATAGGCCGCAACGCCCTGGTCGGTCGAGAAGTCCGCTCGTGTGGCGCCGACCGGACGCGCCGCCGCACCAACCGAGCTCGCGAGTAAGAGAATCGCGAGGCCTGGAAGGAGCAGGGCTGCCTTTCGCGACATTTCGCCTCCCTTGGTCGTATGTGACCAGTCCGCGGCACCCTAACTCCGATCACGGGTGACCAAAAGGGGTTAGTTCACGTAAAGGTTTCGTTTGGATGGAAGGAAATGGCTGGATTTGGCGTTATCACTAGTGAAGCGGGTGCGCAGCACACGCTGAATGCGCGCCCTTGTACCTGACCAACCTTTCGGAGAAGAAGATGCTGACTGAATTTGCCCTGGGCAGAGATGCCCTTGATACCGACGCGGCGGTTGCCGCATTCCTCCAGCACGCGCAGGAGCGCGGCTTCGTGCGTGTTGACGAGATCGAGGCCCTCCAGCAGGAGTTCGAGCTCGACGAGGAAGCGATCAACGCGCTGCACACGGCGCTGGAGGACGCAGACGTCGAGATCGAGGAGGCCGCCGGCGAGGAGTCGGCCCAGCCTGAGCTCGACCTGACGCCGTCCACGCCGACCACAACCGACAGCCTGCAGCTGTTCCTGAACGGGATCGGCCGCTACAAGCTGCTGACCGCCGACGAGGAGGTGGCGCTCGCCAAGCGCATCGAGCGCGGCGACCGGGCGGCGAAGGAGCACATGGTCAACGCGAACCTGCGGCTCGTGGTCTCGCTCGCCAAGCGCTACCAGGGTCACGGCGTCCCGCTGCTGGACCTGATCCAGGACGGCGTCATCGGCCTGAACCGCGCGGTCGAGAAGTTCGACTGGCGCAAGGGCTTCAAGTTCTCCACGTACGCAACGTGGTGGATTCGCCAGGCTTGCCAGCGGGCGATTGCCAACCAGTCCGCGACGATTCGCGTGCCCGTGCACGTGCAGGAGCGGCGCCAGAAGCTGCGCCGCGCGCGCCAGCGGCTGGAGGCGGCCGAGGGCCGCACGCCGACGACCGAGGAGCTCGCCGAGGCGGCGCAGCTGAAGCTGTCGCACGCCGAGGAGGCGCTCGACGCCGTCGAGGCTTCGGTCTCGCTCAACCAGACGATCGGCGACGGCGACGCCGAGTTCGGCGACCTGTTCGCGGACACCGATGCGGACGACCCGCTCGAGCTGGCAGACACCTCGTTCGAGCACGACCGGCTTCGCGACGCAATGTCCGAACTGGACGAGCGTGAGCGGCGGGTGCTCGAGCTTCGCTTCGGCATCGGCGGCGGCGGTGGCGAGCAGCGGAGCCTGGAGCAGATCGGCCGTGAGCTCGGCCTGACCCGCGAGCGCATCCGGCAGCTCGAGGCCAGCGCCTTGGCGCGCCTCGAGGTGCTGATGGGCGAGCGGGAACCGCTCCTCGGGTAAGTCACACGACGCCTGGCTTCGGCCAGGCGTCGTTCTCTAGACGTCGAGTCGCGTGTCCTCGAGGTCGAGGTCGCGCTCGATCGCGTGCATCACGTCGTCGCCGATCCGTCCGTCGCGGCGTAGGCCAACAATCGCCGCGCGCTCTGCTTCCAGCAGCTCGCGGCGCAGCCGCTGGTAGTCGGTCGACCGGCGCTCGATCTCGCCGTCGTCGTCCGTGGCCTTCCGGGACTGGAACCGAGTGCGCCGGAAGTTGTAGAGGCCGCGCAGCCGCTCGGCGGTCTCCGGCCGAACCCAGTCCTCGTCCAACAGCTCCTCCAGCCGCTCGAGTGCGGCTTCCGCAGCGACGATGCGCGCCCCAGCGTCCTCCTTCGCTGGGAGGCGGTCCTCCTCGAGGTCGAGGTGACGGATCAAGAGGGGCAGCGTCAAGCCTTGAACCACGAGCGTGCCGAGAAGGACCGAAAACGCGAGGAAGATGATCAGTTCACGGCCCGGGAAGGCGGCGCCGGCGTCCGTCGTCAGCGGGATCGCGAGCGCAGCGGCCAGCGAGACCGCTCCGCGCATGCCCGTCCACGCTATGACGGCCGAGTTTTGGCGTGGCCCGACCGTGAAGACCCAGACGATCCGGGCGACGATCACCACCGCGGTGACGACGACGGCCTCGGCGAGAAGGCTTCCCGCCGAGCGATTCCCGAGCGTGTCGAGGATCGGGCGCAGCTGCATCCCGACGAGCGTGAAGAGCAGCGCGTTGACAAGGAAGACGAGGGTCTCCCAGACCGGGAGGCCCTGCATTCGCATCGCTGGCGTCGAGAGCTCCGGGCTGCGCCAGCCGAGGTAGACGCCGACGGTGACCGCCGCGAGAACGCCGGAGACGTGAAGCGCCTGCGCCGGGATGTACGCGAGGTAGCCGCTAAGCAGCGAAACCGCGATCTCCGCCGGGATGTTGTCGAGCCGGATGCGCACGAGCGCGACGATCCAGGCGACGCCCAGACCGACGGCGACTCCGCCGATGACGCTCGCAACGAACTCGAGCCCCGCATCCCAGATGGAGAAGGTGCCGGCGACGACTGCCGTGACGGCGCTGCCATAGAGGACGAGGGCCGTGGCGTCATTCACGAGGCTCTCGCCCTCGACGATGGAGACGATGGGCCGAGGAACTCCGAGGCGGCGTGCGATCGCCGTCGCCGCGATGGGATCCGTAGGTGAGACGACGGCTCCAAGCACGAACGACGACGCCCAGCTCAGATCCGTCACGGCGTGCGCGACGAGGGCAACGGCCACCATCGTCATGACGACGAGCCCGACGGCGAGGAGACTGATCTGGCGGATGTTGGCGCGCAGCTCGCGGAGCCCCGTGAAGAAGCCCGCCGAGTACAGGAGCGGCGGCAGCACGCCGACGAGCACGAGCTCCGGCGGAAGGGTCAAAGTCGGGACGCCGGGAATGAATCCGAGTGCGAGCCCGCCCAGGACGAGAAGGATCGGATAAGGAACCCGCAGGATCGGGGCCAGCGCGACCAGCGCCGTCATCGCGCCCAGCAGGCCGAGAAGGATCAGCTCGTCTTGGGTGCTGAGCTCCATCGGTACTTTCGGATCTCTGAGCGCGTCCCGATCACGATCAGCGGAGCGTGGGACGAGCGCAACCAGCGCAGCGTCTGGACCAGCTGCGGCACCGGCAGGCTGACGCAGCCGAGTGTCGGCCGCCCCGTGCTGGCGTGCAGGAAGATCCCCGATCCCTTACCGGGCACGACCGGATTCATGTTGTAGGCGATGACCGCGAAATGGCGGTACGCCGTCGGTGAGCGCGAGAGGTCTTCGCTCGTGATGCGAAACGGCGGCTGGGTGCCGCATGGGACATGGTGGAACTGGTTGTAGTACGGAGAGCGCGAGTCCTCGACCCACCAGTCTCCGCAGACCACGCGGCGATAGCGATAGCGCACCCCCGGGTTGGGGCGGACTCCGTACATCACGCGCCCGAAGCCGAATGCTCCGGCGGGCGTCGTCCGGTCTCCTTCGCGCTTCGTCGGAGAGACGCCGCGGCCTCCGACCCACGCCGACCAGGGCCCGGCGACCGGCCGCCAGCAGGCGCCGGCCTTCCGCCAGAGCCGCAAGCGGCCGCTGGTGGAGGAGCGCTGCGCGGTCACCACCGTGACGAGCTGGCGCGCCGAGCCGGTCGATGCCAGCTGGTTGGCGAGGTTCGGAGGACAGCCCGGTGTGCCTTCGCGCACGCCGGTCGCCGGCGCCGCGAAGAGCAAGGCGAGGATGGCGATCGTTCCGGCCGCCACGCGTCCGCTCGGCTCCATGCCGAGAGGATACGAACGCCGAGCGGGGGCCGAGCGAAATCCCGGCCCCCGTCCAGTGAACCGTCAGCGACCGTTCTCGACGCTGACGACCTCGAACTGCTTGTTGACGTAAACGGTCACGAGGCTCCCGTCGGAGCGCTGCATGTGCGCCTCGTAGGCGGCGTGCCCATCGGCGTCGTTCTCGACCCGCTGGATCGTCCCGCCAGGGACCTTGGCGAGGGCCGCCGCACGGACTTTCTCGGCGGTGTCACCGGTGAGTATCTGCTCGCCCTGATGCTGCGGCCTCGAGCCCAGCCACGGCGACCGGCCGGGACTTGGCGCCTGGTTGGCCGCCGTCGTCGTGTTCGAGGACGACCCGGAGGAATTGTTCCCCGTGACGGCGCTCCCGACTGCAGCGGCGCCCAAAGCGACCGCAGCCAATACGACGACGCTCTGCGCGGTTCGTTTCATGCTGTCGGACATGGTCTTGCCTCCTTACTCGTGGGTTGTGTGCCGACAGCAGCAAGAGACCAGCGCGGCTTGGGAGGCGGCTCAGGAGACCTGTGAGCTTGCTGAGAGCCTGGAAACTTTGGAAACATGCCTTGCTTGTGTTATTATCAAGGACGGGCATGAAGCCAACAGTCTTTCAAGGAGACATGACGTGATTTTCGAGACGCCGCAGCTGAGTTTTGAAGAGGACGCCGCACTCACGCGCATCAATGAACTTTGGCGGGAGTTGCGGTACTACGTCGGCGAGCCGCGCCGCTGGGTCGGATCGGTTCGGCGCGTTCTCGGGGCAAGAGCCATTCAGGGCTCGAACAGCATCGAAGGCTACGTCGTTTCAGTGGAGGACGCGCTCGCCGCCCTAGAGGGTGACGAACCCGCAGAGGCGACGGATGAGAATTGGCACGCGGTGACCGGCTATCGGCGAGCGCTCACCTACGTGTTGCAGCTCGCTCACGATCCGAACTTCGCCTACTCACCGGACGTCATCAAGAGCCTTCATTTCATGATGACGGAGTATGCGCTGGATGCCGGCCCGGGCCTATGGCGACAGGGGCCGGTCTGGGTGCGAAACGATGTGACCGGCGACATCGTCTATGAAGGACCCGACTACGAACAGGTCCCCGGATTGATCGATGAGCTGGTTGCCGAGCTGTCATCTGACGGGTCAGCGCCTCCCCTCGTGCGGGCAGCGATGGCCCACCTCAATCTCGTCATGATTCATCCGTTTCGAGACGGCAACGGTCGAATGTCACGCTGCCTCCAAACTCTGATCCTCGCGAGGGAACAGATAATCCCTAAGGAGTTTTCGAGCATCGAGGAATACCTCGGATCGAACACCGACTCCTACTACCGCATCCTTGCTCAAGTAGGGCAAGGTCAATGGAATCCCGGAACCGACGCGCGGCCGTGGATCCGCTACTGCCTCGAAGCCCATTACATCCAGGGCATGAGCGTTCTGCGCCGCGTTCGGGAATCCGAGCAGATGTGGCGTGAGCTCGAAACGCTCCGTGAGAGCGAGGGGTTGCCAGAGCGGGTAATGGCTGCGCTGTTCGACGCGGCTGTTGGGCTGCGAGTGCGCAATTCCTCTTACCGAGCGACGCTCGACGCTTGGGGCGAGCCAGTATCAGCTCAGGTCGCGACCGACGATCTCCGCGCAATGGTCAAGGCTCGGCTCCTGGTGAAGCAAGGCGTCAAACGCGGAACGTATTACGAAGCGGCCGACCAGCTGACCCAGCTTCGAGATCGCGTCCGCTCAGGGCGCCGACCGCTTAGCGCGGCTTCGTTGTTCGAGATAGCTGCGTGATGGGCAGGTCGGAAACCGCCGAACGCTGAGAATGTCCTAAGAATCCGGCGATTCTCAGACGATTCACAGGTAGCGCTGCCACCCTCGGGTCGTGCTCAACGGATCAGCAAACGGCGCCGCGCAGCGGATCCTCGTCGTCGACGACGAGCCGTCGATCGTCGACGCCGTCGCGACCGCGCTCCGCTACGAGGGCTATGAGGTCGAGGAGGCGGCGACCGGGCGCGACGCCCTCGAAGCCGTCATCCGGCAGGAGCCGAACCTCGTGGTCCTGGACTGGATGCTGCCGGACATCGAGGGGATCGAGGTCGGCCGGCGCCTCCGCGAGCGCGGGTTCAAGACGGCCATCCTCTTCTTGACGGCGAAGGACGCGACCGAGAACAAGGTCGACGCGCTGCGCGTCGGAGGCGACGACTACGTGACCAAGCCGTTCAGCCTCGCGGAGATCGTCGCGCGGATTCAAGCGATCCTGCGTCGAACCGCCGGCGAGCTGCCCGGCGACGTCATTCGCTTCGCCGACCTCATGCTCGACGAGCGCCGCCACGAGGTCTTCCGCGGCGACACGAAAGTCGAGCTGACGGCGACCGAGTTCAGCCTGCTGCGGTACTTCATGCTCAACCCGCGGCTCGTCCTCTCGAAGCCGCAGATCCTCCAGAACGTCTGGCGCTACGACTTCGGCGGCAACTCCAACGTCGTCGAGACCTACGTCAGCTACCTGCGCCGGAAGCTGGACGCCGCCGGGCCGTCGCTGATCAAGACCGTTCGGCAGGCGGGCTACATGCTCGAAGCAGCCGACACCTGATGCTCACTCGCCTCTCACTCCGAGCGCGGCTCGTGCTCGGCGTCATCGCGCTCGCCGCGCTCGGATTAGCCGTCGCCGACGTCGCCACCTACGCGTCCCTTCGCTCGTTCCTCATCCAGCGCACGGACCAATCGCTGGCCGCCGCCGACCCGGACGGCGGTCACGGGCACGGGTCGTACGACGGGTGTGGGCAGGGCGATCGCCCCCCACCCGGCTCTCGTCCCGGAGACCTCACTCAGGTGCGCAGTCTGGACGGAACGGTCCTCTGCAGTAACCAAACGCAGTTCGGAAGCTCGGCGCTCTCGCCGCCGAAGCTTCCGACCACGATCGCCGCGCCCTCGTCCGACGATTCAGACGGTGCTCGGTACTTCACGACCTCAGCCGAGGATGGAGGCGGGCGCTACCGCGTCCGCGTTTCGGCCGATCCAGGCTCGAGCACGATGCTGGTCGTCGCGACGCCGCTCACGGACGTGGACGCGACGCTGAGTCGGCTGCTCTGGATCGAGCTGCTCGTCACGGCCGGCGTTCTCGTCGCGCTGGCGGCTCTCGGTCTCTGGGTCGTTCGGCTCGGACTTCGTCCGCTCGACGAGATCGGGACGACGGCGGCGGCCATCGGCGCCGGCGACCTCTCGCGGCGGGTCGAGCGGGCCGAGCCGAGGACGGAGGTCGGCCGCCTCGGACTGGCGCTCAACGGGATGCTGGGCCAGATCGAGTCCGCGTTCGAGGCGCGTGCCGCCTCGGAGCGCAAGCTGCGACGGTTCGTCGCGGACGCCTCGCACGAACTGCGCACGCCCCTCGCGGCGGTGCGGGCGTACGCCGAGCTCTTTACGCGGGGCGCAAACCGTCGCCCGGCCGATCTGGCCCGCTCGATGGAAGGAATCACCCGCGAGTCCGAGCGGATGAGCATGCTCGTCAACGACTTGCTCCTGCTGGCCCGCCTCGACGAGGGACGGCCGCTCGGGCGCGAGCGGGTCGAGCTCGACGAGGTCGTGGACGAGGCTGTCGAGACGGCGCTGGCAGTCGAGCCGGACCGCCCGATCGAGCTCGAGACGACACCGGTTCGCGTGACCGGCGACCGCGACCGCCTCCGCCAGATCGTGGACAACCTGCTGGGCAACGTCCGCGCCCACACGCCGGCCCGCGCCCCGGTGCGGGTGCGTGTCGGAAGCGTGGACGGGAGGGCGGTCGTCGAGGTGCACGACTCGGGGCCGGGCCTCGCTCCCGCGGAGACGGACCGCGTCTTCGAGCGCTTCTACCGCGCGGACGCCTCGCGATCGCGCGCCAAGGGCGGCACCGGCCTCGGCCTTTCGATCGTGTCTGCCGTGGCCGAGGCCCACGGCGGCTCGGTCGCGGTCCGCTCCGACTCGGGAAGCGGCGCGACCTTCGTCATCACGTTGCCGCTAGCGGCGAACGCGGCCCCAGAGGAGCTGGAGCGGGAGCAGCGCGAAGCAGACCAACTCGCGAGCGAGGAGCCGAACCGGTCGACTCCCGTTCGTGCCTTCGACCGAGACGAGCATCCCGCTGTCCCGGAGCGCGGCATGCATGAGGATCCGCGCCCGGGCCCGATGCCAGCCTGAGGTCACGACCACGAGCTCTTTCGCGCCGAGCGCGCGCGCCGCACCGGCGACGTTCTTCGCGTTCTCGGCGGTCGAGCGCGCCTCCGGGTCGCAGACCAGCGTGACATCCGGCCCAGCCCAAGCCGCCCGCATCAGCTCGGCCTCGGGCAGGCCGGAGAGGATGACGGCTCGCGCGCCGGTCGCCACACGCTGCGCGTGGGCCAGGCGCTCGGCACACACCTGGTGAAGCTCTTCGCTTCGCCGGCTCGAGTAGCCGAGCACGGCGACGACCCGCTCGCTCACTTGCGTCGCCGGCGGACGTACTCCGCCGTGATCAGCGTGCTGGCGACGGTCAGGACGAGCACCAGCGCCTTCTTGCCCTGCAGCTTCGACTCCCCGCTCGTCCGCTCGCGCATCTCGACCGGGATCTCGTCCACGTCGAGGCCCTCCTCGTGCAGGCGCAGCACCGCCTCGACCTCCGGCGCGCCGCTCGTGTAGGGGCGGGCGAGGATCGGGATCGCCCGTGCGTTCGCCGCATACATCCCGCTCGTCGCGTCGTGGAACGGGCGGTCGAGGACGATCTCCATCGATCTGCGCAGTAGCCCCGTCCCGAGCCTGCGAGCACGGCTCGACTCGTAGCGCTCGCGCGAAAACCCGTTCCCGGACCTCGTTGCGAACCGCGAGCCGACCGCGACGTCAGAGGCTCCGGAACGCACCGCTTCGAGCAGCTGCCGAAGCTCCGCCACGGGGTGCTGCCCGTCGGCGTCGACC
>Ga0184625_10000061_pt1 | contig 26561 bp, 17 predicted proteins | sample PLM3_30_b1_FD_133151 | JGI IMG/M metagenome (GOLD analysis project Ga0184625, IMG submission 133151) | Groundwater sediment microbial communities from an aquifer in East River, Colorado, USA - PLM3_30_b1 | ecosystem: Environmental > Terrestrial > Soil > Riparian zone | place: USA: East River... | reverse complement strand
TTTTACTTTATCCCGGATAATAATATTTCCTTTAAATGCATCCAGGAGATCCTGGTAAGACTGCGTACCAACTACAGATGGATTAATATCTGATATCTTTTCACCAATTATTGGTCCTTTAAAAACTTTTCCAAGTACGGTCTCTGCTTTTTTATTGAGCGTTATGAACCGGAGATCTTTATCAACAACCATTATCAGGTCAAGTGATGAGCTGATCAGTTTTTCGATAAACCGGTTACGTTCTTCAAATTTCTTACTTGTTTCAATTAATTGCTGCTCCAGTAACTTTTGTTTTGTAACGTCCTGTCCTGTGCCCACCATCCTGGTAACTTTTCCATCTTTATCAACTACTACTTCACCCCGGGAATACATAATTTTTGTTTCTCCTGCCGGTGTAATGATCCGATGGTAAAAGTCATTAAAGGTTTGCGATTGAAAGGCGAATTCGATATTCGCTTGCATATTAGCCCTGTCGTCTGGATGTACGAGTGAAATAAATTTATCAAAGTCAACTCCATCAGCTGTATGTAAACCATAAACATTGTACATATTATCGCTCCATGTCAAACGATTGGCAGACACTTCCCAATCCCAATGACCCACTTGAGCAATTTGCTGAGCTTCATTTAGTTTTTTTGTGGACGTGATCAATTCGGTATTATCATGTGCCATCACTAATACTGCATAGATCTTATCATCATGGTCTTTAAGGGGCACAAGCGAGTTCTCATAATACCTGTTTGAAACGGGGGAATAATAAATCTCATTGTGAATAGTTTCTCCATTTATCGCTCTTAGCAGGTCCCTATATCCCTGCGTGTCCTTCATCAGCGGAAGCACATCCAATAATTTCTTTCCCATCACCTCTTCTTCTTTTGCTTTCATAACATTCAAAGCAGATTGATTGATGGAAATAATTTTTGCCTCAGTATCATAAACCGCAATAAGATCAACTGATGAATCAAGGATCTTTTTCACCAGGTGATTCTGTTGTTTCAAAAGTATATTTTGCCGGTTCAGTTCAACGGTCCGTTGTGTTACTTTCTCTTCAAGTTCTTTTTCCGCTTCTCTCCGATCATGAATGTCAAGAGTGGTTCCAACAAAACCTGTGAATTTTTCATTACAGTACCTTGGAGCTCCCTTGTCAAGAAACCAGTGATATTCACCACTGGCGCCATTTTTTAAACGCATTTCTAACGTATAGGATAAATGAAGTCTTGCAGCTTCATTCATCGTTCTCAATACTCTTTGCAGGTCATCAGGGTGAATAAATTTCTTCCAGGATAGCTGGGACATTTTAATTGATTCATCTAGGCCAAAATAATCCAGCCCTGCTTTATTAAGATAAGTAGTTTGCAAGTTCTCATCGGTGACCCATACAAAAAGTGGCGCTTCATTAGCCATTGTCCGGAATCGTTCTTCACTATCTTTTATAGCCTGTTCTGCTTTTTTACGTTCAGTAATGGTTTCTGTAAAAATCACGATCCCTCCTATTTCACCTGTTGCATTGTGCCAGGGATGTACTTCCCATTTGAGCCATACAGGAGTTCCGTCATCTTTTACATAATAATCATCGTCTGATTTTTCAACTTCCCCTTTCATTCCCCTGCTATGAATTTCTTTCCATCTTTCAAGAATATTCGGGAACAATTCATAATGTTTTTTGCCAATAACATTTCCTGTAAGGTCATATTCCTTCATCCATTGTTTGCTTACGGACACATACCTCATTTCTCTATCAAACATGGCCATTGCTGCCGGAGCATATTCAATGAACAAACGACTTATCTCTTCGCTTTCCTCAATTTTTTTGCGGGCCTTCCTTTCCTTTTCGAAGCTGATAACCTTACTTATTTCAAGTGCAATACGATCTGCGATCAGGCCTGCAAGTTGTCTATATGAGTTATCAAATTTTCTAAAAGGGTTTAGTGCCGCTGATAAAATAGCGATCGGTAATTCATGCCCGGCAATGAATATCGGTACATGAACAAATTGAGCCGCCTCTTTTTCCCAGGCTCCTTTTGGTAATTTTTTCCTACGGCCGGCATTTTCCGATACAACAATTTCCCTGGTTTGATAAGCCTTGTAAAAATTGTGAGTGCCTTCAACGGGACCTTTAAGATCAATTTGCGAAGGAAGAACTGATCCTTCATTGTTGAATCCGATAAATGCAGCAGGTCTTGCTATTTTTTCTGTTTCAGTTATTTTATAAATAATGCCAAATGGAAAATCTTTATTATTTGATTCAATTGATCTTGCGGCTTGTTCATAAATTGCCAGTTCACTCTCTTTTTGTGCAAGGGTATCTAATTCTTGTAATGTTTTGAGATACCTTTCATTAATAATACGATCTGTTTCTTCGGTACATACACAAAACAAACCAGCGGTACCACCACTATCCCCGGGAATTGGGTTGTAAGAAAATTTAAAATAAGTTTCTTCATCATAACCATAGCGGTTCATGATCAGCAGCAATGCATCATCATAAGTGCCTTCATTTTTATTAAAAACAATATCAGCTCTTGCACCAACTTCATCCCAAATCTCTTTCCAAACGATCTTGCCGGAAGCTCCCAGGGCGGGATGTTTTTCACCAAGAATAAACCGATAAGCATCATTATAAATATTTATATATTCTTTGCCCCACCACACAAACATTGGCTGTGGGGAAGTAAGCATAATGCGAACACAGGTTTTTAAACTGTTTTGCCAATCCTTAGGATCACCAAGTGAAGTTTTGCTCCAGTCAAAATTGCGAATTCGCTCCCCCATTTCTCCACCACCGGAGAGAAAATCTAGGGATGCAGTTTTCTGATCTGATAATTCTGGGAAATTTACCATGCGCAGCAAAAAGGTTTAGGAAGTTACAGAAAATAAACCTTATCATTAAACAAATCACATAAAAATAATTCTTCAATGCAAATTATTAAAGGCTCTTTCCCAAAATCTAATTTTCGTCAATTTTACTTCTCAATAACAATTTTGGGAAACAGGGCATCAGCATCATTTTTGTTACATAATTCTGTTCCGGAATTCATTGTGGCGGCTGTCCCACAAGCTACACTATATCTCAAAGCATCTTCAAAAGTTTTTCCCTGAGATAAACTAAGAACAAAACCAGCTACCATACTGTCGCCGGCTCCAACTGTGCTTTTCTTTTCAACCTTGGGCGAAGAAGCTTTCAATTCTTTGTCTTTTGTAAATAACATAGCGCCCTTTTCTCCTAAAGAAACTAACAGTACTTCGCAAAACTGCTTTGCAATGATCTCTTTTCCTGCTGCCACAACTTCATCTGGGTTTAATTCTTTTATTCCTAATAATGAACTCAGTTCGGTTAAATTAGGCTTTAGCAAATAGACTCCTTCACTTACCGCATGTTTCAAAGCGGCTTTTGAAGAATCTACAACCAACTTTAGATTTTTTTTCTTTGAAATGGTTGCAAGCTTTGCAAAAATATCATCCGGCACCCCTTCTGGCAAGCTTCCGCTTGCTACTAAAAATTCTGCATCGGTTATTTTATCAATCGCATCAATGCATTGTTCCCATTCATGCTGCAATAATTCAGCACCGGGAAATCCAAACCGGAATTGATTGTTTGAACTTTCTTCCATCACGATCACATTTTCGCGAAGCGGATTTTCTACATCAATGATAATGGAAGGAATTTTTTCATTTGTGAGCAATTCATTAAAAAATTTACCGGTGTAACCTCCTGCTGGGTAGATAGCGGTCGCTTCTCCTCCTAACTTCTTTATAGCTCTTGCTACGTTAATGCCTCCGCCGCCAGGTTCAAAGCGTGGTTCAGAGCAACTTAATTTTTTTTCCGGGATCAATTGAGCAACTGTTGCGCTTTTGTCTATACAGGGATTAAAGGTGATTGTAACGATCTGTGACATAGAAAAGCCTTTTCAATTTTTCCGTAAAACCTTTATTAATTTGTGGCAAATTAGAAACTTAAATGTCAACAACCATAAAATGTCCCAATTGCAGTCATGAATTTGAGCTGAATGAAACCCTGCGGGAAGATGTTAAAAAAGAGCTACGTGATGAGATGAAAGAGTGGCAACGTAAAAAGGAAGATGCCTTTAATACTCAGCTGGCAGAAGAAAGAAAAAAGATTCAACAGGATACGGAACATGCCATACGTAAGAAAATTTCATCTGATTTTGAAATTCAATTGCGGCAACTTGAACAAAACAATAAAGACAATGAGGAAAAATTAAAAGAGGCACGGCAACAGCAGGTTGATTTTCTCAGGAAAGAGCAGGAATTAAAAAATAAGGAAGCCGAATTGGAGCTATCAGTTCAAAAAAAATTACAAGAAGAAAGAGAAAAACTTTCAACAGAAATAAGAAAATTAGAAGAACAGAGAATTTCTGCGAAAGAAACTGAATTCCAGTTGCGATTAAAAGAAATGGAAAAACAGTTGGATGACCAGAAAAAACTGGCCGAAGAAATGAGGCGGAAAGCTGAACAAGGCAGCATGCAGTTGCAAGGTGAGGTACAGGAACTGGCTGTTGAAGAAATGCTGCGATCAACTTTTCCTTTCGATATTGTGTCAGAAGTCGGTAAAGGAATTCGCGGAGCAGACTGCATACAAACAGTGAGAAATAATTTTGGACAGGAATGTGGTAAAATTATTTATGAAAGCAAACGCACAACAACTTTTTCAAATGACTGGATAGAAAAACTGAAAACAGATATGCGGAGTAATGGAGCCGAGATCGCAGTGATCGTTACGAAAGCAATGCCAAAGGACATGGATTGTTTTGGAATAAAAGGTGGTGTTTGGATCTGCAGTTTTGGTGAACTAAAAGCATTAGCGGCTGTTTTACGGGACGGAGTTATAAGAGTTTTTAATGCAGCAAAGAACCAGGAAAACAAAGGTGATAAAATGCATTTGTTGTACGACTATCTCACCAGTTCAGAATTTGCAGAACAATGGAAAGCTATTCGCGAAGGATTTATGAGTATGAAGATGTCTATTCAAAAAGAAAGAGATACTATGGAGCGTTTATGGAAAGCAAGAGAAAAGCAATTGGAAAAAGTTTTATTAAATGCAGCCCATGTTCGCGGATCTATTGAAGGTATTGCGGGAATGAATTCAATTGATCTGAATTTGCTGGAAGAAGGAAGTGAGGATGAGACAACAAATTAAAAACTCAACCAAGTATAGTGAAGTTCATAGTAATGATATTGATGGTGACGACCTCTTTGAACTCCTGCATGGATTACGCAACTGTGAAAGCAATAAACAAACCAACTGAAAGAGTTGCTTTACAAGATTTTTATTCTCCTTGTTGCGGGTCATGCGGACAACGAATTGTTGTGGAGGCTAATGGCAAGCAGTATGCATTGCAGGTGAATTGCAAAGTTGAAGATCAGTACAGCAGGTTGTGTACTCCTTTAAGTATTGGAACGCAAAAGCATGTTTTAACGTATAAAAAAAGAAAAGTCATTCACGAAGATTACTACAAACCAGTGTACGATACTATTGAATTAAAAAGAATGTATCCCAAAATAGATATTGGCGAATACTATGATGCTGAAATTATTCAAAAACCAGTTATTCCATTAAATGCGATCGATTCTTTACTCATTGATAAATATTATTCGCTTACATCAAAGAAAGATTGCACCGATAAACATTTAAGGCTTATCAAAGGTTATATACGGGTTCACGAAACCTTTTATCCAATTGATAAGAAGGCCGTTAAATTCAAAGTAAAATAGCACGCCTTGTTTCGGATTTGATTAATAACCCAATCTTTCATTTACAATTTCTTTCTGAATAAAGAATCAGGAACTGTAATAATAACTTGCGTTCCTTTTACCTCACCATTATCTGCAACATCCACAATTCAGTTTTGATCTCTGAGCCAAATTCCTCTCTCAATAATTTGAACCGATCATTTAACAATTCCATTCCCTTCGACTTATGTTCCTTTCAATACGAACTTTTTAATTCCGCTGATCTCTTTGTAACCCCTTTTTTATTTTAATTTTCGGGAATTCTTAGGACACCACCCACGCCAGCACCAAATGATCAAATTGCCGGTAATGAACAGTAAGCTCGGTATTATTTTTTGAGAATAAAGACTCTATCGTTTCATTTTCCTCATGTTGTTTATTCAACTGGATCTCTTTTCTGAAATCTACTCCCCCATCACCATACCATTTGAATACACATTCTTTGGCAGACCATAGTAATGTAGAAAAAGGAATACGATCCTTATCAGGCTGAATAAGATGAAACCGCTCATGCTCTCTTGCGCTGAGAAATTTATACATGATCTTAGAGATCTTTTCAGTTGGAATTTCGACATCAATGCCCACTCTTTTGTCTTTGCTGACTATCGCTGCGGCATAATCTCCACAATGTGAAATGGAAAAATGATATTGTTCATCTGGTAAAAAAGGTTTGCGGGTATCGGCGATCTTTATCAGCTCATATGGAAATGCCGGAAAAAGATATTGCAATAGAAAACGACCTGCCAAATGTTGTAATCTTTTGTGCGGATGCGTGACATCACGATGCTGCGGCACATTGGATCTAAAGAATTCTTCCGTTTCTTCAATTTTCCAAATGCCCAGGCGGGTGGTCTCGTTGATTTGTTGTTGAAAAAAAATCGGCACGGTTAGGATTTAAGATTTAAGTCCCGATAGCTATCGGGAGCATATTTTATTTATCATTGCAAAAATTTTAATTACTATTATTGCCCGGTAAAGATAGGAACGTTGGAGAGTGCGACGCAAGAAAAGCCAAATAGTAATAATTAAACTAAGTACCCAGCTACGCAAAAGCTTTGGTGGGCAAGCATAAAAAAAATACAATATGATTCTTTCTGATAAAAGGATTCTTGAAGAAATAGAAAAAGGTACAATTAAGGTTACTCCGTACGACAGGGAATGTCTTGGTAGTAACAGCTATGATGTGCATTTGGGAAAATGGCTGGCAACTTATAATGAGCATATCCTTGATGCAAAAAAACACAACCAGATCGATTATTTTGAAATTCCTGAAGAAGGATTTGTTCTTTATCCGCATATTTTTTATCTCGGCGTGACAGAGGAATATACGGAGACCCATGCCCATGTTCCTTTTTTGGAGGGAAAATCTTCTACGGGCCGATTGGGAATTGATATTCACGCAACGGCAGGAAAAGGCGATGTTGGTTTTTGCGGACACTGGACGTTGGAAATTTCTGTAAAGCAGCCCGTAAAAGTTTATAAAGGGATGCCGATAGGACAACTCATTTATTTTTTAGTAGAAGGAGAAACTGAAATAAAATACAACCAGAAGAAAAGCGCGAAGTATAGCGGTCAGCCTGATAAGCCGATCGAAAGCATGATGTGGAAAAACCAATTTTAACCCCCTGCCCTCCGCCTGCGGCGGATGACTTAGATCGAAAATGCTTTTTATTTATTGAACTCATTTATTAAATGATTTTTTTTTAGAAGATGAAATGATGTTCCTTAAGCATTAAGTCTTTAGAGCGCATCTTTCCCAAATTTCTTATAATAAGCAATTAAAAAAGCAACCACCTGGTTGTAGGATCTTTTACCTTCAGGCTGATCATTGGCTTGTAAATACTCATCATAGATCGAGCTTATGATCGGCTCAACAGGATTTTTATATCTTCTTAAAAAATCTCTATAATACTCGATATCTTTCTTAACCTGGGGATTTAATTTTTCGAAATAGGATCTGGCGAGCAGGGAATCTTCTCTTCCTAATTCTGTAACAGCATACAAGTACATATCGAAATACATTGAATACCGGAATGTAGGATTCGGATAAGACCTGCAGGCAATAAAGGCTACAAAATTGGCTTCATTCTCTTTTGCATATCCGATCTGGTGAGCTGCTTCATGTGCACTGACAAATGGTTCCAAAAACCGGGGGATCGTTGTATTCACCTGGCCCTCTCCTGAAAAAGGATTATAGTACCCCTGGAATCCAAAATAATTCCCCAGGTAACTGAAAAGAGAGGGCTTTAATGATTGTGGATCGTAGCCAAGAAAAGGATAAATATTGTCTGCGTAGAGAAAGGCGTCAGTTGTTCTTTCAAACAGTACCCTTTTTTTATTGAAACTATCTCTTTGCTTTAGATCGATCGTATCGGCATAAAAATTCAATCGTTGCTGTAGCAGGTCAGTAAGGGTATCGATCTCTTGCACAGAATATTTTTTTATCTCAAGGTTTAGTTGGTATGAGATCCCTTTCCTATTGTAATTCAAGCCCCAAAGGCCATAAAAAAACACGTATACAAACAGGAAAAAGAAGATGACTTGCTTTAATCCATTCAATAAATATGGGCGATTGATCTTCTTTTTAATAATGTATTTTATGAACTGAACAGTTTTAAAAATTATAACCAAAATAAGAAAGGCATAGAAAAGATCACCTATGCTAAAAGGAATCCATCCAAAAATGCTTCGCTGAATTTTTGAAATAAAAGGATAAATGCCATTGGAATAGTTTTCTTCCACCCAAAGCGGCTGCGTTGAAGCAAACTTTATAGTTATAACGAGGATAATGATAAGTATCCAACTCCATGCCTTCATCATCCTTCCAAAAAGCCTGGTGAGAAAATGCTGCAATCAGTTCGTTTTAATAATATTAGAATTTAGGTTTACTGGTCTTGGCCGGGCTAAAAATAATTCAAAATCAGATCAAATCTTTAGGATTTATCCTTTACCTTTGCGCCCCATCCTGATAGTCGGAAAAATCAGGAAAAAAATTTGTGCCATGGCCCATCGCCGGGAATTTGAGATAGCATTTGTGGGGCTGAAACCCGGAGTTCATGAGTACGCTTATGAGATCGTTGATAAGTTCTTTGAGCCGTTCCAGCAACAGGATTTTCGTAACTGTAAAGCTGATGTAAAACTTCATCTTGATAAGAAAAGCAGCTTTATGTTGCTGAAGTTTGAGATCGGTGGAAGCCTTGAAGTGGTTTGCGACCGTTGTAATAACTTTCTTCCACTTCAGTTGTGGGACGAATTCAATATTACAGTTAAAATGGTGGAAGAACCCGAGGTGGCAAACGAGCAAGAGGAAGATCCCGATGTATATTATATCAGCCGAGGCGAAAGCCATGTTGATGTTGCTAACTGGATCTACGAATTCATCAATCTTAGCATCCCGATGCACAAATCATGCAGCTTTGAAAAAATGGATGGCCCTTATTGCAATCCATCTGCCATGGATGTACTGAAAAAACTGGAACCCGAAGAAAAAGAAGAAAAAGAAAATCCGATCTGGAAAGGATTGGAAAAGTTTAAGAACCTTGAAGACAATTAATAAATAATTTTTTTAGCTAATAAATTTTGAGTTATGCCAAATCCCAAACGCAGACATAGTCAGCAAAGAAGTGCCAAAAGAAGGACGCACTACAAAGCAACAGAAACCACATTAAGTGTTGATGGAACTACAGGTGAAACACATGTAAGACATCGTGCCCACGTAAACGAGGGTAAACTTTACTACAAGGGTAAAGTAGTTAGCGAGAAATCTCCGATTAAAAAGTAAATTTCTTAAGCTGCAAATACTTTGTTCCAAATTCCAATTGAGTTTTCTCATGTTGGGGTTTGGAATTTGTTTTTTGTAACTCTTAGTTTCTTTACATTGCAATTGATATGACGATCGGACTTGATATGATGGGTGGCGATTTTGCACCGTTAGAAGCGGTGAAAGGTGCATTGGAATATCTGGAGCCCGGAGATCAACAAACTACATTGGTTCTTATTGGTGATGAATCCAAACTAGAACCTTTACTTTCAGAATACAAGATCCCCGAGGATAAAATAAAGATCGTTCATGCAGAACAGGTGATCGACATGCATGAACATCCAACAAAAGCATTAAAAGAAAAACAAAAATCTTCCATTGCTATAGGATTCCAACTTTTAGCTGCTGGAAATATTGATGCGTTCATCAGCGCTGGAAACACGGGTGCGATGCTTGTTGGCGCTTTATTCAGCATTAAAGCATTGGAAGGCGTGTTGCGACCAACCATTTCAACTATAATCCCAAAAGAAAATGGCGGCACCGGGTTGTTGCTTGATGTTGGATTAAATGCAGATTGCAAACCCGAGCAGTTAAATCAATTTGCAATAATGGGCTCCGTATTTGCCCAAACAATTCTTGGTATAGAAAACCCGAAAGTTGGTTTGATGAATGTAGGTGAAGAAGAAGGCAAGGGAAACATTCTTTGCCAGGCCACTTATCCCCTGCTTAAAGAAAATAAACACATCAATTTCATCGGCAACGTGGAAGGCCGCGATGTATTCATGGATAAGGCTGATGTGATGGTTTGCGAAGGCTTTACAGGAAATATTATTTTGAAACTTGCCGAGTCACTTTACGATATTACTCAAAGTAAAAAGATCCAACACGAATACTTTGACAGGTTCAACTTTGAGAATTATGGCGGCACACCAGTTTTGGGTGTAAATAAACCTGTTATCATCGGACACGGCATTTCCCAGGCAAAATCATTTAAGAACATGATAGTGCTGGCGCAAAAAATGATCGATAAGAATGTGATGCAACGAATGAAAGATGAGCTGGTATAAAAGTTGTACCCAGATGTCATGGGTTTAACTATCTTTAAGATTCATTCCACCATGCATCGCCTTTTCTATACTACCATATTCATTTTTGGCAGCCTTTGCTTACAAGCACAGCAAAGTATCCAATTTACTCAGCCAATAGATCCTACCATTTCAGAGAAAACTATTTTTTACAACCTTACCGGGAATATTGTTCCAATAAAAATTAAACAATACGGAGAGCGGACCGATATCGTTTTTATCAGTTTACATGATGATGAAACTACTTCTGTTGATGCTGCCAAAAGAATTTTAGAAGAATATGGTGGCCTGTTGATCGAAGTAGAAAATAATGCACAAAGAAATATTCGTTTCAAACTGGGCAGGCATTTTTTTACAGTCGATCCTAACACGATCTTTTCTGAGGAAGGAATAAAAAAATCACTTGAACAACTCGGACGAACTTCTGGCAAAGCAGTTAATGAAGTTGAAAAACTCGGTCAACGAATTATCCGGCTACTACCTGAAAAAACCACCTGTATAATTTCCCTTCATAACAACACGCCTGATCTTTTTTCAGTTATGGAATATGCAGCTGGAAATAAAAGATCTGTTGATAGTAAAAAAGTTTATGTAAATACTGAGCAGGACGTGGATGATTTTTTTCTAACTACTGATAATAACTTATACAAAAAACTTGCTGACAAGGGTTATAATACCATACTCCAGGATAATAAAAACTGCACGGAAGATGGCTCATTAAGTGTTTATTGCGGTAAAAAAAATATCCGGTACGTTAACTGCGAAACCGAGCACGGAAAGGCCGGACAATATTATGAAATGTTGAAAGCACTTTTCGCCTCTTTTACCAACCTCAGATAATGTTCCGCTGCTAATTTTTTTACCCCCCTTTATGGTATAAAAAATTTGTCCGTGAATCAAAACCTTCTTTGTATATTTATCCAACTCCCGCCCCTAAAAAAATCACTTCTGATTAGCAGCGTATACCCCCCCTTTGAAAAAATCTTAATCTGCCTATTTTTTATTTAAAGGAATCCGACTTGAAACACTGTTTTAAGCTGGAATCTGCCTTTTGGAATCTGCCACTATTGTTTGACTGATAGACCTTGTTTACATAAAAAAATATCTGTAAACACCGGACCTCAATGAAATTTAAATACCACTATTATGAGAATCAAATTAACTTTTAGAACCCTTTTCCTTTTATTGGGATTTTCTTTAGCACATGAGAAATTAGCAGCTCAAGATCTGTACAAGTATGTTCTTCTTTCCTCGGATCAGCAACCTAATGGTACAGGTATTACATTGATCGGTTCATCGATAACAATCAATGGTGTTTCATCTACTGGTTATAAAGGCACGGTGGGCGCATATAAACTGGTACAAACAACGGGCAATACAACTATAAAAGCTCATATTCTTTCGGGGGATAAGGTAAGTATCACCAATAGTAATATTATCCAGGGCAATATTGCCGCAGGCAATTCCTCAGGATCAACGGGTACTGTTGTATCTATTGGTTCCAGCGTTTCACTAACCGGAAATATAGATTCAAAAGGAAATGTTGTCGTTGGAGGAGGAACAGTTAATGGCACAGTTAATGTTTTGGGAACTTATTCCGGGCCCACTCCAAGTAACCCCGTAATTGGTCATAGTCCCCAGGTTCCGGTTCTGCCAACAATGCCCGCCCCTAAAAATTTCTCTGCACCGCCAACAAATAACATTACAGGCAATACGACTTTAACTTATATAGCGGACACTGTAAAATCTGGAAACATAATCTTCTCTGGCAATAAAACACTCACTTTAGTGAACCCGGGTGTATATGTATTTAATTCCTTCCAATGGTCAGGAAATTCTAATAAACTCATTTTTGACTTCAATGGATCCACAAGTGGGATCTTTTATATCTATGTTAAGAACAATGCCGACTTTGGAAAATTAAATTCAAGCGTAGCGAATGCCAGCGCTACAAGCGCATCAAGGATCTACATCGAAGTACAAGGTGATGGAACTACTGGCACTTCAATTCCAGGCTACAGTTGCATCATTGCTAATGGCTCTTCCGGCGGTGGATCCAAATGTCAGGGTACTATTTATGCAACTAATGGAGGCATTAGCTGTGGTGCGGGAACAGGTTCCAGCAGTTTTACAGGTGCTCTTTACAGTACAAAGACAATTTCTATTCAAAGCGGAGTGAACTTTAATTATGAACCATTTGACCCCTGTGGCGGATTGGCTGCAAATGCCGGAGTTGATAAACCACTTGATTTTGTTGGCCACGCTGTATTAACAGGTAGCTCTAATATTCCCGGAGTATCTTTCAGTTGGCAGGCAGTTCCTGGTGGTGGTGGTGTAATTTTTTCGCAAAATACTAACCAGGCACAAATTACTGTTGCCTCCCAGGGACTTTATAGACTTACTGTTCAAAATGCAACTAACGGCTGTGTGGCAACAGATGATGTGAATGTATCAGGTCGCCTGAAAAGTATCATAGGATCTGAGCTGCAATCTATTTATGATTACAGGATAACCGATAATACCTTCTTTGATATTATAAATGGTTATGTAAAGATTGATATCATTGCTAATGCGGGAAAAAGAAATATTGTTATCCAGAAGTTGCTGGAATCATTGAACCCCGGCAAACCGGGACTTAAGGATACTGTTCCAAATGGGCTTAGTCCATTAACAATAACCGGGAGATTCTTTGTCGACAGCTTACCCAAATTGAATTTAATGGGTGTTGATATAAATTTCTGCCGGCCTTACTACAAGCCTATATTATTTACAGCTGATGGTATAGTTGTAGAAGATACATCCAGTGTCGGTTTACTTAGATCAGCAGGTGATTCTACCATTAACACTAACCTTGTACGCATTGGTTATTCGCTTTATGGAGATGGAGTTAAAATAGGAGTTCTTTCAGATAGTTATTCATCAATTTCAAGCGGCACTACCGCAACACTACCGCTTCAACCTTCTCCACCAGTTCCACCAGGTTTTTTGCCTCAGACATTCAATACCAACACTGCTGCTGCTGATATTACCAACAGGGATATCCCGGCTAACATACACATACTTCCTGTAGTCCCTGCTATTTCCGGATCAGATGAAGGAAGAGCAATGCTGCAAATAGTACATGATGTAGCTCCCGGCGCTGAATTATATTTTCGTACAGGTTTTCATACTGCCGGTGATTTTGCAAGAGGAATTAAAGAATTAAGAGATGCAGGATGTAAGATCATTGTTGATGATATTACTTACGCCACTGAACCATTCCTTAAAGATGGTATAGTGGCTAAAGCTGTTGACGAAGTAAAATCTGCAGCAGGCGGCGGAGTAACTTATTTTTCTTCTGCCGGTAATTTTGGAATTAAATCTTACCTGGCGGATTTTAACCGTTATACCTTCGGCGGAAGGGTTGTCCATAATTTCGGTACCAGCGCTGCTCCCGATGCATTTGAAAAAATTAAACTTGCTCCGGGGGATTATACATTTGTTTTTCAATGGTTGGATAATATTTACTCTTTAAGTGAAACTGCAGGTACGCAGGTTGACCTGGATATCTTTCTCACGAGAACTGAAGACGGCTCGGGGCTAATAGGTTTTAACAGGGACAATTTGATCGGCGATCCTATTGAATTTATCCCAATCACGATCCCACCAGGTGACTCGGTGGAATATAATTTATTCATTGTAAATAACACACCTGCAAACAGTACCAATCCGCGAATGATGTATGCCGTCTTGCGTGGCAACCCACGCTTTATGGAGACATATCATACAGGAGGTCCTACAATTGTAGGACAAGCCAATGCTAACGGAGCTATCGCAGTTGGCGCTTCTCGTTTTAATCATCAACCAGGTCATCCATTATTACCTGATGCATTAAGCGGCATTACTAAACCACAGATCGAAACATTCTCTTCCAGGGGTGGCACATTGATGATGGGAGAATCAACTCCAAGGCAAAAACCAGAGTTGGTTGGACCTGATGGAGTAAATACAACTGTCAAATTGGGCCAGGATTATCCAAACAATGCTTTAGATGGATGGTCAAATTTCTTTGGTACTTCTGCTGCGGCTCCGCATGCTGCTGGTGCTGCTGCTCTGATCATACAAGGCAGGCAAAGATTTTTGAGTCAGGCAACCACACCTGACCAGGTAAAATCTCTTTTCCAATCGACAGCAACTGACATGGAAACCCCAGGATTTGATTATATATCCGGCCGTGGATTGATCAATGCCGATGCCGCAATGAGAACTTTTGCTGAGCCAAGACCACATAACATAAGACTTTTATTACCTGCAGGTGCTATAGGTGCTGCCAACGATTCGTTCCAGGTAATAGTTGTTGGTGAGAACTTCAGTACCAATACTGAAATATGGTATAACGATACACAGCTCGAACCAGATTCTATTAATGCAACAATGGATACTATTTGGGTAACAGTGCCTATTCCAGATCCAAATGGAGGACGTACTGAAATAAGGGCATATAATCCTCCTAATCCAAATACAGTAATTGTAAATGGAGTACATCTTGACGGTGGTTTTTCAAATAGTTTATTTTTTGGAGAAGCAGAAGTCGTTATTAAAGCTTTAGACGTAGCGATAAAATATGGTCAACAGATCCCGTCGGTTTTCAATACGCTTATAACCATCAATGGCAAGAGACTGCAGGATACTACACTTACCTTAGCTCAGCTCGGCCTGCAAAATATGCTCGTGACCACAAATGCACCTGAGAACCCAAATGTCGGGACATATGCAATTACACCATCTTTTAATCTTCTCAACTTGCCTGGTGAAGAATTCTTTTTTAAGTATAATTATCAGTTTCTTAATGGCAATCTAAGTATAGCAAAAATGCCGTTGAATGTTACACCAAATCCAATAACAGTGATTGAAGGCCAGCCTTTGGGTAATGTAACTTTCAATTACGTCTTTGATCATACCAACGTGCCTAACGCACAGGCTATCATTGACGATCTTAAAACGACGCATCAGGCTTTCTTACCAAACAATGCACTAGCAGTGATCAAGGACTTTGCAACTTCAGGAGTTAATATTTCGGCTCTCGGAAATATGAATGCTATGGCAAGCTTCAGAGCTATTAATAATTCAAGAAAATTCCAGGTAGATCCTACTACTGGCCAACTGGTGCCCTTAACAGATCCGCTCACGTTCCCTGTGCAATATCTTGTTGATGTCGCAGCGCAATCTATTGTGGAATACATACAAAATCCGGCTTTGGCAAAGTTTTATGCAGCTTATCCTGGTATAAATAAAAAAGCTTTGTTAGGCGGCACTGCTTTAAATAACAAAACGGCCAGGGTAAATGTTAACAACACCCTGGAGCCAATAGTGAATGGTACGCTGGCACAGACATTACTTACTAATACGGGACCGAAGGCGCCAATATTTAATAATGAACTGGTGCAAATTGTAAATGGCGAACTAGTTCAATTCGTAAACGGCGCACTTGAGCCAATTGTAAATCAAGAGCTGGTTCAAATTGTAAACAATGAATTGGTACAAATAGTAAATGGTACAATAGTAGTGCTTGGAGATAATGAGCTGGTGCAATTAGTAAACAATACTCTTGTGATGATGGTCAACGGTCAATTGGAACAGGTTGTGAACGGGATAAAAGTTAACGATGTAAATGGTGTTCTGGAACCTTTGGTAAACCAGGGATTAGTATTGTTAGTAAATAATGAGTTAGTACAAATAGTGAATGGAGAATTACAGCCTGTAACATTAGCAAATAATGAAAAAGTATTGCTGTTGAATAATGAACTGGTACAGATAGTAAATAATGAATTGGTACAGATAGTAAATGGTGAATTAGTACAGATTGTAAACAATACTCTTGAGCCAATAGTAAACCAGGAGTTGGTACAGATAGTAAATAATGAATTAGTGCAGATCGTCAATGGTCAAATCGTACCAATTGGAAATAATGCGCTGGTACAATTAGTGAATGGTGAATTAGTACAAATGGTAAACAGCGAACTGGTACAGATCGTAAATGCACAAATAGAAAATGGCCAGGTAAACGGCACTCTTGAACCATTGGTTAACAATTTCAGCCCTTCGCTCGTACAAATAGTAAACAATGAATTGGTGCAGATCGTCAATGGCGAGTTGGTTCAAATAGTAAACAATACTCTTGAGCCAATTGTAAACCAGGAGCTGGTACAGATCGTCAATAATGAATTAGTGCAGATCGTCAATAACCAGATCGTACCGATTGCAAACAATGCCCTTGTACAATTAGTAAATGGCGAATTAGTGCAAATGGTAAACAATGAATTGACACAGATAGTAAATGCGCATATAGAAAATAATGTATTAAACGGCACTCTTGAACCATTTGTAAACTTTGTCAATCTCAATCTTATAAACAGTGAATTGGTGCAGATAGTGAATAATGAACTGGTACAAATTGTAAATAATGTTCAAAAACCAATTCCGAATAATTCCCTGATACTGTTCCCCAATAACGAACTGGTACAAATTGTAAATAACGGATTAGAGCCAATTGTAAATAACGGCTTAGAACCGATTGTAAATAGCGGATTGGAGCCAATTGTAAATAACGAATTGGTGCAAATTGTAAATAGCAGTACCACTGGTGTGGGCAATACCAATAATAACACAGCCGTTATCATTGATGAAGAGGATGTGAATGCTGAGCAACATAACTGGCTCGGGCCAATGTTCGGAATTAATATGATAACAGGGATGGGTGTTGGAACAAATTACCTTCTTCCGGGCAAATTAGTAAATCCAAATTTTGACATCACCTATGGTAGGGCTATAGTAACTGTTTTACCTGATCCATGTATATTAACCCGTGCACCAGCCAAGAATTTTGGTAACACACCGGCTCCGCAAAAGCCAACAAGTCTATGGCTGAATATAACTACAAAAGTTAGTGGTCAGCTTTCAGTCAATGGAGATTTTCTATTGTTTAAGTATGGAAGCGTGACTTTTAATGCTATTGCTTCTAATCCGCAGATAACTGACTTCCCATTACCAAATGGAAAGATCATTGCTGATAACAGTGTTACAGCCCCGATAACCAGTTTTGATGCAAATACCAATACATGGATCACAAAGGTTCCTGTTGGGTTTGCAAGTACCTCTGATATTTTTGTAAGTGGTGCCATCATTAATTCAAGTAACGGTTTTGTTAAACAAAATGGCAATACAAGCTCAGTTGTAAAAGGAGCATTTTATTGTACCAAAAATTTCACTGATCAATGGACTTATGGAATTGCCGCTTACCGGCAACCACCTACCTACGACTATGTCACTTATACACAGATCGGTGGTGATGGACAAATACAATCAATTAACGGTACTTATCGGGCAGGAACACCAATGCCGATCATACAATACCTTGTACAGGGTGGCAGTGGCGGAGGTGGAAATAATTATACTGGCAGCAGCAGTTCCTTCGACAACTTTACTGCTTGCCCGGTCGCCGGACCTTCTTCAAGGCCTGTAACCAGTACAATGATGCTTGAAGAAACACAGGCGTCTGCGACCGTAAAAGAATTCCAATTGATGCCAAATCCTGCATCGGATAACATGACCTTGTCTTTTGTACCGTTAACGACCGGCACTTCAATACTAACGGTATATACAATTGATGGAAGAAAAGTAATTGAATTTAATAATGGTCCTACTGAGGCAGGCAAACAGTACACAAGGAAAATAGATGTGAGTAAATTTAAAAATGGCGTTTACCTAATACAGTTACAAAGTGCAGATAAAGTGACGGTAAGAAAATTCATAATAGCCAGGTAACCATAAAAAACAAGTTTGTGAAAAGAAAATGTGTACTTATGAAAAATAAAAAAGTGAGTTTGATAGCAATGCTTATCGGTCTTGCAACTATTACTTTTTCACAAGAGGTAAAGCCAGGACCGGAAGCGACCAGTGATACAGCAGCAGTAAACAAACTCATACGAGAAAGCAAGGATCAGTTTTCAAAAGATCCAAATAAAGCAATAGAAATAGCTCACCAGGCTAAAGATCTGGCTGATAAAATTGATTTTAAACAGGGAGCTGCTTATGCGCTTAAAAACGTAGGGATAGGTTATTATGTCCAGGCGAAATATGTAGAAACGATGGAGTATTGGGCACAATCATTAAAGATATTTGAAGAGATCAATGATGAGGCTGGTATAGCAAATCTTTTAAGTAATATAGGAACAATTTATGCAAGCCGGGGAGATGATGCAAGAGGAATTGAGTATGCCCTCCGGGCACTGAAATTGGCGGAAAAGATAAAGGATACATTAAGAATTGTTACGCTCAATAACAATATTGCAACTATTTATTTTAATAACCCCGACTCTTCCAATAAGGCAAAAGCACTTGGTTATCTTATGACGGCTTTGTCATTAAATGAAACCCTTGGGAACATGGAGGCTCTTGGCATAGTTTCAGAAAATATCGGTGACACCTACCTCGAGATGAAACAATATGATAAAGCACAAAGTTATTTTGAGAGAGCGATCCAGGCCCTTGGTGATGGAGCAAATAGTGCAGTTGCTTATAATGGAATTGGAAAAATTTATATAAAAAAGGGAGACTATGACAAGGCATTAAACTATCATAATAAAGCACTCATTATTGCTGAAAACGCAAATAGTCCACGGCATATTGAAGGAACATTACGTGACATTGCCAACTTACATATAAAGCAAAAGAATTTTGCCACGGCATTAAATTATTATGATAGGGCCCGGCTGATCGCAGAAGATCTAAAAGCAGTTGGTGATCTGAAAGACATCTACTCGGGAATGGCAATTGCCTATGAAAAAACCCATGACTTTAAAAATGCCTATAAATACCAGGAACTGTTTGGTAATATTAAAGATACACTGTTCAGTATAGACAGAGAGAAAAAAGTAGGAAACCTGCAATTTGAGTTTGATCTTGAAAAGAAACAAAGTGAAATTAACCTTTTGACAAAGGATAAAGCGCTGCAAATAGCGCAAACGAAAAGGCAAAAGTTTGCAAAGAATGCTTTTATGATCGGTTTATTCCTTGCATTTATTATCGCCGCCCTGATATACAGAAGCTATCGTGACAAAGTAAAGACACATTTACTTGTTGACCGGCAGAAAAATGAAATTGAACATTTGCTTTTGAATGTGCTTCCAAAAGAAGTTGCCAAGGAATTACAACTAACCGGCCGGGCTACTCCGCGACATTATGAAAGTGTAGCTGTAATGTTCACCGATTTTAGAGGCTTTACATTATTAACAGATCATATGTCTCCTGACGAACTTGTAGCAGAATTGGATGCCTGCTTTAATGTCTTTGATGAAATTATTGCGAAACATAAACTGGAAAAGATCAAGACCATCGGAGATTCATATATGTGTGCGGGAGGAATTCCAGTTGAAGATGACATGTATGTTTTAAAAATTGTAAAAGCCGGACTTGAAATTCAACAATACATTGCCGACAATAATGAACGGAGGCTGGAAAAGGGTTTGGAGCCATGGTATTTGCGGATCGGCATACATGTTGGACCTGTTGTAGCAGGTGTAGTAGGTAAAATGAAATACGCTTATGATATATGGGGTAGTACTGTGAATATCGCCAGTCGTATGGAAAGTAATGGCGAACCCGGTAAAGTAAATATCTCATCGGCCACTTATGAATTGATAAAAGATTATTATGAATGCACGCACAGAGGAAAGATCAGTGCAAAAAACGTTGGTGAGATCGATATGTATTTTATCGAGCATGAGTATGCTATACCTAAAAACCTTTTATTAAACGAAAAACTGGAAGTCAAGCAATAAACATTTCCACATATCTGTGCAAAATGACATTGAAATTCTACAGAATTTTCTTCCAAATTGCCAATTAGTACTATTGTTTTTTACTTCAAGGCAACCATTAAATCTGAGCCTGCGATTATGTCATCTTAAGTAAGGTTTGAGCAGGAGGCCGTCAATCCTGGTCATCCTAATGATTTAATCTATTTAACCCCTGCAATATTTCGAATAGTAATTGAACTCTAAAGAAAGCATATTAAAGGTACTTGTGTACTTCGACATTTTTCGTTATCCTCTTACACGAAGAGAGATCGAATCATTTCTTGATAAGCCTCTCTCTGAAGATGAATTGAATTATTCACTTCAGGACCTATTAGCCTCTGGTCGTATTTTTCAACTTTGCGAATTCTATTCCTTACAAAATAATATGTCGCTTGCTGAAATAAGAAGAAAAGGAAATGCAAATGCAGACACATTAATAAAGAAAGCAAAGGAAATTGCAAAGTTTCTTTATAAATTCCCTTACGTAAGGGCTATTGGTTTATCAGGTTCTGTTTCAAAAAATTTCGCTGACGAAAACTCCGATATAGACTACTTCCTGATCACTAAGGCCAATCGTCTATGGATCGCAAGAACACTCCTCGTGTTTTTTAGAAAAAACCCTTTTCTTAAAAATCGTCTCAAGTATTATTGCATGAACTATTTTGTTGACGAAGCCGATCTTATTATCGAAGAGAAGAATATATATACCGCAACAGAATTATTAACACTGATCCCCCTGGCCGGGAATGGCAGTTTAAAAAAGTTTTTTGAAAAAAATTCATGGTCGTACAGCTATTTCCCAAATCGGGACCTTCCATTAGTAAAAGAAGAAATAAATTTTCCAGATCCGTGGTTTAAGAAATTGGCAGAGTTTGCTTTCAATAATAGATTCGGAAATTGGCTTGACAATTATTTTTTCAGATTAACAACCGCCAGGTGGCTAAAGAAAGAAGAGAGGAAAAAACTGAATGCAAAGGGTGAAAGAATGGGAATGAAAACAGGCAAACATTTTTCAAAGCCTAATCCCATTTTTTTTCACAACGCTTTTCTTGAAACTTATAAGAAAAGAATAAAAGAAATAGGAGAGAAAAAAATGGTGAGCTATATCCCTGATTAAAGCTTTGCCTTTTATTTCTTCCTGAGTGAAATAATAAAGTAGTCACCCATACTTCTCCACGGCCATTTACTTTTCCATTTATTTTCCTTTTCTTTTAGCCAATTAAATAGCGAAGCTCTTTTCGTTGGAAAATTTTCAAGATAAGATGGAGGCACCAGCGTACAAAGCCCTTCAACTGACAAGGTCTCGTATGAGCCTTTCATACTTTTAATTATATAAGAAGGATTGTAGTACCAGCAAGTAAAATATTCCCCTTCAATATGCGCCTTCACTCCTTTTCTGCTGAAGAAACGGCGAAAAGCAGTTTTAAATTTTCCCTTAAAGAATAGCAGGCTTTCCCATAAACAAAATTTAGGAAGAATTACAAGTGTCACGAGTCCATAGGGTTTAAGTAAAGGAGAAAATGTGTGAAGGATCTTATCTAACTCGCCTGTACAATTCAAGCCGGCAAAATTGGAAAAGATCAGGTCATATGGCCCTTTACTATTTAGGTTTTGCAGGTCAGTAAATGAACAAAGCTCTTGAGTTATTTGTGCTTGAAGTTTATTTTGATGAATTTTCCCTGTAAGCTTTTCCTGCATCCCTTTTGAAATATCTGTGGCATGAACCATATGTCCCTGCTGAGCGAACCAAACTGCGTCGTCACCAGTACCTGCATTTAGTTCAAGAATTTTACTAGCTGGTTTTAAAAATTGTAGTAGATGATCTCTAACTCTTTGTCGCTTGTATTGAATAATAATATTGGAAGAATATATCTCATCAAAAATTGCAGCCTGTTTGCTAAATGCTTTTTCTGCGGCTTGTTCATTTACATTATGTATAGAACCACTCACGATGTGGCAGGTTTTTCAAGAGCATTTAATTTTATTTTGGACAATAAACTTGCAGGGAAATAATAAAAATAGGAAGCTGCTTTTTTAATTTTTTTCAAAGTGGTTTTTGCCGGGTGCAAAAAAAGCTGCCTGATATTTTCCAAAGCAAGGTGCATGCGATAAGTTCTGTGAACGTAGCGATATAATTGTTTATAAAAGGCGGGTTGATAGGTATTGCGAAACATCAATGCCAATTCGTCTGAATCTGTCCAGTTTGTTTTTTCCTTCAGATCGGATTTTACTTTTTCATAAAATCCCGTGCCTGGCAAAGGATACGAAACTGATATTCCAATTTCGTAAGGCAATAACTCATTGATCATCTTTATCGTCTTCTTTATATCTTCTTTTGTTTCGCCTACATATCCAAACTGAATAAAAAAAGATGGATTCATCCCATACTTGCGAATGAGTTTTGTTGATTCATGAATTTGTTCGATGGTAATTCCCTTATCCATTGCATCTAATACTTTTTGCGAACCACTCTCCGCTCCCATCCAGATATTTTCGCATCCGGCTCTTGCAAGGTCACGAATATAATTTTCCTGCAGTAGCAAGTCAGCCCTTGCCTGTATCTTAAATCTGAATCTCAGGTTTTCTTTTTCAATAATATCTGCAAATTCATTGACCCACCCCGGCTTTAAACCGAATATGTCATCACAAAACCAAATATGATCGAACTGAAATTTTTCTTTGAGCATTTTTAATTCCTGCACCACATTTTGCGGCGATCTTGAATTATAGCGATTACCATAGATCGGTTTTGCACACCAATTACATTTAAATGGACAGCCCCTTGTCGTTCCCATATTCATAGAAAAATACCCGGCATGATCCAGCCATGATTGACGATAAGGTTGTATGTCCACCAGGTCCCATGCAGGCAATGGCAAACTATCCAGGTCTTTTAATACACTTCTTCTTGCTGTTTTTATTACACAATCATTTTGTTTAAAGGCTATCCCGGGAATGGTAGAAATATCTTTTTTATTTTCCTGCAATGCATTTACCAATTCAAGCAAAGTAACTTCAGCTTCACCAATAAGAATAAAGTCGGCTCCTTCTTCAATGTATTGTTCATAATGATCTGTTGAGTCAGAACTTGAAACTATAACTGTGCAACCTCTTTCCTTTGCCAGCTTGCTCATTTTAAATGCAGCTTTACGCATATTCGTAAGACACATTTTTGTGAGGTAATTAAACCCATCATCATATATTACTAAAATACCAGGTTGAAATTTTTCAATAGCAGGGATGACCTCCTCCGCTTCTCTTGCAAACATCACATCATGAAGCGCTACTGCATAACCTTCCTGACGCATTAATGAAGCAGCATATAATGTTCCGAGGGGAGCATAGGGCAATCCTGTTTCCCATTGCTTGGGATCAAACCGTAAAAAATAAGAATGTGTGAAAAGAAGTTTACTCATTTACCAAATTCCTATAGTTAAATCACATTAAACACTAAAAGGGTTGCCTGTTAAAAATAATTAATCCCGAAGACTCGTTGTGGAATCTTTTAGCATGGGCAATTGTTGACCAAAATACTGGTTAAAGATCAACCTGAACTGGTTCACATTGCTGATGCCGTCATAAAATCGGCTATAATTCCCGCCAGGGAAATAAACAGCATTAAGATTGATAAAATCATAAGCAGGATCGGCTTTTTTTTCCGGGTGACGAAAGCCGTGGTCACTCAAAACAATAATAAGTGGGGGTGAAACAGAGCCAGTTAAAATATTATCAATTAACTCAAGTAATCGCTTATTGCCGTATTGGAGGTATTCAGTGTAGTCATTTGCATTTGTCCTGTTCAGACCTCCAAGCTTTTCAATGGGCAGTGGATCACCTTTACTGTCAAAATAATAAGGATAATGTGGCATCATTAGATGCGTATAAACAAATTTAGGTTCATTTATTTTTTCTGCAGCAATTTTAGCGGTAAGATCCAATATCTCATCGTTGAAATGAAGGTTATCGTAAGCGATTTCCTTTTGAAGTTTTTTCAGCCCTAATTTTCCATCCAATATATCCTGTCGAAAATCGTCTTTCAGCCGTCTTGTAAGGGTTTGAGCCGTCACAAGGTTGATCCCATAAGGGAGGAAAGCAGCGTATTTATGTGCGGGTTGATCATCAAAATCAAAAATTGAGCAGTTATAAAAACGATAACCGTTGCTGGAGAGAAATTTTAGTACCCGGCTGTTCCGGATCACTTCATAGCTATAGCTAACGGTACTATAATTCTGCTGCCCCTTTTTTAAAGAAAGTAATTCCATATTTAATATAGAAGCAACTGAAAAAGGAGTGAAATTATAATTGCTGATGCTTTTTTTGGCAATATAAAATCCCCGGGCTTTTAATTCATTCTCAAAATCAGCATTGTCGAAATCAAAAACATCCTTCAGTGCGGTATAACCTGCATATTGATCAGGAATGATGAAAAAAATATCCGGCTTATGGCAAGTATCACAAGTGATAAATCCCTCAGCTTCGGGACGGAATACTTTTTTATCTTTTGCAACTGGTATTTTAATGATCAGCCAGCCTGCATCAACGATTATTAAAATAGTCAGCAGGATATTCAAATAAAAAGTAAACATGAACAGGCTTTTTTTTCTTTTCTTTAACCATATAAACAGCAATAGGAAAATAAAAATGAAAAAAGGGATCATATACCTGTATCGCAAAATGGTTTGAGGAAAAAGATCCTTCAGAAAATCGAGAAAGTTGCCAAAAAAGAAATGAAAGGCCATGATCAACAATGTAGCCAGGCTTGCTTTGATAATATCCCGGTACAAGAGCCAAAAGAGGCCGGCAATTAGAAAGCTGACCCCAATGTATTGCAATGTCAGCCATAGAGCTTCGCCAGTTGGTACCGAATCATAATAGACAGTAAAGCCATGAAAAACAAAAAAGATGGGAAAGAGCAAGTTAAAAAGCGGTTTGGTCTTAATTGAATAACTTATCATTTTTTTTCTTTCCATATAAATAAAGATAGAAGGTAAAGTCGGTAAACCCTTTTATGCAATTATACGTTTTGCGGAGTTGTGTTTACTTTATCCACCTTAAACTCAAATTATTCCTTACTAAGATATTAAAGCCCGTTAAAACGGTAATATTATATTATAAGTTGCCCAACATATCAAGCTTATTAAGAATTATTGGCTATTTGTTATTTATTTTATCTCTTTATATTCATAGCCCGGTTTTTTAATATACAATGCAAATAAGTGTAGTTATACCCACCGTTGACCGTAAAATGAGACTACTTTCGTTACTCGTAAGTCTTGATCGATCGACATATCCTATTCATGAAGTGATAATTGTTGATTCAGGCAATGATAGGCTTGCTCCGGATGAATATTCGGCGATCAAAAATTTCCCGATCTATTATATATCCTCAGAAAGATCGGTTTGCATTCAGCGTAATACCGGGATAAGACAAGCAAAATCTGAATGGATATTTCTGTGTGATGATGATATTGAAATCCCTGCTGATTATTTACAAAAGCTCAGTAACCATATCAACGATCATCCGGGCACAGGCGCAATCTCGGGTATATGGTTGCAAAAAAATGGTAATACCTGGACAGCAAGCTATCCTGAAACTTCGGCCAAACAACTACTTTGGAAATTCATTTTCCGGCTTGGCATTTGGGGCCCTATAAATTGTTCGGCAAATGATCTTGTTATAAGAAAGATAAAACAATACTATCAACGCAAAGGAAATCACATTACCAAAGCCGGTTGGCCTGTTATCACGAATCTTACAAGTGAACACTTTTTTGCGCCGGTTTATAGCCTTGGCGGATCCCTGGTTAAAAAGGAATGGCTACAAGATTCTCCATTTGATGAAGTACTTGACCGTCACGGTATCGGTGAAAATTATGGTGTGATCGCCGGGTTTCCAGGCAGGGGCATTCATGTTTTAAACAATACTTGTGTTTATCATCAGCAGGAAACAACTAATCGCTTAATGCAGCCGTTGCAGTATTACCGCCGCGTATTGGCGCTTGATTACTTTATACAAACTAAGAGAACTCAAAAAAACATTAAAAGAAGACTGTTGCTTTGGTCATTGATTGGAAACATGATCAGCTTTGTTTTCGCCGGAAACAGATCAATGATGCGGGCCGGATTAAA
>Ga0184625_10000060_pt1 | contig 26660 bp, 35 predicted proteins | sample PLM3_30_b1_FD_133151 | JGI IMG/M metagenome (GOLD analysis project Ga0184625, IMG submission 133151) | Groundwater sediment microbial communities from an aquifer in East River, Colorado, USA - PLM3_30_b1 | ecosystem: Environmental > Terrestrial > Soil > Riparian zone | place: USA: East River... | reverse complement strand
GGCCCTCTACATACAGGCCAACCGCGGTAATCCGGGACTCACCCGGGACATCGCCACCCGGGAGATCGGCATATTGGTACGCAATATGCTCGGCTTGTCTCCCTCCACCAATGCCCCAGCACCTAATGCTCAACAGCCTCCTGCGGCCCAGCCCCAATACCAGAACGGGAACGGCAACATCGTTGCCCGCACCCCGCTCGGTCCCGGCAGCGTTGCCCCTTCACCAACCCCATCCTTCAACGTCTTCGCGGATATGGTGAACCACGCGCGCAACGGCCGTTAGGGCTTAGACCAGGAGAACTTCAATGGCATTTTTCGCAGGCGTTCGCGCCACCGATGACTGGGGCACCGACGAGCGCCCCAAATCTTTCCGGGAGACCATCCTCTTCCTCAACCCCAACGGCAAGTCGCCGCTGTTTGCCCTCACCGAGAAGCTCGGTTCTTCCTCGGTGACTGATCCGCAGTTCTCGTGGTGGAATGAGCGCAACACCGTCATCCGCTTGACGCTGACCGCAGCCGGAGCCACCACTGCCGGCACACTCACGGTGACCGGCGGCGCCCTCGCGCTTCGCCCCAACCAACTCATCAAGGTCGACACGATCGGCACCACCGAGCCGGTGTCCTACGTGGCGGCCAACGTCGAAATTGCTCTTGTATCGTCGGTCACAAACGATACGACGGTGGTGCTCAAGCGCGGCCAGTTTGGAACCACGCCTGTGGCCCTCACCACCGGCGGCACTTTCCTGACCGCGCTCGGCACGGCGTTCGGCGAAGGTTCGACTCGCCCTGCTAGCGTCTCGAACAACCCGACCAAGTACACCAACTACTGCCAGATCTTCCGCACGAATTGGGCCGTTACGGGCACCGCCGATAAGACCTTTGCCCGCACCGGCGATGCCTACAAGAACGACCGGGAGCGCGCGACATTTGCTCACGGCCGCGACATCGAGATGCAGTTCCTGTACGGGCTGGCCTCGGAAGTCGTCGACCCCTCGCCGCAAGCCACCGGCAACCTGACCCGCACCACGGGCGGCCTCCGGAGCTTCATCACTTCGAACGTGACCATCTTCCAATCCAGCACGGGTATTACGACCTCCACATTCATGGATGCGACGTACCCGATTTGGAACTGGGATACCCGCGCCGGCGATCAGAGAATCGCATTCTGTGGCAATGGGTTTTTGAATTCGCTGAACAAACTGGCTAAGACCGATTCGGTCATCAACCAGGACGGCATCGTCAAAATGTTCGGCATGAACCTCAATGTGTGGACCCTGCCGCAGGGGCAGATCGGGTTCAAGACGCACCCGCTCATGAACGTGCACGCGCAGTATACGAATGCAGCCTTCATCCTCGATCCCACGGTTCTGAAGTACCGCTTCCTCCGCGATACCAAGCTGATGGAGGATCAACAGGACAAGGGCACCGACTCGATCATCGACGGCTGGCTCACCGAGTGCGGACTCGAGGTGCTCGCCGAGGAAACCTGCGCCTACATTGGCAATATGGTGGTCATCTAACTCGAAGCCGGGAGACAACTCGCGTGATCTCAGCCAAAGTGTTGGTCGGGTTTCCCACCACAGGCCACTGGTCGGATCAGTTCGGGATGGCCATGTGCAACATGCTCACCCAGACGATGCGCCACGAGCCTCAAATCGAGATGGCGGTCTTGAACCACAAGACCTCCATGCTGTGGGCGGCGCGCCAGCACTTCGGCGAGATGGCGTTGAAGTACTCCTTCACGCACTTACTGTTCATTGACACCGATCAATCGTTCCCGGCCTCTGTTGTCGCGCGGCTGCTCACTCACCAGCGGGCAGTCGTCGCTTGTAACATCGCCACCAAGGTGGATCCGCCGATGGAGACCGCCTGCCTCGGCTTCGACGAGAACGGCAAGCTCATTCCCTGCGAGCGGTCGACCGGACTCGAGAAGGTCTGGCGCGTCGGCACCGGCGTCATGATGATCAAGGCCACGGTGTTTCACGATATTAAAAAGCCGTGGTTCCCGGTGCGCTGGCTCGAGAATGAACAGCGTTGGGTGGGTGAAGATTGGGGGTTCTGCGAGAAGCTCGAAAAAGCAGGCATCCCCATCTGGGTCGATCATGATACGAGCGCCCTGGTCGGCCACTGGGGCAACAAGATGTATTCGCTGCCTCGCTACGAGGAACATAGAGTGGACAATACCACAGTCATTTACGAAGGGCGCGCTGCGGAGGAGGTAACGCATGGGGCTTGAAACAGGCACGGGCATCGGGGATCTGGTCCCCACCAATCCGCTCTCGACCGACGCCGTCTCCTCGGGCGACGACCACATCCGCCTGATCAAGACGGTGATGCAGTCGATCACCTTCTTGAAGGCCGTCCGGGCCTTCCCGGCCACTGCTACGTGGACCCGACCCACCAATGTGAAGTATGTTCTCATCTACTGTCTTGGGGGCGGGGCGGGCGGCGGGGCAGGTGGCACAGGCAGCTTTGGCGGCGGCGGCGGCGGCGGCGGCGGCACCGGGCTAACCTGGCTTTCCGTCGGAGCCATTGCTTCCGCCACGGTCACGATTGGCGCGGGCGGGGCAGGAGGCGTGGGGAGTACGGTCAAAGGCGGGGTCGGGGGCGAAACGACCTTCACTGGTCCCGGTCCCGTCGTCTACTGCCGGGGTGGCGGTGGCCAGATTGGCGCAGCTTATAACAGTGGTGGTCCCCAAACTACCACTAACAATGGAGATGCCACCTTCCCCGGAGGTGCTGGAGAAGATGGCAATCCTCCCGTGGCCGGTGCTGTTTCCAATGGCGGGCAGGGAGGAGGAAACGGTTCCGCTGTGGGAGTGGCGGCCGCTGCGAACAGCGGGGGCGGGGGCGGAGGCGGAGCCTGCAACGCCGCCGTAGCGAATCCTGGTGGGGCCGGAGGCTCGGGCTACTGCATCGTGCTGGAGTTTGGGTGGTAAGCCATGACTCTCGATGATATGAAATCGCTGCTTGCTGGAAGGTTAGGCCAGCGCACCGACATTGACACCATGATCTACTCGGAGATCCGCCAGGCGCAGCGGGTGCTTGAGAAGACCCCGCCCTATCCGTGGTTCCTGCAAAGTCAACAGAACACCGAAGCCTTAGCCGGGGAACAGTGGCTCCAGATGCCGAGCGATTTCATCGAGATGGCCGATGACATTGTTTATATATGCAAGGCCACCACTGACACCAAATACTACGCTCAACCGTTTAAGGTATACGGCGGCTACCAGGAGCATATCCAGACGATGGGCCGGGACGCGCGGGGCAGACCCCGCAATTTCAATCTCCAGGGTCAAAATCCGGCTAACATCCAGTTTTACCCCACTCCCGATATCAGTTACACGGTCCAGTTCTTTTACTATCGGCGGGACACCGAACTATCCGGTCCCAGCAGTACCAATATATGGAGCGTCAAGGGTGAGGACATCCTGATTGCCGAAGCCGGTTGGCATGTGGCGCGCAACATCCGCGACAACGAGGCCGCTACGCTGTTCGGGCAGGACCGCGCCGAGGCCCGCCGCCGCATCGCCCAGGAAACCACCTCGAGGTTAGAGTCCATGCGCCGCGCCGTTGTCGGCTCCGGGGAGGACGCCCTCTTGGGCTACCAGACAGAGGTGGGCATTCCATGATCGTGCCTGTCAATTTCGTCGGCAAGACCGGGTTGATCACAGACCAGCCGCCCTACGATCTGCCGCCCAACTTCTGGTCGGACTGCCGCAACGTGCAATTCGAACTGGGAGGTGTGCAGCGGGCACCCTCCTGGCGTACCTTGATCAACTTCGCCGGCTCGCCCATTCCCTACGGACTCTTCTTCGTCCACGGCCTCGCCGGCCGGTACTGGGTCTACACGGGTCTGCAGCAGGTCATTGCTCTCACTGGCGACACCGTCACCGACATCACCCGCCTCGCCGGTCCCTATACCGGAACCACCCAGGACTTCTGGAATGGCGGGATGTTCAACGATCACCTGATCCTGAACAATGGCGTCGACGTGCCGCAGTACTGGGATCTGCCTAACGCAGCAGCGGATCTAGCCGATCTGCCTAACTGGCCTGCCACGCACAGAGCGAAGGTAATCACGCCTTTCAAGAATTTCCTCGTCGCCCTCGACGTAACGATCTCAGGCGAGCGGGACGACCGGCTGGTCATGTGGTCGCACCCCGCTGACCCGCTGGGAATCCCGCCCTCCTGGGATGTGGCCGACGAGACGCTCGACGCCGGGCAGATCTCGCTCTCCGAAGGCGAGGACCGCATCATCGACGCCCTCCAGGTCGGCAACCAGCTCATGATCATGACCGGCGTGCAGACGTGGGCAATGACTTTTATCGGCGGCCAGGACATCATGGCTTTCCGGCGGGTCTTCAGCGAGATCGGGGCACTGGCGCAAGGCTGCGCCGTCACCTTCCTCAACAAAGTATTCCAGGTGACCGCCGACGACTTCGTCATTCACGATCTCCAGAGCGTCACCAGCATAGGCTACGACCGCACGAAGCGCTGGTTCTTCTCGCAACTGACCGCCACCTCTTACGACAAAGTGCGCGTCGTCCGGAAGATGAATGCCAAGGAAGTCTGGATCTGCTTTCCCACCGGCGGGACGGAGGCCACCAACCGCGCCCTTGTATGGAATTGGCAGTTCGACACCTGGGCGATCCGCGACCTCGAAGACAACAACCACGCCATTGCCGCCGGTCCCAGCAAGTCCACGCCGAGCACCAACTCCTGGGCCTCGGTGGTAGGCACCTGGGCCGCACAAGATCCCATCACCTGGGAATACAACATCTACGAGCGGGCCTCCGAGGGCTTGGCGCTGGCGTCGACTGCGCTCCGCCTCCGGGTCAATGGGGAAACCGTGGATGTGGGGGATGCTTCCGTGAACTACGTCGAGCGCATCGGCGTGGCGGTGAAGGGGACGTCGCGCGGCGAGATCGTCATCGACCACGGGCGCCTGGCGGTGATGCGCGAGATCTGGCCCAAGTTCGTGTGTGACGACGGCATCACCTTCTCGATCACCATAGGTTTCTCGATGGGCCGCAAGGCTCCGGTCTCGTGGCAGCCGGCGCAACTGTTCACGCAGGGCCAGACCGTAAAGCTCGGCTTCTTCGGCACGTTCCGGTATCTTTCCTATCGCGTGCAATGCTTCCACGAGGGCGTCAACTGGAAACTCATCGGCTTTGACTTAGACCTCGAGCCGACAGCGAGCCTATGACATGCCACTAGACCGGCCGCTCCCCGACGATACCCGCGAAGGGCTGAAGATGCTGTGGAGCGTGGCCGAGGACCAGCAGATCGATATCAACCGGCACCGCGATTCTATTCACAAGGTCTGGCATGTGGCACCAGCTAAGCCGCGGGAGGGCATGCTAGCCTACGCCGATGGCACTGACTGGAACCCGGGAGCGGGGGCCGGGTACTACGTTTATTACGCCGGCGCGTGGCACGCGATGAGCGGTGGCGGAGGAGGTGGTGGCGGCTATACCATCGTCCAGGACGAAGGCGTTGCCCTCACCACGAGAACGATCCTCAACTTCGTGGGCGCAGGCGTCACGGCCACAGACGACGGCACGCGCACGGTGGTGACGATTCCCGGCGGCGGTGGTGCTGGGGCAGTCACGAGCGTCTTCACGCGCATTGGAGATGTCATTGCGGCGAGTGGAGATTACACGGCCGCGCAAGTGACTAACGCCGTCTCCATTCTCGGATCGTATGCCAATCCTGGCTGGATCACGAGTCTGGCTTACTCGAAGTTGACCGGCGTACCTACTACTTTCACGCCTGCGGCGCACGTTCATGCTGCTGCCGATACCACTTCTGGCATCTTCGCAGTAGCACGTCTTGGGTCAGGTACACCCAGCGCGAGTAACTGGCTCAGAGGCGATGGAGCCTGGACTGCCCTGCCGGCCAGTGCCGTCACCAGCGTGTTCACCAGGACCGGGGCTGTCATCGCAGCGAGCGGCGACTACACTGCCGCTCAAGTCACCAACGCGGTGTCGGTCCTCGGCAGTTATCCCGATCCGGCCTGGATCACTTCGCTCGCCTATGCCAAAATCACGGGTGCTCCGGCGGCGGGCGTGCCCACTTCGAGGCAAGTGATCGCAGGGACCGGCCTGTCCGGCGGCGGCGCACTTACCGCGGATGTTACTTTGAACGCACTGCCCATGATCGCCAGCGGCGCGTCCGGTCGTGGCGGTACCGTGCCTACTCCCGGCACCACCGCTGGGATCACTAAGTACCTCCGCGAAGACGCCTCCTGGGCCGCTCCGCCCGGCACTTCCCAAACGCCCTGGCTGAGCAACATCGAAGGCGCCGCGTTCAACCTGAATAATGTGGGGCAGGTTCAGACTAACTATATCCATTTGCCCTTCAGTGCCGCGCCGGCTTGGGACACCGCTTCCCGTCTCTGGGCCGAGGGTGGTTTCGGCACGCGCTACGACGGCTACAATCACGGCTTCGACGTTGGCGGGACTCGTACCCGTGCTGTGACCATTCAGAGCACCGGCAATGTGGGTATCGGTACAGCCGGGCCTGCCTACCAGTTGCAATTATCGACAGATAGCGCGGCAAAACCCACCACTTCGGCTTGGACAATAGCGTCAGATGCGCGCGTGAAGCGCGACGTGAAAGATCTTCAGGGCGGGCTGGACATCATCGCTCAGTTGCGCCCAATCGAAGCCACTTACAATGGCCTCGCCGGTACGCCCGAAGGGACGCGCGTTCTAAGCTTCATCGCGCAGGAAATTGAACAGGTGTTGCCGGGAACAGTATCCAAGAGCCTTGGTAAGCTCTCTCCGGACGATCCCGAGGAGGTCGAAATACTCGGTGTCAACATTCATGAATGCCTAATGCACGCCATTCTTGCCATCAAACAACTGAAGGCGAAAGTCGAGGCACTTGAAGCGGCGGCGGCTACACCATGACACTTGAAGAAACGCCTATCATCGAAGCTCCGGTGGTCGCCAAGCAGCTTGCCCCGCGCAAGTTGCAAGTTACCCGGCTCAGTTCTGAGATGGCGATTGAGCTAAGCCGTCAGCTTCCTCTTCGCGCGATAGATGCGGTCCCACTGGCGGTGACATTCCCGGCAGTGGCGAGATCCGTTTTTTTGGATGTAGGTGTTAGCGGCATCAAGGGCATGGCCGTGAACGCAGTGAGTTTTGTCTCGGTTCCAAATCCCGCCCTGCCAGTGATAGCTCTGGCGTTTACACTCCCGGCAGACCCTTTCCCCAGATCCGTTGATATGGGTGTTGGCAGCATCATAGGCATGACCCTTCGAGCAGTGTTTTCTCTCGCGCCAGTAGTTTATGCCCCGGCGAATATTCTCCGCCATCGTGACTGGTTCCAAGTGTGCAGGGTTTACGCACCGGCGGTTTCGGCACAAGTGATCGAGCTGCAAGCCTTCAGGAATAGCACCGACGAGGTGTTCGTACACCAGCCGATGCGCCTTGTAGGGCTTATATCGCCAGATACAACTGCCGTATCCCTTGCTGGTCGCGCCAACCCAAAGCCAGCATTGGCCCGGTTGTCTATCGGGGACGTGTTTTGCGATAAGATCGTCAACCGTCTTGTAGCGGTAGATAGAATTGGCTTCAGGCATTCGGGAAACTCATCCTTTCCTGACTGTCGAGCGGATGGGTGTTTGCCGCATCCATCCGCTCACTCATTTAACCATGAATACTGAACAAGTTCTGGAAGAAATCTCGCCGCTTCCGATAGCCAAACAGTTGGCCCCCCGGCGAATCCAGGTTACGCGCCTCAATTCAGAGATGGCCATCGAGCCTGCGGTGTTCGTGAGATTGACGCCCTACTTCGCCGAAGCCCTCAAACATTGCCACGGAGAGTTAAGCGAAAGCTCGATTAAGGCGTACATCGCTGCCGACAAAATGCAGGTGTGGGTAGCGTTGGCTGGCGACGGGGCTGAACTCCTTGGTGTGATTCTAACCGAGTGTACTGAGTACCCCTGTTTGAGGGTTTTGCGAATCGTGCTCCTTCAGGGGATTTCCTTCCGGGACTGGGGCGGTCACGCTCGCGTGGCCCTTGAGGCTTACGCCCGCGAGAACCAATGTGAGCGATTGGAAGCTAGTGGCAGGAAAGGTCTCACCAGACTTTTGGCCCCGCTCGGATTTGAACCTGCTTACGTAACCTTAATCATGGAAGTGAGGAATCATAATGGGAAAATCCGCAGGCGGTAACGTCGCAACCTCAACGACTAACTACCCAAGCTTCCAACAACCGGCATTGAAGCAGTTTGTTGATGAAAGCACGCGATTGTATCAGCAGGGTGGACCGAAGCTGAGTCCCGAACCACGGGTTGCTGATTTTAATCAAGACGAACTCTCGGCGTTGCGGCAGACCGGCGCTGCGGCCACCCCGGCGCAGTACCTCGCTGAACTCGGGACGAAGAGCGCGGAGTTCAACCTCGGAGCGGGGCGGGATCCGGCGACGAACCCGTACCTGAAGAATGCGATCTCGGCGGCCGTGGCACCCATCGGCGATCAGTTGCTGACGCGGGCGCTGCCGGCCATCCGGCACCAGGGGATTGCCAGCGGCGGCTATGGCGGCTCGAGGCAGTCGATCGGGGAGGCGCAGGCGGTGCGCGATGCCGAGCGCGTGGCGGGAGAAGTGTCGTCTGGTTTGGCGAACCAGGGCTATCTGTCTGCTCAGCAGCAGGCGATGCAGACGATGCAGAACATCCCGCAGTTGCAGGCGAATCTCACGGCGCCGGGGCAGATCACGGGCGCGGTGGGCGCGCAGATCCGGGCGCAGGAGGAAGCGCAGCGGAACGAGAATGCCAACCGGTACGAGTATGAGCAGCGGTTACCGTATGAGAATCTGCTGAATTATGGCAACCTGATCCGTCAGCCGTTCGGGGCCGAGGCGGTGTCAGAGGTGAAGGTGCCGCAGCCGAGTACGGCGTCAGCCATCATCGGCGCCGGGCTGAGTATTCCGGCTTTGCTGCAGATCATCGAGCAGATGCGTAAACAGGGAACCACCGCCGGGACTCCGCCGATCGTACCGACTGGCACCACGGTAGGCACACCTCCTGGCGGCACCAGCAACTTCTTCGGGTAAGGAGACTGACATGGAATACATTGGCAACCGACCGCCAGGCAATACCGGGGGCTACAATCCGTATGGGGATGGCGGCTATTGGTGGAACTATAACAATCCTTACGGTGCTTACGATCCCTACGGCTACAACACGCCAGTCACCTCCTGGGAGGATCAGATAGCGCAATCGGGGGGCACGGCTCCGACGACGCCCAACGAGGGGCAGACCACCGAGACGCCCGGAGGAACCGGTCCGGCGGGGTTTGATCCTGGCACAGGTAATCCGACTTATACCACTGAGGTCATCGGTGATACGGATCCTCTCCAATACCTTGGATACACACCGAACTACGACGTAAACCAGTACCTCTCGTCCTTGCCCGGAGGAAGCGGGTTCTATCCCAGCGGTGGCGGCAGTGGCGGCGGCGGGAACCCCACTTTCACGACAGATGTCACCGGATTCACCGATCCGAGTTACCCGTTTCCCGGCGAGTATAAGGTCGAGGACTATGATCCGAATCCTCCGCCGTACAAGTTTGAGACGACGACTTGGGATACCACTGATCCGGATGATCCGATTAAACGCGGCGATTACAAGACCTACTGGGATTTGCCGCAGACCAAAGGCGACTACAAGACCTATTGGGATTTCCCGCAGACCGGAGGTGGATACGAGATAGGTGATACGTTCCAACCCGCGAAGCCGAATCCGCCCGTTGTCATTGGCGACTCGTGGCCGAAGACGCCTCCCGACATACACGGGCCGGTGCTCACCACGCCGGATCGGACTAAGCCGACCCAGCCGCCCCCGCCACAGACGCAGACCGGAGGCAAACAGCAGCAGCAGCAGCCGGGAGTGGGCAAGCTCCTCGCCGCGCTGCCCATGCTCGCCGCGTTCCAGGGCGGCACCACCACCACGCCCGCGCCCTACGCGCACCTCGGTCCGCACACCCCCGTCGCCCCCGTCTTCAAGCCGCAAGCGCGCGGCAACCCCATTCCCTCGATCGGTCAGCTTCTCGCAGGAGTCAGATAAATGCCAGCCGTACCACCCATTAATCCGCAATTGCTGATGGCTCTCGCGCAGAAGTTCGGAGGCATCGCTCCGGTAGTCAATCCTGGGTTCGGCACGCCGGGGATCAACCCGAACGCCCGCACTCCTCCTGGATATGGAGGCGGCGGCATGGCCCAACGTGGCGAGGTGCTCGGCAGGCCCACGATGCCTACTCCGGGTGCGCCGCGCACGATGCCGCCGTCGCTCGGTGAGACTCTCGGGACTGTTACTCCAAAACCGGCAGGGAAGAGGGGCGCTAAAACGACTTACGATCCGGACGGAGGTTATACAGAGGAAGATAACGATGGGACTAAGCGCGTCTTCGACAAAGACAACAAGTTGATTGATACGATTATTCCTCCTGGAAGTCCCGGTGCGGGCACATGGCAGCCGCCTGCTGAGGCTAAGAAACCAGGTATCTGGGATAGGTTGACTGACCCCAGCTTAGCCGGTATTGCGCTGGCGGCAGGGCAGCAGATGACCCGTGCTAGATACCCCGGAGAGAGCGGCATTGGTAACGCCGTTAACGCAGTAACTGCTGGGTATAACACGCTCGCGCAGCAGCGGCAAATGCAGGTTGCCCGTGAGTTAGCAGAACGTGAGTGGCAGGCCAAGCAGGCCAAGGCTCAACAGGATAAGTTGGAGAGCGAAGCCAAAATCGGAGACTATAAGAGCCAGGGCGAGCGCAGGGAAGCCCAGAGCGCGGACGAGCGAAGGAAGGCCAGACAGGCTGCTGCTCAGGCTTCGTTAGACCAAGCCGAAAGGGATAGAGCGGCAGGATTCAAGGGGAGAGAAGTTGCGACCGGCGAGAAGAACGCCGCCTCGCTTGAGACTTCCCGACAAGAGACAGCCAGACAGGCTGATTTGGATTACAACCTCGCTGTGAGAAAAGTCGCTAACGACGAGGCGGAATTCCAAGCCCTTCAAAAACGCAACGCTAGTCTCGATGATCTTGCTAGGCAGAAGCTTAAAGTCGACCAAGGTCATCTGGCTGTGGCGCAGGCTAACTCTGCGAGGATGGCCGCCAAGGAGGGTAACGAGAAACTCCTGCCCTTCATGAAAGAAGCGGGTGACAGTATATACGGTCAGGAGCGGAACAACATGCAAGCCGCTTACAACGCTGGCAAGCCCTATCAGCCGATCGATCCGGCGGAACAGGAGAGGCAGGTATATTCCCTCGCCATGCGTAACTATGCCCGAGCGCAAGCGGCACAAGGGAAGCCGATACCACCAAAAGATCCTCCAGCTTGGGCCAATCCAAAGACGGACGGATACGATCCCATAACCGGAGAAGTCTGGAGGGCGGGTCCGGATGGTAAGTGGCAGGTTGTGCCGCCACCCCGTAAGTAAGGATTCTCAATGAGCAGCCGAGCTTTTCCCATGCCGCCTGGAGTTATTCCAATAAGCGGCGTCTCCGTGAGTGCTCCTGCCGGGGTAAGTAGAGCACCCCTACCCATGCCGCCGGGAGTCATTCCCGTGGGGGTTGCTCCCACTGCTGCTCAACCTATGCCCACTGGCGTGGTGCCGGTGGGCCAAGCTCCGTCGGCAACGGCGGTATCCCCGGCGGTTGCAACAGGGGGGCTTCCTCAACAGAGTCCCTCTGCGCCTGTCTTTGGTGCGCCTGCGCCTCGCGTCAGCGGCGTGCCTCAACTCACCGTGGCACGTCCTCAGTATGTGACCTCGTCAGTGGGTCCGGATGGACGCACGACGATAACCACCAGGACTCCAGTAGTGCCTCCGCCTCCGTTGCCTCCGGGATTGGCACCTGGTGGGCCTGAGCCTGCACCCGCCAACTTACCCGACATCATGCGGCAGGCGGTCAATACGGGAGTCAGGGCATCCGTTGGTCCGGGTGCGGTCCTAGGGGCGCAGGGCGCGGCGGCGAGTCTGAAAGACTTGCCCAACAATGCCATTGCCACCCTCCAAGCCTTAGTCGCGACACAGGAAAACGCCAAGGCGAGTTTAGTCAAAGACAAATACAAGAAAAAGAAACCTCTCTCCGAGGATATTGGCGAACTCAAGAAGCCGTGGATCACCGATCCGACGTTCCGGAGTTACATGGATTATGAGGGGCCAACCCACGAGGACGTGGCGACGGGTAAGTCCACGATCATGGACTACGCCGGGTTCAGGCTGGGTAAGATGTTCGGCCCGATGGCCTTCACGGTAGCGGGCACAATCGCCGGTGGTCCCCTTGGCGGTTTCGTGGCGAGCGCCACCAACGATATCGGGCAACGCTACAACGAGATGGAAAAGCTCGGCGTCAAAGCGCCCGGCTCCTCTGTGGGAGTCGGTGCTTTCATCGCTGCTCTCAACAGCGTTGCTCCCTTCCTCGCCATGCGAGGTATCACCAAGGGGTTTCTCGCAACGGCTAGTGTCGGTTCCATCACCGAGTTGGTGCAGGAGATCATGGCGATCCTGCATGAGAAGTACTACAACATCCCGCAGACCGACACGTTCTGGCGGCTATTCGAGACATTCCTTTTCAGCTTCCTGATGGAGGGCGGCGGGCATCTGGCGCATCGCCCGGAGAAGCCCTCACCGATGACCAAGCGGACGATGAACTTCGACGCCTACAACGCGAAAGCCGCGCCCCCGGTTCAGTTCATCATCCAACCTGCCACCGGAGTGCCGCCTAAGGATCTCAGTCCTGGGGGAGGTGCAGCCCGTAGATCCGCTGAAGCCTTCGGCCCGCCGATACCGACGCCGCCACCGGGTCCGGCTGAAGAATCCGCCGAGGTGTTCCGCACCCGGCAACTCCAGGACTTCAACTACAGTGGTCGCCCGGTGCCACCGCTTCCGCCGCTTCCTTACGCACCGACTCCCCCCGGAACAGGCATGATTCCCTCGGCCCGTGCATCAGCCGAAGCCTTCGGGTTAACGGGTCCGACGCAGACGCCTGCCCCGGGAACGAGTCCTGCCGAGCAGTCGGCGCAGGTATTCCAAAGGCAGAGCCAGGAGCAGCGGCGCGCCGGCGTGATCCCGCAGGAGAGGGTGGTGGACCCGGCTGCCGTGTTGCTTGGCGATGCGCGGGAAGAGATAAGTCGCCGGTTGTCGATGCGGGGTGACCCGGTGCATCCCAACGACCCGCAGGTGCACGAGCTTCTGTGGGAGTGGCTGGGATCGGAAGACCCGCAGGCTGTGGACATCCGGCAGAAGCTGATCGAGGTTTGGGAGACTACCCCCGAACCGGCACCATCGGTAGCCGCACCGGAACCTGCGCCGACGAGAGCGGATCTGCTGACGTGGGCGAAGAGCGTGGAAGAGGCACAGGGGCGAACGCCGGAGCCGCGCTTCCACGATATCGGAGCTGTTCGGCCGGGCGTCAATGTCCAGCCTCCGCAGCCAGTGGCACCTCCCTCTGCGGCAGCACCTGGGCCAAACATCAACGTGCCCGAGTACCGGGCATGGCTCGCCCAACAGGGCATCTCGACGGACGAGCAGGGAAACATCGACTGGAGTAGGCCGACAACCCTGAAGCCTGAGGCTCCCGATGCCGACATGGTGGTAGATACCCCGACCGGCCCTCAGCCTGCGCGCAGCGAGGATGTGTTCGTTGACAGTACTCTCCAGGCTGCGGGGGTCGAGGAACCTGTGCCTCAGAGTACGCTCGACAAGTGGGATGCCGAAGGCAAAGCAGCCGACGAAGAACTCCGCAAGATGGGTCTCTTCACCGGCGGACGGGCTTCGATGGGCGCCTTCCTCGATCCGAAAGTCATCAGCAAGATGGCGCTCTCGATCCGGGGCGACGTGGCCCGTGGATTGATTCATGTTGGGAATTTCGTCGAGGCGATCGTGGCCAAGTACGGTCCGCAGGTGCGGATGGCGGCGATAGACATATTCCAGGAGGCGGAGAAGATTGTCGAAGCGGAGAGGCGTGCAGGAATGCCCGCTGCTGCGCCGCCACCGCCGAAACCCGGCATGACTCGGATGTATAGCGGAGGCGCGAAGGACGTGCCCATCGACGGGCCTCGCTGGTTTTCCAGTGATCCCGTCTATGCTCAGGCTTACGCTGATAAGCAGGTGGCGGGTAACGGCGGTGTCTACTACGTCGACATCCCGACCAACCACCCGCTCATCGAGGCTGACTACCCGGAGCAATCGATTGCTGCTGGGTTCCACCAGAACCGCGAGCTTCCTGCTGACATCTCGATGAAGGCTCGGCTGATGCCCTCTGCTGCACCGCCAGTTAGCCCAGGAGCGCCCGCTGCCCGTCCGGCGTCCGTCACAGCCACCCAGCCCACCGGCTCGCTACAGGGCCAGCCAGCGCAGGTTTCCGGGCAGCCTCCCCCACTGCCGGGTCAGGCCCGGGTGGAACCGCCCCCGCTGCCTCCGTTGGGCGCGATGCCCGATGCCACCAACCCGAACCTTCCTCCCGCAGACCGCTTCAAAGATTCGGTCAAAAGCTTCGGAAGGTTGCAGCGCCTCCTCACCCAGTTCCGCTGGGCGGCCTGGAAATTCAAGGACTTCGCTCCCATCCAGGCGATGCTCAAGGCCAAGGACCGGCTGGAGATAGAAGTCTTCCGGTGGAAGGACCGGGGCGGGGAGATCGCCAAGGCATGGCGCAATCTCGGATCGGAGCAGGCGCAAGCCGTCAGCGATCTGGCCTTTGCCGCCACCAAGGCGAGCGACACGTTTCAACGCAAGCTCTCTCCCGAGGAACTGGCCCGTACCGGCGACCTCTACGGCGTCAGCGAAAAGGGCTACGAGGTCTACCACCAGATCCAGCAGTTCTTCCATGACTCCTGGGAAGCGCTGCGGCAGGCGACGATCTCCGAACTCCAGCGCGAGATCTCCGACCCGGATGCACTTGCCAAAGCCACCGCCGAGATCAACGCGCAGTTCGACGAGAAGATGCGCGGAAACTATTTTCCTCTGGATCGCTTCGGCCAGTGGATGGTCGTAGCCAAGAGGCGCGATGCCAACGGCAAACTGCAAGTCGATCAGGTCGAGCACCTCCCGACCGAGCACGCCGCCAAGGATGCGGCCAGGGCTATGGAGGAGCGCTACCGGGACGAAGGGATTACCATCGAACCCGGCGGCATCAGGATCATGGAGAATACCACCGCCGAGGCGCGGGATGCCGGGTATCTTCCGCCTGCCGTCACCAGGAAACTGGCCGGCAAACTCGCGGCGGATCTCAACCTGACCGCCGAGCAGCGTGCCACGTTCGAAGCGGCGTTCGACCAGATCATCGCGGCCTCGATGAACCAGCGCTCCTTCTTCTCCCGCCTGAACCGCCGCAAGGGAACCAAGGGCTTCAGCCGGGACGCGCAGCGCGCCTTCTCCGCCTACGTCTCCTCGATTGCCAATCACATCGGGCGGACGGAGCAGCGCGGGAACCTCGAGCAGTCCGTACTCGATGCGGAAAAGTGGCGCAACGAGATGGTGAGCGGCAGCAACGTCATCGTCGACACCTCGCACGTCAACCGCCTGACCGACCTGATGAAGGACACCAAGACCGCCCTTCTCAATCCGAAGGTGCAGAACAACTCGATCGTCGGCGCCGCCGCTACCTGGTTCCTCGGCTTCGGTCCCGTGCAGATCTACCAGAACTTCGTCCAGGTGCTCAACGTCGCTCAGGTGTTGTCGGCCGAGGTCGGCATGCCCAGAGCCGCTTGGGAAATCACGCGGGCGATGCATGATGTGACCAAGGTCTACACCAAGCGGGCCTATGACCGGACTAGCCACAAGGTGCGGATGAAGCTGCGCGGTGGCGGCGAGTACGAAACCTACCAGGAGAACTACACCGGTGGCCTCTCCGAAGAGGACTGGGCAGTGCTGCAACGGGGCCGGGGCGAAGGGCTGACCGGCGACAGCAACGCCCACCAGATCGCCGGCCTCGCCAACATCTCCACCTTCGAGCAGGGACTCACCGGCATCTTCGGCCTCCATCCCCTCGGCTTCGGCAAGGAGGGGGGAACCGACGTGCAGGGCGTGGGCCGGGGGATAGACAAGCTCTTCAAGACGTTCGGCGAATGGAGTCTGGCCGGCCACCAGTGGAGCGAGGAGTGGACCCGGCGTGTCGGTCTCCTGGCTGGCTCCCGGGCCTTCGCCAAGCAAGGCCACCCCGATCCCTACATGGCAGCCAGGGATGTGGTGCTCAAGGCGCAGGGGAGCCATGAGCCTTCGAACCGTTCCATGCTCCAGCGCGGGCTGGCGATACCGCTCATCTTCAAAAGTTTCCTGATGAATAACATCTGGCTTCAGACGCAGAGCCAGGCCAAGAAGAAGTTATTCATCACGCAGTTATTTCTCGGCGGCCTCCGGGGTTTCTTGGGAGCCGCACCCCTCATGGCTCTGATCAATGCGCTCGGCACCTGGTTCCGGAAGTGGATGGGTACGAAGGATCCCTACCTCGACATCCAGCAGACGGTCCGAGAACTGATCGCCCGGTCCACGAGTGAGGAAGTGGCCGACTATGCCATCAACGGTGCGAATAGCAAGATCGGCCCGTACGATTTGAAAGACGCCTTCAGCCAGGCGGATCCCATCCCGGGCGTAGACGAGGTCATCAAGATGTTCGGCGGCAGGATGAACGCCAAGACAGGGTTCTGGAATATAGGCGAGGAAGTGGGTGGCCCGTGGGGCGGCCAACTCATGACTGCCATGAAGGCTGCCGTCGAAGGCGGCCCGGTGTCGGAGCAAGTCTTCAAGGCGCTCGTGCCGGCTTGGATGGCGAGAGCGGAGCGGGCGAGGGAAACCTTGCGCGACAAGCAGATCAGCAGCGCCAGCGGCGAGAAGGTCGTCGGCATCGACACATCCAATCCCTCGCATGTCGCCGAGGTGGTGGGCGTGGCGCTCGGTGCCCGGTCCGGCCGCGCGGCCAAGGCGCAGGAGCAGCAGTATGCCAATGCGGAATTGTCGATCTACTACAACGGGCTGCTCGACGGGATGCAGCGCAAATATAATGCCGCCTATAGCCGGACGGGCAACCCGGAGGAACGGGCGCTAGTCCACGAGGAGATCGCCAAGATCAACAAGATTCTGCCGCAGAGTTTCGAGCGCACTCTGGGGACGTATCACCGAAGCTTCATGATGCGCGACAAGAAACAGAATCTCGAGGAGAGCGGCACGCCTGCCGGTCCGCATCGGCAGCGCCAATTCATGCGGGATCGCCTGAAGGGTCTCTACCCTGACACGTATCCGATGCCGCGCTAACTCGGCAGCGAGTCTTTTGGTTGTGCTCCGAGCCAGCGCACCGCGCGGCCGGTGGCGGTGTGTGTTTCGCAAACCATGCCGGCGTCTTCAAGCTGCTTCAGGATTTGTATAAAAGTCCGCCAGTCCATTTTGTTTTTGAACCGAGCGTAGAGATCGACTTGGTTTACAGAGCCATACCGGCGTAGAACTTCTTCGACCCGGATCGCAGGACGAAGTTCCTCATTGAGACCGGCGATGGCTACCGGCATGGTTCTCTCCGTTGTCTCGAGCATCATGATGGCTTCATCCAAATGCCGGGACTCGATGATCAGCGAATTGTTTTCAGCCGCACTCAACGACATCGCGAGCTTATGCATGTGAGCCTGGCGCCTATTTAAATAACCGGAAAAATGTTCTGGGGGCAGACCCACTGGAGGCAGCTTCGATGATTGCTCGTACCAGGATTCGCCGCGCGCATACGCTTCTTCGCTGAGGGTGAACTCGCCTTGCAGTTTCGAGATGGCAACCAGATCCTCGGTGAGCTTCGGTCCCATCTTCCACACCTCGCCGAGTCCCTGCTGCAAACTCGCGCGCCGCGGGTAGGCCACCAGGTTCTGCTTCGCTTCGGCATACACGAGTACGCAGCGGCTGGTGAACCCGCCGCCGATCAGCGCGGGGGGCAGATGCTCCGATATCCAGGATGGCGTTGCGCCGGCCAGAAGGTTAAGCTGCGGCCGCATCACCTCCAGCAATCCTTCGCCCCTCGTCGACTTCGAGAAGTTCTGCCCGCCGTCTCCGCCCCACAATTTCGTGAGACTCGACATCAGCTTGTTGTCGCGTGGGTTCAAGAAAGTACCCAGCTCATCGACGGCATACGTTATCGAGGAGTGGCGGCGCTGCGTGCCCTTGCCGCGGGTGACGGTGGTGGCGAGCAGCTCGTCGATCATCGCTTGCCACGTCAGGGTGTCGGACCCGAAGTGAATTCCCTTCACCTGGCGCAGCAGGTTCATGCCGGAGTGAATGGCGCTCGACTTGCCGCAGCCGCTGGGTCCGACGAGGATGATGTACGAAGTGGGAGTCCACTCGAATAAACCCATTCCCAGATACACCTTCCCCTGCAAGGCGGCCGCGATGGTACTCACCCCAACCCAGTAATTGAAAATGGCGGGCGGTTCTGTCGCCGCGGTGTAACTCATGTACGCCTTGAGCCAGTTCTCAAAGTGCCTGGCCATCGATCTCCTCCACGGTGAAGACTTTGGCGAGCGGCACGAACTGGTGCGGCGTGATGATGCCGCCCTGCTGTACGATGCGCTCGAGCGTAGAGGAGAACGGGCCGCGCACGTTGAGGCGCATGATGCGGATCTGGATTTCGTTCTCGCCATCATGGTAGCCGTGGCAGACGACTCTGATCCAGATCATGGGCGGCGGGAAGATCTGCCACCACAGGAGGAGAAGCCAGTCAGGCAGCACTCTTGCCCTTCCCTTTCGCGACGGGCGCGAGCACGGTGGTTGCCTCGAAGTGGCTGCAGGTGTCGATAGCGAACTGCGCAGGGTACTCCCAGCTACCGGCCCAGACCCGCGGGTTGAGGGTGCAAATTCCGACGTCGGTGTTGCGAGCTGACCAGTTGCTGCAGTTCCGGCAGATCTTGTCCATCACTTCGCCTCCTCGCGCGGCTGATACCGGCTGCACCAATCTTCGTCGTAGGTGAGAGGCCAGCCCCAGTACGATTCGTCTCCGCCGTTATTCCTCGGCGGAAGGATGCGGCACCAGCCGGTGTTGCGCTCCGCTTTCTTGAAGCTCTTCCGATCCCACCATTGGCAGGTACAGCAGGCCCGCTCGATGTTCATTCGGCCATGCCCCTTGCTGCGATGCGCGACATGATCGCCTGCTCGGAGTCGCCCGCTTTTCTCCAAAGCTCCACGTCCTCGAGCGTGACGTGCACGTAGGGGTAGCCGTGGTCGTCGGGGCCGCCGAGGTGCAGGGCGGCCGGATACCCGCAGACCAAGCACTTCGACACGTACTTCACCGGGCCGATGCCCTCTATCTGGCAGATGGTGCATCGCCACTTGCCCGGTTCCAGGTTCTCCCACTCGTGCAGATGCTCTTTCGCTTCACCGGAATTTTCCGGGGATTTCGGAGTCTCTTCTGCCATGTGCTTCTCCGTAATTAGTTTTTTGCCTCGGCCCTTCCACGACCGGTGCCGGTGCATGTCGGTGTGACAGTCTCTGCAATAGAGCTTCACGTCCTCGGGTAATTCGTGGCCCATCCTCGCATAGTTGATGTGGTGTAGCTCCAGTTGCTTACCGAATTTCCCGCAGCGTTCGCACATCGTACCCCGCTCGGCGAGGATGTTGACCTTGAACAGCCGCCACTTCTGGGAGCGGAGGTGGTTCATGTAGCGCTTGTACCACTGGTCGGGAACCACCTTTAACTGTTGGCGAAGGCGCTTGCGCTGGCGTGGATTCAGCTTCTTCCGCTTGGGCTTAAGCGGCGGCGCGGTGAACTGTGCCGCAGGCATGCGGTCGTAGGCGTCAACGTCGCTCACAATTTTCCGCTTGGGCATACGAGTTTAGGTGTATACTTCTGAGGTCATCGGAAGGTGGCGCGCTCTGGTAGGCGCAGCCGTGATATGAGGCATAAATCTCAGCATCAGCGTGGAACAGTCAATGACAGGACATAGCCTGCGTCGACCGGTGTATCCTAACAGACCACGTAAAGCGTCTCTGCGGAGTGTACGCCGTATTTTGATACGGCAGAAGGACCGGTCGGCCTGAAATGGTCGGACGGTGCGGGTCCAAGTCCCAGCACCGGTGCATCCCCGAGAGGAACTCTTCCCCGGCGCAGAGGAATTCGGACAGGTTGGTGGCATACCCAAGATCGAAGCCACCTGCGGAAAGCGACGGATGAAACCGTGGGTTATCGCGATCGGGACCGGGTGGTAGGTCCCGGTGCGTCTGCTCGGGAATCTCCATAGGTTATGTGTTAAGATCGGACTGCGCTCAACGGCGCACCTACTAGACAGATCGGGCCACTCGTTACTTAGGTAGCAAGTGGCCCGACGAGTTTCAGGGCAAGCGAAGCGCGCAGTCAGAGCAAGCGAAGCGCGCAGCAAAGATAACCTCGCCCCGCGAGGCATGGCCGCACCGGCCATATACCATGCACCTCTGTGAAGCATAGGAATTGAGGGCAGAAAGAAGTGCGCGGCGTCGAAGACGCGAGCGTACAAGGCTAACTGCTTAAGCAACATCTCATACCTTCCGCAGGTTCTTGAACCAGCCGCGCCAGGTCCAGCGGGGATGGATGCCAAGGAAGGAAAGCGGGTAGCAGAAGCCGTAGGTATCATTGCCTTCGCCGAACTCCATGCCGTGGGAAAGGACGAACCCCCAGCCGCCTTCGTTGATCGAGAACCGGAACGGATTGCGGCGGATGTAGGTCACTCCCCTCATCGCTCCGGGCGCTCGACTTTCCATGCGATCCCGCGCAAGGCTTCCCGAGCCTGCCCGCTGATATGACTCTCGGCATGTGAGAGGGTGTGCCAGGCAGGTGTAAATCCCTGCTCTTCATACACTTTGAGAAGCGCCACCTCAATGATGTCCCGCGCGTCCATCAAATCGGTATAAGACATTGGCCGCCTAGCAACACCGCCGACCCAGATCGCACTTCACGCAGCGCGGGTAGGTGGTGAGGGTGACCTCGGCGAGCCTGCCGCACACCTCGCACGGCGGCGGCGCGAGGCAGACCTGCGCTTCCTTCCGCCACTGGTCCCCAGCATGGCAGCCGCAGGGGGCCTGCCACTTCCAGATATCTTCGAAGCGAACGCGCGCCGGTCTACCTACGAGTGAGACGATGCCGGTGTTTCGGCATAGTTCGCATGGTCTCCCCGTGATCTTCTCCCCTGCGTTGGAGACTAGCTTGTCAATCATGGCTCTAGCTTACTTGGAATGCCTTCCTAAAGCCAGGCTTAATGCGATACGGACCAGCACCTGAAGCTTGAGGTTCCGGGGGTCGAGGCGCACCCGGCTGCCCAAGGTGGTGACCACCACCGAGCCGTCGTCATCGGCATGCGAGGCGAGCGCCGGCATGCGGGTTTCTTCGAGCACGTTGAGGATGATCATCGCGGCCACCTCCCCGTGACCATTCTGCACAACAGTGCAGTAACGTAGAAGAAGGCGATGAGGGTGAGGAAGAAGGCGCAAGCTGCTACAAACAAACACTCTTCCCCCCAGGTGAGGGACGGTAAAGGGGAAACCGGTTCCGCCGCGCGGCTGGGGTTTTCAAGCTCCTCGTAGTCCTGCTGGGTTAGGCCGAGGGGTCTCACAGGCACCGCCTTATCTCCCAGGCGAGGCGCTCGAGTAGCAGCGGCTGCATCATGGATGGTGTCAGCCGGAACACGCGCCAGCCCAGGAAATTTGCTTCGTTCAATTTCTCGGCGTCCTTTTCGTAGCCGCCCTGGCGCATATGCCTACCGCGGCTTTTGCCCTCGTGGACACCACCGTCGATCTCAACGGCAACCATTGCCTTGGGCCAGCAGAAATCGAAGCGCCACTGCCTTTCGGGGAGGGCAAAGCGCCACTCGCGCTCGGGCGGCGGCCCGCCGAGGGCCTTCCAGGCGATGGCAAAGGCTTCCTCATGCGGGCTTTTCGCGGCGGGGATCTTAGCCACGCCTGAAGATCCTGGCGGCCAGCCAGCCCGCGGCATGGCCGAAGCCGTAGGCGAGGCGCTCAGACCAGGTGAGCGGTCGCACCTTGACGGCACCGTCCTCACCGACAGCAACAACACGCATGGGTTTCATCGGGACACCGCTTTCTTGAAATTCTCTTCGGCCTCAAGCCGCATCTGGATCTCCTCCCGCACCTCGACCAGCCGGTCGCCGGCATCCTGGATGCGGGTGTGCAGCTTCCTGGCTATGCAGAAATCGCGCGAGATGTAGCTGGCGGCCTCTTCGAGGCAGGCAATGGCCTCGCGCACTTTGTTCAGGTGATCCTTCGTCATTCGCTATTCCTCTGGCTTGTCCACCACTGCTGCAGTTCCTTAATCGCCGCGATTGCCTGATCTTCGGTGATTTCGGAGTACTTCTTGTTGTGCTCGATATGGCGGTAAATCTCTTCTGCCGGAAGAGTGATCGGCAAGTTGGTATTCCAGTCTTCCTCTTGAGCGAACCCGCAGCCCACAGTCGAGAACTTTGGAAAGATTTGGATGGCCTGATCGGCGAACAGCGGGACTCGGGCGATAAAGTAGCCGGACCCAATGGGCGGAGTGATCAACACCGTGGCCGGTCCCATGCCGATGGTGGTATTGGCTTCTTTAAATGACTGGTTGATTTCTATCATTCGGTTCCTTTCAATTGCTTCCTTCCGGGAAATCTGTAGTCATACCGCTGCTTAGCCAGATACCGGCGCCGCTCGATCTTCTCCTGGGTCATCTGGCGCGGCGGCTTCTTCGGCTTGGCCGGCGCGGCGAAGGGATTCGCCTCATTGGCAGGGCGGCGCCGCGGCACGGGCTTGCCTTCCTCGACGGCGATCATCACCTCGTCGGGGATCTTGTCTTGACTGATCTCCCCGTAACCAGCGGCGATCAGGCGATCGAGTTCGTTGAAGCGCTTCTTATCACGTATGCCAAGGGGTAAAACGGGTTCGACGGGGGACACGCCCCCGTCCTTGGATAAGCCGAACTTCTTGAGCAGGCCCGGCAGCATGAGGTCAGCGTACCCGAAGAGACCATTTCCCGAAACGGGTATCGGCCCCGGGCACGTCGCGCCCTTCCTTCAAGGCTGCCTTGATCTGCGTCTTGGAGGCGGTGAAGGTGGCATCGCAGCCGGTGAGATCGGCGGGCCGGTACTCGGTGCATATTTCCCGCCAGAGCATGGCCGGCATCTTGACGGTGACGGTTTTGAACTCGTCGGGCACCTGATCCAAATCGGTGATCTCGACGCTCTCCGGATTCGCCTGGATGGCAAGCGAGCCGTTGTCGGCCTCGACTTTCTTCTGGCCCGACAGTTCGATGCACCTGACGAGGTAATCCTTGAAGCGGGCGAGGCCAGACTCAAGGCTGCCGCGCCAGGCGGCAATGCGGTTCTCCTCGGCACGGGCGCCGGCAATCTGCGCCTCAAGGTGGGAGATGGCGCGGATGCACGAACCCCTTTTCATGAGGGCTTGCTCGGTTTTAGCGGCGAACAACTCCTGGAACTCTTGAAGCTGGTCCTGAGGCACCAGCGCCTCTGAATCCGCCATCATCAGGAGGTCTTCCTCTATGTGGTAGAGGGTCATTGACTTGGTGTTGTTCTTCATCGGTATCCTAAAGCCATCTCGTCGGACCATCCCCGTTTCAGCCGGTCACACAGCGTCGATGGTTTGATGCCGAGTTCCCTGCACCATTCGGCGCAGGCTTTGGTTTCTCCGCCAAACTCCAGGAACCGGGAGTAGCGTGTGTTCTGGTGCTGCTCGATCAGAGTGGCCCAGCGGCAGTTCCCTGCCTCGTAGCCTCGCTCGTTGTCGATCCGTTCGAGACTATGCTTGGGACTCGGGCGCGGTCCCATGTCCCGGTAGAAGGCTTCGAAGGAAGCCCATTCGGGACAGACCTGGATGCCCCTGCCACCGTAGTTCTTGTAAGCCTGACTCTTCGGGTTGTTGCACCGCTGTTTCATGGCGTGCCAAGCCTCGTTCTCGGGGCTGTTCCTCATGCCGTGGGTTCTATACATCGGTGCCCTCCGCGAGAGCATCCCAGGCTTCAGCCGCTTCAGCCGGATCGGGGGGAGGCGGGCTAGCGATCGTCGCACAGTACTCATACAAGTCTTTAATCACTTTGCGGATCTGCCCGCGGGTTTTTCCCTGCAACTCATTCCCGTGCTGCATGCCATGCGAATTGATGATGCGATAGTACTCGTGCTCGGAGCCGGTGAGTTCGTTGATGATCGGCTTGAACCCGGTCACGATTTGCACCGTCTCGGCAAACCCGGTCGCCTGCGCGTACAGTTCGGCGAGGCGCGGCTCTATGTCGGGGAGAGGCACCGGGGCAGGCTTGGCCTCCTCGACGGGCTGGCGGGCACCCTCGATGCGTACAGACGTAGCCGTTTGGCGCGCAGGCACGGGGGCAGGAGCAGGCTCCGGCTGAACCACCTCTCCCTCGTCGCCACCGAGTTCGCCATCCGAGTAGACGGGCACGCCGCCGAAGATCTCCGGCGTGAACCACTTGGCCCCGTTGCTGATCGCCCGGGCAAAGTACATGTTGCGGGGGTATTTGTTATACATGTCGCCGCGGATGCCGGCGGCCTGAGCATCCTTGGCGGTGAAGGTGGACTTGCCGAGTTCCTTGCCATCCTTGGCGAGGAAGGAGAGGGTGCAGCCATCCTGTTCGAGCCGCTCAACGCGGAAGTCGTAGCCATGCTGGCGGATCAAGGCGGCCATGAGGTTGGCGGAGAGGGTAACCTTCCCTTTTATCAAGGAGATGCCCATCATCGAGGCGATCGGGGGCAGACCCAACTCCTGCCCTGCCAACACCTTGACACACGCCTGCGCCGCGTCCTTGGCATCCTGGAAATAGCCGGACTTGGCGAGCAAAGCGCCGAGGGTCTGGACCTCGGCCAGACCCATCTTCATCGGGAGATTGTCGCTCATTAGACAGCCACCCCGTCTTGTTCGGAGACGCCCGCGGGGGCGAGTTCGGCATCGGAGTCGCGGTCGAGGTGGGCGGCGATGGTTTCCATCTCGCCGAGCGCCTTCTCCATCTGGCCCATGACGTGGCCGATCTTGCGGGGATCGATGAACAGCGTGAAGTTGGAGACGCCGTCGTTGGCAACGATGGAGAACCAGGCGGTGCCTTGGACGATCTTGGCTTCGAAGCGGGCCTGATCGGCCTCGTGCGGGTGGAAGTTAACAGTCATTGTGTGTGTGATCCTTTCTGTACCTATAATCTCATTCATCTAGATAGATGTCAATACCCCTTTACACAAATCTAGATAATTATTCCAGATCGGCTTGCGTATAAACGTAGGGATCGGCGGAGCGCACCCGCTCGAGGCCGGCCAGCCGAGCCTCCAGGTCCATGATGCGCTTGTCCGTCTTGCCGTATGACCACGAAGCCACCAGCACGTTGCCGAGGGTGAGGCCGCAGGCGAGCAGGGCGGCGGTATAGCAGAGCCAGTCCATTATCGTTCCCCCAATCTGGGGTCGAACGGCTCGTCCTTTTCCGGGTCGAACGCGCCTTCCTCCTCGGCGGCTTGGGCCGCGGCATCCTGATCAGCGAGGATCTCCTCCTCGAGAATTCTTTTGTCGCACTCGCAGTAGAGCAGGGGCATGCCGCATTCGACACAGCGCACCGGCTCAGGCTCCGGCTCTTCACAGGCGCACTCGATCAAGGGGAGCTTGCACCACGGGCAGGTTGAATCGCGTTCATCGCGCGGCGCCGCGTCCGGCCAGATCGTAGCGAAGGTATGCTCGGGCTTCGGAGTGGGATAGTGGTCGTCGTTGGTGTCCATGCCGTCATGCAGCCAGGTTTTCATGGTGCTACCCCCAATTGCGGCAGGGCCTGCGACAGCGCCTGCATCTCCCTCATCGAGCGGATGCTATAGAAAATCACCTTGCCGTTGGACTTGGGGATATGCCGGCGCGGGTGGCGCACGATCACCCCATTCTCATCGAGCACCGGATCGAGATACACCTTGATGTCCTGGAGGTGGTTGTCCTTGGCGAAGTCGGGGCCGAGTTCGCGGATGGTGGCCTGGCGCCAACTGTAGAAGTTGACCCGCACTTTCATGGCGGTACGCTCCTCGCCGGCATCGATGGTGATGGTCTTCTTCGCCTCCGGATCACCCCCGATTTGCTGACAGATCATCAGGTAAATCTCGTGGCCCGGGATCAGATCCCTGCGTTTGACGGAGGGATTGGACTTCAGGCCGGCCTTCTCTTTGGCCTTGGTGCGCTCGCGGATGCGCTTACGATAATCGCCTTCGGCCGCCGGCAGCCGCGGCGCGTTGCCCATATTGGCCACGTCGACGGCCAGCGGAGTGGTGGCGCCCTCGAACACCTTGGGCCTGGGATCGGTATACGGGTGGATCTCCCTCTCGAGCGGCGGCGCGGGCGAGGGGATGATCGGACGGGGCAGACTCATACAACCTCCAACGGAATATTGCGGGCAACGCGGCAAGGCGGGCACACCCGCGCCCGCACCAACCCCAGCCGCAACCGCTCCCCGGCGGCCGGCTCCAGGCAGAAATGGCAGCGCAGCGTCGAGCGGCTCGCGCGCGTGATCGAGATCTCGTTGTACTCGGTGGGCACCGCCTCGCCGGTCATACGAATGCCTTTATGGGCGAATGATTGCCTCCGGATCATGGCTTTGGCCTCTTCTTTTTGAGCGCCGGCAGCTTTTTCAGATCCTGAGCGTTCCACCAGGAGAATCCTTCGATGGAACGGTCAAGCCGGAGTCCTC
>Ga0184625_10000059_pt1 | contig 26779 bp, 19 predicted proteins | sample PLM3_30_b1_FD_133151 | JGI IMG/M metagenome (GOLD analysis project Ga0184625, IMG submission 133151) | Groundwater sediment microbial communities from an aquifer in East River, Colorado, USA - PLM3_30_b1 | ecosystem: Environmental > Terrestrial > Soil > Riparian zone | place: USA: East River... | reverse complement strand
GCCCGTGCGGGCGTAGCAAACTTAAGATGCTTGAAACGGCACCACCCACAAACGGCACTCGAACGCTCCACTACGAGCGGGTTTGCTACGGCAGCGCGAGCCGCTCCATGACCTAACTGGAATATCTGTGGCACTGCTGGCGTTGCGTTGCCAAATGTTCAGTATGAAGCCTCAAGTATCGAAAGGATGGTCGCTATGTCACGCCTCACCAAGGCCATCCGCAGCCGCCGTGAGATCCTTCGTGCCCGCAGGCAGCTGAATCGGGCGATTGCGAACGCCTCGACTCCCGCCATGCGCGACGAACTGATTCTGGTTGCTCAGCGGGGTGGCAACGTCTTCTAAAAGACTTGACCAACAAGGGCTCTCATCCAATTCGGATGAGAGCCCTTGACACTAGGCGGCCGCCAGCTGCCCGGCGATGTTCTGACCCAGCTCGGCCAGAGCCGGTAGCAGGAGCACCGTTCCGAGCACGAGGCCGGCGCAGTTGACAATGAGGAAACCCCCCGCCCAGAGACTGGCTGGTACACGCGTCAGCCTTGCCAGCTGATCGGCGTCAGAATGCGGCGCCCGTCCGCCTCGGCGCTGCCGAATGAGCTCTAGCACCGGTTTTGGCGCCGCGAGCAGCAGCGTCCACGTCAGCACGTAGGCCAGGCCGGACTGCATCGTCGCAGGAAGGTACCAGCTCACCAGGATCAGCACGACCGCGCAGCCAACGACCAGAACAAAACCGTAGAAGTTGCGGATCTGGACCAGTAGCAGCGCCAGCAAGATCACGAACAACCAGAGCAAGCCAAGGCTGTGGCCAGCAATCAGGAGCACGACCGCACCCAAGCCGACCACGGCCGATCCCAGGTAGCCAGCGAGCAGCATCGTCACCATGCCCGGGCCACTCGGTCGCCCGCTCGAAACGGTCAGCCCGGACGCGTCCGAGTGCAGTCGGATGCCCTGCAGGCGCCGGCCCGTCAGGAGCGCTGCGACGCCGTGGGCGCCCTCGTGCGTGATGGTGACCAGCATCCGGGTGTACGGCCAGATTGCGCGTGGCAAGACAAGAGCACCGGCAATCACCGCTGCCAGGGCGACAACGAGGGGTGCCGGCGGAGGCTGGACTGCCATCGCCCGCCGCCACACCTCAGCAATCAGCTCCACGCCTCAAGCATGAACGATGGATGCACCTGAGCTTGCCGAATGGGCCTCGGGTCCTCAAAGACTGCTGCTCCACAGCATCCCGCTCGCCCCACTCACCCGCGCGCCGAAGGCGACTGTTTGAGCGTCTGTCAGGCTGCTGACGAAGTCGATAATCCCGCGACCCCTGCCCATGCGCGCCAATTCGGCATCGGAGACGTTCCCGCCGAGCCACTCCGGATGCTCCTTGGCCACCGCCTGGTACGCCGAACTTGCTGCGTTCACCAGATCCAGCAGCCGTCGCGGCGCCCGGCCTGCGTCGATCCGGTCAGAGAGCCAGTCCTCAAATGCAAGGACGAGATGTTCGACCGTTTGCTCTTGACCGCGCTGGAACATGGCCAAGTCGGGCCGGTCCAAGATGAAGTACTGGTTGACGAACTTCAGCACCGACACCTCATGCCAGGCCCGCGAATCCATAGAGACATAGCCGGAGCGGACTGCCGGATCCGGATTGGGACTGACGGAACTGATCAAGTGGTCGATCCACCGTGAGGTGAATCCGGAGATTGCTCCGTCGGCGGCCATCGATCCGTCGTACGGCGTGGCCAGGACACCGTCGACGAACTCATCGCCGACCGTCCGCACCGCAGTCGCGAAGATGTCCTCGTCGAAGATCCAACCCTCTCTGCGTTTCAGCCGCCGCCGCAAGCGCTCCAGGCCAGCCCCCGGTTGGCGGTGGGCACGTACCAGATCGCTGTCATCAAGATCAGCAAAGTCGCCTCGTCCGCTCTCCCATGATCGAAATTCGCCGGACACGGGGGAGAACTGCAGCACTCCCGAGCGATGAAAGTCATCCAGATCGTGCAGCGAGTACGCAATGTCGTCGGCGAGATCCATGACCGAGCACTCCAGGGTCTGCCGCCCCGGCGGTAGCTGCGGGAATGCGGCAAGCGCATCCAGCATCTGCGGCAGGTCGATGATGTAGGCGGAGAACTTCGCGGCTCCCGCGGTGCCGCGAGCGTGGCCGGCGCCGCGTGGAGGAATGGGCCACTCGATCGGATGTGGATCGGGATAGTGGAAACAGGCCCACGGATACTTCAGCACCGCAGCTCGAGTCGCCGCGGTGAGGTTGAGCCCGTGTTCGCCGGGCCCGAGGACTTCCAGCTCGGTCAGGATTCGGAAGGTCTGTGCGTTTCCCTCAAAACCGTCCGACAGCCCGAACCTCATTCGCGCCAATCGATCAAGAACCCGCTCACCCAAATGGCCGAACGGAGGATGGCCAAGATCATGAGCAGTCGCTGCCGCCTGTACCACGACATGATCAAGACCTCCAAGATCATGAAGCAGTTGCTGATCCCTGGTGCGGAGGAGCCGCACAGCGATCGCTCGAGCGACTGCTGTCACCTTGATCGTGTGGGTGAGCCGGTTGTGGACTACTCCACTGGTCGCCATCGAGGTAACCACCTGCGTGACGTCGGCCAGCCGAGAGAGGGCGCTCGCGAACCGGATCCGCTCGAGGTCAGTACGGAACTCCGATTCGCCGGGCGGGTACCGACGATCCGGCTCCGGATGCGACCTGGCCAGCCGGAAATCCATGTCCCGCACGCTATCGAACCGACCAGCGCGCACTTCCTGCCGGCGCAGGTCATTGAGGTGAGCGAGCCCGGCTCAGTAGTGTGACCTGGTACCAGCCGATCAACGAGGGGAACCTGATGAGCCAGCCTGTAGATCCGACCACCACCCCGGCCTGGGCAAGGCTGACTGCCCTCTACGAGTCTTTGGAGCCCGATCTACGCGGCTGGTTCGCCGACGATCCGTCTCGGGCGAAATCGTTCACCTTCACAGCGGGCGATCTCTACGTCGACCTTTCCAAGAACTTGATCAACGCTGACATCCTGAGCGCCTTTGCTGATCTTGCCGATCAGGTCGGTTTGGTGGAGCGTCGTGATGCCATGTACGCCGGAGAGCACATCAACGTCACCGAGGATCGAGCGGTGCTGCACACGGCGCTGCGGGCTCCCGAGGGATCCAGCCTGATTGTCGACGGGACCGATGTCATCCCCGAGGTACACAAGGTGCTGGCCAAGGTGTACGCCTTCGCCGACAAGGTACGCAGCGGCGAATGGGTTGGCGTTACCGGCAAACCGATCACAACAGTGGTGAACATCGGGATCGGGGGATCTGATCTTGGTCCGGTGATGGTCTATGAGGCCCTGCAGCCGTACGTGAAGCCGGGGTTCACGGCGCGATTCATCTCCAACATTGACCCGACTGACGTAGCAGAGAAGACCAAGGACCTTGATCCGGAGACCACCCTCTTCATCGTTGCCTCAAAGACCTTCACCACTTTGGAGACGCTGACCAACGCGCGCCTGGCGCGTAGCTGGCTCCTGGACAATCTTCGCGAATCCGGCGCCATCGAGGCGGGTGAGGACGCAGCCAATGCCGCCGTCGCCAAGCACTTTGTTGCGGTGTCCACCGCGCTCGACAAGGTGGCTGCGTTCGGCATCGACCCCGAGAACGCGTTCGGCTTCTGGGATTGGGTCGGCGGACGATACTCCGTCGATTCGGCAATTGGTACGTCGGTTGCGGTCGCCATCGGACCAGCGAACTTCGCTGACTTCCTGGCAGGCTTCCATGCCATCGACCGGCACTTCGCCGAGACGGACCTTGCCAGCAACGTGCCCGCGCTGATGGGTCTGCTGAACGTCTGGTACGTGAACTTCTTCAAGGCCGGAAGCCACGCCGTGCTCCCGTACGCCCAGCTCTTGCATCGGTTCCCGGCGTACCTGCAGCAACTCACCATGGAGTCCAACGGCAAGAGTGTGCGCTATGACGGCTCGCCTGTGACCACTGAGACCGGAGAGGTGTTCTGGGGCGAGCCCGGCACGAACGGCCAGCACGCCTTCTACCAGCTGATCCACCAGGGAACCCAGATGATCCCTTGCGACTTCATCGCCATTGCCAACCCGCCGCACCCGCTCGTCGATGGCGACAACGACGTCCACGAGCTGTTTCTGGCCAACTTCTTCGCCCAGACTGCCGCACTGGCCTTCGGCAAGACGGCCGACGAGGTCCGTGCGGAGGGGACTTCCGAGGCGATCGTGCCGGCCCGCGTCTTCCCTGGAAACCGCCCGACCACTTCGATCATGGCTCCCGAGCTGAGTCCGCGCGTCGTTGGCGAGCTGATCGCGCTCTACGAGCACATCACCTTCACCGAAGGAGTCGTGTGGGGGATCGACAGCTTCGACCAATGGGGTGTCGAACTGGGCAAGCAGCTCGCGCTCCAGGTAACGCCCGCAGTCGGCGGCGACGAGGACGCCCTGGCCAAGCAAGACCCCTCGACCCAGTCCTTGATCACCTACTACCGCTCACAGCGCCGCTAACTCCGAGTTGTCAGCGTCTCAAAGGGCTATAGCACCGTGAGACGCTGACAAGTCGGCAGGTTCAGGCAGGAGCCGCCGCATCAGCCTCCACAGGCTCCGCCTCACGTTCCCGCTTGCTCTTGCCGAACGCCAGGTATAGGGACGGCAGCACAAACAAGTCGATCAAGGTCGCCGTGATCAGGCCGCCGAGGATCACTATCGCCATGGGATGCTCGATCTCGTGGCCCGGAATGCTGCCTGCGACTACGAGCGGAACCAGCGCCAAACCGGTGGCCAGGGCGGTCATCATGATCGGTGCCAGACGTTCCTTGGCGCCCTGAATCACCAGACCTGGCCCGAACCGCACACCTTCTACCCGCTCAAGGTGCTGGAAGTGGCTGACCATCAAGATCCCATTGCGAGCCGCAATACCGAAGACCGCGAGGAAGCCGACCAGCGACCCAAGCGATAGCACCCGCCCGCCCATCCAGACTGCGATCGCACCGCCAACCAGCGCCATGGGCAACAGCACGAAGGTCAACAGCGCCGGCCGGAAGCTGCCGAATGCGACCTGCAGTAGCAGCAAGGTTGCGACTGCTGCCGCGATGCCAAAGATCGCCAGCGTGTCCTCTGCGGCGTCGAGCTCAGTGGACTCGCCAATCACCTCCGCGTGATAGCCAAGCGGGAACGTGACTCCTTCCATGCGCTTTTCGACGTCGTCCACGACCTCGTTCAGCGGGCGGCCCTCAACATTGGCACCGACATCGATACGGCGCGATTGCTTCTCCCGCTCGATGGCATTCGGCGTGGGCCCCATAGTGACGGCTGCGACGTCGGACAACTTGACCCGACCGCCAGACGGAGTGTCCAGTTGCAGGTTCTCCACGTCGGTAATGCTGTCGCGCGCCGACGGGATCGCGGTGACGTGCACGTCGTACGCCCGACCGCCGAAGAAGATGTCACTCACTTCTTCGCTGGCGATCATGGTCGATGACTGCCTGCGGATGTCTCCAGGGGTTAGCCCGACCGCTCTGGCTTTGGCCAGATCGGGCTCGACCTGGATATGCGGCAGGTCGGTTTGCAGGGACGCATGGGCGTCAGCGATCCCTGGAATGTCGCCGATCCGTTGCTCGATGTCCTTGGCCTGAGTGCGCAATGTCGCGAGGTCAGGCCCGTAGATGCGCACCACAATGGACTCGCTGCTGCCGGTCAGCACCTCCTTGATGCGCTCCCGGAGGTAGGTCTGCACATCGCGGTACATGCCTGGGTAGTACTCGACTACCTTGTGTACCTCGTCCAAGGTCTTGTCATAGTCGACCTCCGGGCTGACGCTGATCCAGTTCTCACCGAAGTCCACGCCATAGACCTCGTCAGCCAGGAAGGCCTGGCCGATGTGTGAGCCACAGTTGCGTACGCCCTCGATCTGTCGCAGATCCTTGCACGCCAAGACCGAGACCCGCGTCTCCTCGGTGACCGACGTGCCCGGCTGGGTCAGCCAGTGCATCAAGAAGTCGCGCTCCTTGAAGTTGGGCAGCAATTGGCTGCCCAGCGTCGGCACTGCCGCAAGCCCGGCCAGGAAGAGCACAGCGGTCATCGCGATCGCTGGCATTGGCCTGCGGATCAGCGGGGCTAGGAGAGCGACATAGGCGCGCTTCAAGACCCGCATCAGCGGCGACTCCTTGCTCGCCAGCTTGCCGCGGGAGAGCAGCAGCAGACACAGAGCCGGGGTGACCGTCAGTGCCACCAGCATCGAGACCAGCACCGCCAGACCGTAGGAGAGCACGAGCGGCCGGAAGAACGAACCGGACAGTCCTTCCAGGAACAGCACCGGCACGACAGCTATGACGTTGATCAAGGTGGCATAGGTGATCGCCGAGCGGACCTCGACTGAGGCGTTCAGCACGATATTGAACGTAGAGGCTCCGCTGCCTGTTGCCCGGGCCTCGCGAAGCCGTCGCACGACATTCTCAACATCGATGATGGCGTCATCCACCACCACCCCGATGGCGACCACCAGCCCAGCCAGCACCATCACATTGATGGTGGCCCCTGCGGCATCCAACACGAGCACAGCGGCGACCAAGGAGAGTGGAATCGCGATCAGGCTGATGAACGCCGTACGCCATTCGAAGAGGAAAGCGACGATGATCAACACCACCAGTGCGATGCCCAGCAGCATGGCCGTGCGCAGGTTCTCAATCGACTGCTGGATGAAGGTGGCGGGTCGGAAGATGGTGGTATCGACCGTGATTCCGGGCAGTCCTGGCTGCATTTGCCGCATGGCCTCTTCGACGCCCCGGGTCACATCAACGGTGTTCGCGCCACGGAACTTTTGCACCACGAGCAGTAACCCAGGCCCGTCGTCAACCACTCCATCGCCGATCAGTGGTCCAGGATCGACGAGCACGTTGCCTATGTCAGCCAACCGGAGCACTTTGCCGTCGCGTTCTGCAACGGGAACCTTGGCCAGCTGTTCCGGTCCGGTGATTGGTTGCACGTGCCGGATGTTGAACCGTTGGCCGCCCGTCTCGACGAAGCCACCGGTGCCGACGACTGCGCCGTCGGAATAGCGCAGCAGGCCTGCCTCGACGGCGTCTGAGGAGGCGTCCATGACGTCTTGCAGGGAGACGTTGTATTGGGCGAGCTTCGCCGGATCCACCTGGACGTGGCGTTGTGGCAAACGCTCGCCCCAAATGGCGACCTGCGCTACCCCGGGCACTCGAAGCAGCCGCGACCGGATCTTCCAGTACGCGATGGTCGACAAGTCGGTCGGGCTGACAGTGTCCGACGTCAGTCCGATCTTCATAATGCGACTGGTCGCTGAGAGGGCGGGCATCATGAAGGGCGGGCTGGCCCAGGTCGGCAGCGTGGGGGTGATCTGGGTCAGGCGTTCCTGCACCAGCTGCCGCGCTCGCAATTCATCGGTGCCGCGTTCGAAGATGAGCCGGATCGACGACAGCTGGGCCACCGACTTGGAGCGCAGCTCGGATAGGCCTGCGATGCCACCAAGCTGGTCCTCGATCGGAACAGTGATCAGTTGCTCGACCTCATTCGAGGAGTTGCCGAGCGCGATTGTTTGAATCTCAATCTGCGGCGGCGCGAATTCGGGGAAGACATCGACCTTCGTCTCCGGGATCTGGACGAAGCCGAGAGCCAGAGTGGCGGCGGCGAGAAAGAGCACAATCCAGCGGAACCGGAGGCTGGCACTGACGATAGTACGCATCGGTCGCGCCCCCTCAGTGCTTGCCTGCGATGCCGAGTTCGGCGCCCCAGACCTGGATCGCACCGACCGTCACTACTTCGGTGCCGGCTGGCGGGCCAGAACTCAACGTCACCCGGTTGTCAGTCACCTCATTGATGATCACTGGCGCCCGCATATAGCTAAAGGGCCCGATGACGGTGAAGACCCAGGGCTTGCCCGCCTTGTCGTAGACCAATGCGGCGTAGTCCACGCTGACGTCACTACCAGCTGCTTGGACCACACTGGTCTGGAGTGCGACTCTTCGCGCGGCCTCCTCGGTGAGGATGACCCGCGCAGGCTGACCCGGCCCTGGTGTCTCCAAGGTCGCCGGCTCGTAGGGCTCGGCTGTCGGCACCTCGATCTCGGCGCAGCCGGCCAATGACGACGCAACAACTGCGGCGACCACGCCACCCAACAGCGCTTGTCGGGCTCGATGGATCCGGATGGGGGTGCTCATCACAGCACCGCCCCCCGGCCGGTTGCCACCGGTTCCTGCTCGTCCTCAAGCTCCGGCGGCGCATTGCCCTCTTGCTGCGGAACCAAATGGAGGTACGCCGATGGCACCACGAACAATGCCACCACCAGCGAGCTCACCAGGCCGCCTAGCAACACGAGAGCGAGCGGATGCAGGATCTCCAGTCCCGCACGGGGGCCTAGCACCACGACCGGCAGCGCGAGCGCGGCTATCGCGATAGCGCTGATGATCAAGGAACTGGAGCATTCCCGGGCCCTGTCGTAGACCGTATCGGCATCATCGTCACGAGCTGCGAGCGTCGATGATCGCGCTTCGCTGTGCTGAGGAGGAGTGAGCGGAGGCGTTCTTTCCTCCGCGAGCGACGACGAAGTAGGCGGACTGACGGCGCGATGCGCGAGCAGCTCATCATTGGTCCTGCTGCCATCCGGGCCTTGGATTGTGGCCACCATCGTGGTGATGTAGCGCGCAGCGAGGCCGAGGACTGCCAGCAGCCCAAGCAGCGCACCCAAGCCGAACGTCAGCCCGTCGAAGAGTCCGGTGACCAGGCCGCCGGTCAGCGAGAGCGGTAGCGCCGCCGTGGCTACTAGCGCGAGGCGCCAGCTGTTGAATGCGGCCTGGAAGAGCAGAAGCGCGGCGATGACGGCCCCGACGGCGAAGCCGATCGCACGGCCCAGTCCAATCTCTTCGGCGGTGGTATTGGCAACCACCTCAGCGTGATATTCGATCGGGAAGCTCATGGTCGCGAGCTGGCGCTCGAGATCGGCGACGACATCTGCGCTGCTTCGCCCCTGTAGACCGGCGACGACGTCCACGCGGCGCGAGACAGCGTCACGGTGAATGACCGGCGAGGTCTGGACGATTCGCACGTCGGCTACCTGATCAAGCCTGACGTGACCGCCGCCTGGCTTGTCGATCAGCATGGCCTGCACCTCGGCAACGCTGGCTCGGGTGGCAGGCGTGCCCTTGACGATCACATCGAAGACCTTCTGCTCCTCGAAGACACTGCCCACCTGGATGCCCTGGAGCACGGTGGCCTCGGCCCGGCGTACGTCACCAGGCGTGAGCCCTACTGCCTGAGCCTTGTCCAGATCGACCTCGATCTCGATGGTTGGCTGGGTAGCAGCGTCTTCGACACGTGGATCGACGACTCCGTCGACCTGACCCATCATTTGCTGCACCTTGGCGGCCTCGGCGGCAAGAATCGCGGGATCCTGGCCGTAGACACGCACCGCGATGGGAGTGCTCAAACCAGTGAGGACGTCCAGTCCGCTTCCGGTCACCGTGTTGGCGCCGGTGTGCAGGCTCCCAACGTCTCGCATCTCCTGAGTCGAATAGGGGACGACCTCAGCTGTCGCGCCCGGCACCTGCCGAGCCGCGTTCTCGATCGAGGCCAGAGTCGGCTTGTAGTCGGCGTCGGCGGCGATGGACACCCAAACGTCGCTGGAATTGACGTTGACGACTCGGTCTCCGGTAATCGCCCGTCCGACGGTCGCACCAACACCGGTGATTCCCGGGATGGACCGGATGGTGTTCCCGAGGTCAGTGGCGTGCTGCCTCATCGCATCGTTCGACACGTCGGGCTGACCCTGCAGCCTGACCACCACATTCCGGTCCTGGAAGGTAGGCGTCACGCCCGTCTTGATGAAGGGCAAGATGGCGACGGCCAGCAGGCCGCAGGCGGCCGCGACCAGCAGAGCCGGGCGGAGGCTGCCGGAGAATCGGGGTAGTCCGCTGCGGTAGTGCCCGCCAAGCCACGGTACGGGCCCTCGTGCCGGAGCAGCCTTGGGCTGCCACCGGGCGAAGAGCAGACTGCTCAGTGCCGGACCGACCGTAACCCCGATGATCAAGGCGGCCACCACGGCGATGGCGTACGCCATGACCATCGGCGTAAAGAACGCTCCGGGGCGCCCTTCCAGCACCGCCACAGGGACAATCGCCAGAACAGCAATTATGCCGGCGTAGATCAAAGGCCGGTGGACCGTTGCCAGGGCCTGCTGAACTGACACCCAGGTCGGCTCGGCGTCGGGGCCGGCACTCCGGGCCCGAAGCCGTTGCACCACCGCTTCCCCAGGTGCAATCGCCTCATCCACCACGATCGCCACAGCTGCGGCGAGACCAGCGACCACCAGTAAGTTGAACCCATAACCAAGCAGATCGACGATCAGCGCCGCGGTGATCACCGACAACGGCACCGTGACCGCGCCGACAAGTGCTGCACGCCAGTGGAAACGTAGCGCTGCCAAGGTGAGGAGCAGGAGTCCGGCGCCGAGGGCAACCGCAAGGCCGAGGTTGGACTTGGCCGCCGCCACGTAATCCGATGGTGCGAACCATGACGTATCCGTCTCAATCCCGGTAAGACCGGGCCGCAGCGTTTCTAGGGCTTGCTGGACGTCACGAGTTACCTGGGTCGTACTTACTCCTGGGAACTTTTCGACGACCAGGATCAGACCAGGCTTGCCATTGACGACGGCGTCACCGATCAGCGGTTGATGGTCGACCTTGATGTCGGCGACGTCACCGAGCCTGAGATTTCCGGAGGTGCCGTCCACCGGAACCTTCGCTAGCTCTTCGGGATTAGCGATCTTCTCGAGCAGATGCCTGACCTGAAGTCGCTGTTGTGGCGTCTCGACGAATCCACCAGTTCCGGGGGTCGAGGCTTCCAGGAAGGTCAGCGGTGAGACCACCTGCGCGTTTCCGGCCGTCGTGATCACCTGGTTCAGAGTCACTTTGCGGTCGCGCAAGGTCGCTGGATCAACCTGCACCTGAAGCTGTTGATCACGCATGCCCCAGATGGAAACGTTGGCTACCCCCGACACCCCCATCAGCCGGGGACGTACGGTCCAGCGGGCGATCACCGACTGCTCGATCGGGGTCAGCTCCGTCGTGGACATGCCGATCATGAGCACTCGATTGGCCGACGACAACGGCTGCAGCAGCGTCGGCGGTTTCGACACGTTGGGAAGGGCGTGAGCCTGAGTGAGCCGCTCCTCAATGAGTTGCCGAGCGCGATAAATATCGGTGCCGGGCTGGAAGACCATCACGATCGAGGAGACGCCGGGCAGCGATTCCGATCGGATAATGTCGACGCCCTCGACCCCATTGAGCAAGTCGGCCTCGAGGGGCACGGTGATCAGTTGCTCGACCTCGTCCGCCGAAAGGCCGAGCGCCTCAGTCTGGACCTCCGCGTACGGCGGACTGAACTCCGGCAATGCATCCATGCGTGCATCGCGCAGCTGCACAATGCCGACAGCCAGGAGGCCTATGGCGGCCGCCAAGATCAGGAGGCGGAACTTCATAACACCTGCTAAAAAACGCGCCACGGCACACCTCTCATATAACCTGGTAGGACATTTACAGCGCGGCGCAGTCCCCCGGCGGCACGCGGGTGAATCATTTTGAGATTCTGATAAGGGTTTCACATTTTCGGCGCTTTTGACCCGTTCAATTTATTACGATTTGGACTACCCCAATTCCTGTCGGCACCGTGATTGCGGACGGCAGCCGCCAGCGTTTTGCCATGCAAAACCGCCGCCAATCGAGCGCATCTCTCGGGTCGTCCGAAAGCCCGCCGTTGAATAGCTTAAATATGGAATTGCGTGCGCTCCGGCTGCCAAGTGCATGTCGCGGTGGCTGCGTTGGCGGCTGATCATCGGCACGTCACAGCCAAGAGGAGCCGTACCCGGGCTCCTTGCGCTGTGCATGGCAGGCACGCCACGTGCGGCGTGAACATCTCACGCTGGCCGCGCTACCGATCGCGCTACGTCGAAGTAGGTCGATTAGAGGTATTTAGCTTGTCAAACTTAGGATCTGGTCGCGTTGCAAGATCAACAATAGTCTTGATGCACGCGAGTTGATCACGAATCGTCCCTCGCCACCACGCCACGGTGTGCTGGCGGGCGGAATCGTCGCCGACACCGGTCGCATCGATGCCCAGCGTGCGGCAGGTAGCCACGGCACGGACGAGGTGGTAGCTCTGCGTGACAATGATCAATTGTGAAAGATTGAAGATCCGCTTGGCTCGCAGGCATGACTCATAAGTGTCAAAGCCCCCAGAGTCAACAATCACGTTCTTCGTGGGCACACCTGCCTTAATCAAGTAATTGCGCATGGCGGCCGGCTCATCAAACTCCGGCGCCAGGTGATCGCCCGAGACGATGATCGTTGCAACCAGCCCGGCATGATAGAGGCGCTTTGCAAGGTCAAGACGTGCGGCCAGAAATGCGGACGGCGTGCCGCCCGGGTTAACCTGCGCTCCAAGCACTAAGGCCACTGGTGTTGCCGGTACATCGGACTCTGCATAGATGTGACCTGCCGCCGCGGAGTGCACGAAGCGGATTGAAGCCGCCACCGTAGCCAGCCCGACAATCCCGATGCCAGCTACCAGCAAAGACAATTGCACGAGCCGGTGATTGCCGGACACACGTCGCTTGGGTGCTGGCACGCACCCAAGGGTAGGGGGTCGGGAAAGCAAAGACGCCTGACGGGAAAGTGTCACTGCTCGCACACAGACTGACCCTGTGACAACGACGACGGAGTTGGAAATTGTGGGTCCGTTTGATTTGCGCGCAGTCGCGATGATGGGCTTCGGGCATCGCGACGAGCGCAGCTTCGATGGTGCCATGCGGATGGCATTCTGTTTGGACGGCGACTACGAGCGGCAAGTCGGGGTCGAAGCCCGCCAGTCGGGCGAGCGGCTCGAATTGCGAGCGCAGTCCGCTGGCGATCCACTGAGCGCCGCTGAAGTCGAGGCCCTCCGCAAGCAGGTCGCCCGAGTAGTCTCACTCGACCACGACGGCGAAGCGTTCCACCAGCTATGCCTCGCCGACCCGGTGCTAGCCCAGGTACACGCACGAGCGCCCGGATTCCGGCCAGCGCTGTTCTATTCACCGTACGAGGCAGCCGTCTGGTCGATCATCAGCGCCCGTCGGGCACGGAGCCAGGGAATCACGCTGCGTACCCGGATGTCTGAGTTGTACGGCGCCAGCTTCGAACTGTCGGGCACTCGGACACTCTCCGTACCGACGCCGAGCGCCTTACTGCAGATTGAGTCGCTGCCGGGATTGCCGGCAGACCGGATCCCCTGGCTGCACGCTGTCGCCGAGGCTGCCCAGCGCGGGCAGTTGGACGCAGAGCGCCTCCGCGCGATGCCTCCCGAAGACGCCCAGGCCGAGTTGCAGCACCTGCCCGGCATCGGCCCCTTCTATAGCTCATTGATCGTGATCCGGGCCTGTGGCCATGCCGACGCTCCATCGCTGGGTGAGCCACGGTCGAGGGCGGCCATCCAGCAGGCCTATGGCATTGATCATGAGCTTGGTGATGCCGAACTGCTGGCCCTGGCTGAGACCTGGCGACCGTTCCGTACCTGGGTTTCCGTCATGATGCGGGCGCTCGTTTCCTAAGCTGCTCGCGCATCGCGCTGTGTTTGATTTGCTCGCTTCGCTCGCTGCGATGTTCGCCAGGAAGCCGCCGTCTTCGTCAGATCTGGCGGAACGGAAAAGCGTTGTTCCGCCATCTCCTCCTACAGATCGGCGGCGCGAACCTCGAGAATCCGCCGATTCCGACGCGCGCGGTTTCGAACACCACGGCACAATGAGGCCGTGCCGGAGGGAGATACGGTTTGGCGGGCATGCCAGCGGTTGAACGAGGTGCTTGCCGGCCGCGTGCTGACCAGATCCGAATTCCGGGTGCCCTCCCTGGCGACTACCGATTTGACCGGCGTTGGTGTGCGCGAGGTGATCTCGCGCGGCAAGCACCAGCTCTTTCGGTTCAGCAATGAGTTCACGCTGCACACGCACTTCAGAATGGACGGCGCCTGGAAGATCTACCCGCGCGGCCGGCGGTGGAGTGGCGGACCTGCGTTTGAAATCCGCGCGGTACTCGCGACCGGTGATCATGATGCAGTGGGATACCGACTCCCGGTGATCGAGCTGATTCCAACGGCGGTCGAGGACACAGTCGTAGGGCATCTCGGGCCCGATCTGCTGGGACCCGACTGGAACCTCGACGAGGCAGTCCGGCGGATCGCCGATCAGCCCGACCGTACGATTGGTGAGGCGTTGCTGGACCAGCGAAACCTCGCAGGTCTCGGCACGTTCTATCGAGCGGAGCTGCTCTTCCTCCATGGCACACATCCGCGTACCGCGGTCGGTGACGTCCGCGACCTGCGGCGCATTGTCCAGCGTGGACAGCTGATGCTGCAGGCAAACCGCTGGCGTCCCGAGCAGTCCACCACCGGTGATCTGCGACCTGGTCGCCGTGCCTACGTCTACCAGCGCTCGGGCCAACCGTGTCGCCGCTGCGGAACGCCGATCCGCTTCGAGGAGCTCGGGCCGCGCGGTGAGGAACGGCACAGCTATTGGTGTCCGCACTGCCAGCCGGGCCCATGAGCGAACTTCCCATGTGCTGCGCCAAGAGCGTCGGACTCGGCTCGTTAGCCGCAGTGAAATAATCTCCCTTTGTGCCCTCCGTACCTTCCCTGCTGAGCGCCCGGATCGAAGCCGTCGCCGGCATCGACCCGGAGCTCCGGCCTGCCACGAAGCCACAGTTCGGCCACTACCAGTCGAATGTGGCGCTGCGCTTGGCCAACAGCGAACGCAAGTCGCCGCGTGAGGTTGCCGCGGACATCGTCTCCAAGCTTGAGGTCTCCGACCTCTGTGAGCCTCCGGAGATCGCGGGCCCCGGCTTTATCAATTTCCGGCTACGAGATGCGGTGCTGGCTCAGGCGGTCACTGACCAGCTCGCCGATCCGTACGCGGGCGTCACACAGACGTCGCGTCCTCAGGTTGTGGTGATCGACTACTCGTCACCGAACGTGGCCAAGCAGATGCACGTTGGACATCTGCGCTCGACGGTGATCGGCGACTGTCTGCGGCGCGTGATTGGCGGCGTTGGTCATCACGTCATTGCGCAGAGCCACATCGGTGATTGGGGCACCCAGTTCGGGATGCTGGTGGAACAGATTCTCGACGAGGGCATCGACCCTTCGACCCTGACGTTGCCCGAGGCGGAGGAGCTCTACGCCCGTGCCAGCGCGCACTTTCGTGCAGACCAGGATTTTGCCGAACGAGCCCGGCGTCGTGTTGTCGCCCTGCAGTCCGGCGACGAACTGACCCGGACGATCTGGCGCGAGTTGATCAACATCTCACTAGCCGGCTTCAATGCGGCGTACCAACGGATGGGCGTGCTGCTCACCGATGATGATCTTGCGGGCGAATCCAGCTACAACGATGATCTTCCAGCCCTGGTCGCTGAGCTGGAGCGCAACGGTACGGCCGTGATCGACGATGGCGCGTTATGCGTCTTTGCCGAGGGCTTCGCTGCTCCCATGATCGTGCGGAAAAGCGATGGTGGTTTCGGTTACTCCGCAACGGATCTAGCAGCAATCCGGCATCGGGTGCGCGACCTCCATGCCAACCGGATCATCTACGTAGTGGACGCTCGGCAGTCCGATCACTTCGACTTGGTGTTCGCTGTGGCACGCAAGGCGGGCTTCCTACCTGACGACGTGATCACCGAACATGTCGCGTTCGGCACCGTGTTGGGTACCGATGGCAAGCCGTTCAAGACCCGCGAGGGCACAGCGGTGAACCTCAATACCTTGCTGGACGCAGCTGAGGAGCAGGCTGCGCCGCCAGTGGCACTCGCCGCTATCAAGTACGCCGATCTATCCAACGGCCTCAACAAGGACTACGTCTTCGACATCGGCCGGATGGTGCAGACGACAGGCAACACCGGGCCCTATCTGCAGTACGCGCATGCCCGGGTGACCCAGGTCTTGCGCAAGGGTGCGGCTCGGGGCCATGGCGAGCAGTCAAAGGTGCTGGTGCTGGAAGAGCCAGCAGAGCAAATGCTGGCATTGCTGCTCATCCGGTTCGGGGACGTCGTCGACGAGGTGGCACGGACTCTTCAGCCGCACAGGTTGTGCAACTACCTCTACGAATTGTCTGGCGCGTTGGCCGTCTTCTACGAGCAGTGCCCGGTGCTTCAGTCCTCAGGTGACGTGCGGGATTCGCGGCTCGCGCTGTGCCTAGCCACGAAGCGGGTACTCGCCGCCGGGCTCACCATGCTCGGAATCGAGCCCTTGGAACGGATGTAGTCGGCGCGAAGGGTCTCAGCGACACGGGGGAGCGGCGGCTCTAGTCGCCGACGGCGAAGGTGCGGCGATCCTCCGCGCTCATGGATGAGACCCACGTAAACCTACTTTCCTGGTGGTCTCCACACGTTGTGCAACCTGTGTAGACCGCCAGGAAACTACGTTTACATGGGTCTCCGGCACGCGTCGGAGATCTGCTCACTCGTGTGGAATGCCGCCCGTGTCAGCCGAGTCGAGCTGTTGCTGCCGCCTTACCTGAGCTGGTCGGGGTGGATCAGGCGATCAGCCGCGAGCCACGAGGCGCCGACAATACCCGCCGTATTCAGCAATTTGGCTGGCACGACCTCGGCATTGAGCTTGAGCTTGGGGATGAACTTGTCGGAGTTCTTGCTGACACCGCCACCGATCACGATCATGTCGGGCCACAACAAAGCCTCAAGCCGCTCGTAGTAGCGCTGGAGGCGTGGGATCCACTCCTTATAGGAGAGGCCCTCCCTCTCCTTGATGCTGGCGGCGGCACGAGTCTCGGCGTCATGGCCATCGACCTCGATGTGACCCAACTCAGAGTTGGGAATGAGGACGCCGCGGTAGACAATGGCCGTTCCGATGCCGGTGCCGAGCGTGGTCATCAGCACCAGACCGGGGTGATCTTTTGCCGCGCCGTAGTGCACCTCGGCGATACCGGCCGCATCAGCGTCATTGACCAGCAGAATGTCGCGACCGAGGTGTTCCTCGAAGATCTTCTCGGCCTCGGCGTCGATCCACGACTTGTCAATGTTCGCCGCAGATCGGGTCTTGCCGTGCGTCACAACGGCTGGGATTGTGACGCCGATCGGCCCATCACCGATGACGTCCGCGAAGCTGTCCACGATTTCACCGACAACCGCTGCCACATTCTTCGGTGTCGACTTCTGTGGTGTGGTGATGCGAAGTCGCTTCGCAGTGAACTCGCCAGTCGCAAGGTCGACGGGCGCTCCTTTGATGCCGCTGCCGCCGATGTCGATGCCGAGCACGGGCGCGCTTCGTACCGGTTCGTCGCTCATGCTGGCGAGCCTAGCGACATCCGGCCGCTCCGGGGAGGGGCAGATTTGAGCAAACCATCATGTGGAATCCGCGGAGTCGGATAAGGGGAGCAAAGAGAGCAGACGTAGTGCCGCTCATAAATCCATTCCTCAGCGACTCAGTTGGCGGAGGCACCACGCGTAGAGGCGGGAGTCGAATGCGTACGCGTTGGAGAAATAGAAGCCGTAGAAACGTCTGTATACGTCGATCCAGCGGACGATCTCGTGCCCATGCCGTTCCACGGCGACTGCCTCGAGCCAAGCCGCATCTGCGGCCGCGTCGGCGTAAGGCTCGAGCTCGAGGAAGATCAACGCGCCGGCGACGTCCAGCAGCGGGTCGGCGTGCACTGTGTGGGGGCTGAAGTCCGCTATACCGGTAACAACCGGCCCTTCTGGACCTTGGCTGAGGTACGCGTTGGGCGGGCAGACATCACCGTGCACCATCGCGGGAACAACGGATCGCTGTGCAAGATCACCATGCAGTCGGTTCCAAACCTCGGCCACGCCCGCGATGTCGCGTTCCAGCTGAGTCCGGCTGCTCTGGAGCGGTCCCCTGAGCATGCTGGAGAGCAGCTCAACAAGGGTTCCGAATTGCTGCGGGGCATCGTCGCCGATGAGGCGCGCGAATCCAGGCACGGGACTCGGCAGTTGTTGCAGCCGCTCGGTTGCATCGAGAAAGCTGATCAACGCCGGGCGGCGTTGGGCCATGTCGGCATGCTGCAGCCAGCCCGAGAAGTTCCGGCCTGAGAGCCGGCGATCCACGGTGAAGAACCGCCCGTTGCGCTCTCCCGATTCGAAGATCATGGGCAGCTCTAGGCCGATGTCGCAGCCAGCCCAGCTCTGATAGAGGGGCTGCAGCTGCGCAGCCGTCCGGCGTGGCGCCTCATGTCGGCTCCGATAGAGCCGCAGCACTCGATCATGATCAATCGCGAACACCTCGCTCTCGCCGCCCGAGCCGAGTAGTTGATCACGGCCGGTACCGAAGGCCGCTAGCAGCTCGGCTTCGCCTTGATGATCAACGGTCCGCACCTGCTCGATCGCTCGACGCTGGCGTTCGGCGGCGCGAGCGGCCCTGGCCCGGTCCAGCTGACTCAGTGCCAGTTCGCGGGCCGTCTGCTCGTCCAGCTGGTGTGCCACGGCGTTCACTGGCCCTCTTGGGGTATGAACTCCGACATCGGCGAGCCGGAGCAGCCGTTGCAGCGGGCCTTGCTCGATGCGTACGGACTGGGTCTTCGCATGGGGGACGATGTCGCGGACATGGGTGAACCAACCGTGCTCGGTGATCAAGGTCCGATCGTCCCAGCCATAGCGGAGGGTCCAGAAGTCGAACCAGCGCACCCAGCGAGCGCGTCTCGGTGAGGGGTGCAGCTCGATGGCATCAAGATCGAAACCGGGCAGCACGCGCCCGATGGCCAGCTCAACTTCTTCGAGGGTGGCGACCGGGAGCAACACGCTGGAGGCGTTCGACTCATTGTTCTCGCTGTCGCCGTGTGCGTACCCGAGAATATCGACGTCCACCCGATGCCAGCCGAGGAACTTCCAGAGCAGCGGCTGGCTGACTTTGACGCCTTGGATGCGGTTGATCGGTACCGATTGGCTTGTGAGATTGGTGAGGCCGCGGGTAATCCGAAGACCGCGTGGCGACTCGGCCAACGTGAAGTTGAACATGCCGATCACCCGCCGCCAGATCAGCGAAACCATGCCGATCAGTAACGGAATCAAGCCGCCCAGCGCCAACGGGACGACACCGAAGGCTGCAGTCGTAACGACGATGATGATCGTAATGGTTGCCGGGATCAACCACTCGCTCGACAGCAGAAAGCTGAGGATGAGCCGCTGTTGCGAGACTTTGACGAGCGGCTGATCGGTTATTCCCAAGTCAGTGAAGACGCTCGCCGCTGCTTGTTGATCAAGATCACGGATGCTGGCCTGCTGACCATGTGCCCGAGTAAGCAGATAGTCACGCAATCGGGATGCTTTGCTTCGGCTCAGGTAGCGCAGCTTGGTGCTGCTGTTTCCGGCGTCCAGGCGCAGCTCAGCAAGGCCGAAGATGCGGGCAGCAAGTGGCTGGATGATGTCGACCGACTGGAGCCGCTCGAACGGTATTTTGGTGGATTTCTTGAAGATTGCGCCCGTCTCGATCCGCAGCTCCTCGTCATCGATCACGAATCGGGTGAAGTACCAGGCTACGAAGCCGGTGATGGCAGCCAGCACGACGACGATGCCGAGGATCGGCAGGATCCACGTCAGACCGCCCGCAGTGATTTGATCGTCGCCAGCGTTCGTGACGATCTCCCGACCCCAGCCGATGGCAAGCGCGACGAACACCAGCCAACCTCTGACGAATGGCGTCAAGGGATGTGGTCGCTCGGTCTGCTTGAATGGCCGGGCGGTCGGAACCGGTGGCGGGCCCTCCGTGGTAACCGCGGGGTCGGCGGCGGAGGTGTGCGGAGGCTGTTGCGATGCGGTCATAGCCCTGAGGCGTGTGCTTCGCCGAGCTCAGTCAGCCGGTCCCGCAACCGGGTTGCCTCCTCGGGGCTAAGGCCAGGTATGCGAGCACCGGTCTCCGGGCTGGCTGTCTTCAAAGTCACCGTGGCCAGGCCGAAAGCGCGTTCCAACGGACCAGACTCCACCTCGACCAGCTGCATCCGCCCGTACGGCACGGCTATCAGGCTTCGGAACATGACGCCGTGTGTGATGTAGAGATCGTCTTCCCGTTCCACATAGCCCCAGGAGCGCCAGCTACGACCGACGAAGCCGAATCTGACGATGGCGATGACGATGGCGGCTGCCCAGATCAGACCGGAGATCCACCAGTGTCCTGAGGCGACTCCCACGATGACGGCTGGAATGGTCAAAAGGATCGGAGGAACAACCAGGCTGGTCAACTGGCGCATTGAGCGGTACTTCGGGGAGAGGCGTTTCCACTCGTACGACGGCGGCGCGAACAGTTCTTCCATAACAAGCTCAGGCTACGTGCTGGCGTCGCCAGCTGCTTCTGCTCCGAGCTTTGGCCGGATGGCGTGGCCCGTGCTTATCGCCGCTTATTTGCCTTGGGGCCGTGGACTGAGACGCCGCCGAACAACGTCATGCCTTTGATCACCAGTGTGGGTGCTCCCGGAGCCGGGTCGCCGATATCGCGGATATCGGTACCGCCGAACACTCCGGCGGTCTGGTCACGCACGTCGATACCTTCTGGCACCTTGATGTCCAGCCCGCCGAAGCACCAGAAACCGGAGATTTCCACCGCCGGAGCTTCGAAGATCGCATTGCGAAGATCAAGGTCCATGCCGCCAAAAAGTGCCAGCGCCTTGATGTTCTTTCGCACCCGCCACCTGCCGCTCCGGGTGACGCCGCCGAAGATCGCGATCATATTGTCCGACTGAGAATTTTGTGCCGTGGTATCGATCGTGAAGCGGCTCGAGGGTTGCGGGGTGGCTACGGCGGTGGGCGTACCGATGACGACAAGATCGCGCGTGATCGGGATCAGGTCGTCGAATGTCTTGGCGGCCATCAATCGGTCGACGCGCTCGTCGTGCTCCTCCAGGGTCAGCCGGCCCTCGGCGTACGCAGTGCTGAGGACAGTGGCCACCTGCTCGCGGTCGGCGTCGGAGGCACGCAGATTGCCACCGGCAATGGGGCCAACGTTCGTCGGTTCGGGGACGGCCTCGGTCATCACCCAAAGCTAGTCCGGAGCCCTCAAATCGCGGGAGCGGCAGTTGGGCCTTTCAGGGCCGGCTCCGGTGAGGTCAGGGGGTTCCCTGACCTGGACGCCTTGTGTCGGCTAGCTGGCTGGTTCTTCGGGGGACTGTCCAACGCCGATGTCGAAGACGTTGCCTTCCGGATCTGTCAAGGTGGTCCATCTCGTCCCGTACTCATCAAATTCAGCGACTTTGGTCGCGCCGAGAGCGACCGCGCGCTCGACTTCGGCTGGGAGGTCCGTCGCGACGAAGTCAAGGTGCATCCGATTCTTGCCCTGGCGCGGCTCGGGTACGGCCAGAAACATCAGCGCCGGGAAGCTGCGGTCGTCAGACGCTGGGATCATTGCGAAGAACTGGTTGGCGCCGTCGTTGACCGGGCGGTCTAGCAGGGCCGACCAGAAGGCGGCGATCTCGTCAGCGCGCCGGGAGTCGATGACAACCTGGCCAAATCCAATAGACACGGTGAGATTCCTTTCTCCACTGGTGTAGCTAGCATGTCGAACTGCAACTGCTCAGAGGGAGCGACGCTCGCTGCGGCACGGTCAGCATGTCAGCAGTTGCCGCATCAACGCCGCGAAGTCGAGCACCTGCCAGGCGTATCAGTCTTATCGCCCGTGCCTCCTTCCGGTAGCGGGCCGCCGGCAAGGCGTCTCGTCCGCCTCGTCCGATCGGAGGGGCCCGCACGATTCCAGCGGGAGATGATCATGAAGTGCCGAAACAATGTAGCCGAGCTCACCCTCGTCCAGAAGTCACAGCTCGTCCAGGCATTCCTGGATCTGAAGAACCCGGCGAGGGCCCCTAGCAGGATCCCGGCCGCGCAAGCCGCGGTGATCAGCGGTGGCGGCACCCCGAATCGGTACGACGATTACGTCTGGATGCACAACACAGTTGGCTTCGGTGCGCATCGCGGCCCAGCCTTCGGACCGTGGCATCGTGAATTTCTGTTCCAGCTTGAGTTCGACCTCCAGCAGGTCAGCGGTGATCCACACCTGACCTTGCCGTACTGGGACTGGACGACCGCCCGCAGCGCCGCAGACCCCGGCTGGCCGTTCACCAACGACTTCATGGGTGGCTTCGGCAACGCCGGGCCAGGGCCGACCACGGGGTATGTCACGACGGGCCCGTTCAGCAACCCAGCCACGTGGAGGATCAACATTCGCCTTATCGGCGACGCCGACATCAATCTCAAGCGCTCCCGTGGCGTACCAGCCGCTGCTGATCTACCAGAACGAGGCGACGTACTCTTCAGCTTCGGCATCGGGGTTCCCACCGGTGCGACCTGGCCGGAGGTCTACGACGGTGCGCCATGGGCTGAGCGCAACGGTCCCGTCACCAACCAGCAGGTCTTAGGGTCCTTTCGCAGGTACCTCGAGCGCATCCTGCACGACGGCGTGCACGGCTGGGTTGGCGACGCTTGGGAGTTGAATCAGACTCCAATAGACGGCGGGCACATGACCTTCCCGGCCGTGTCGGTTAACGACCCGGTGTTCTGGCTGCATCACTGCAACGTCGACCGCATCTGGTCGATCTGGCAGCGCAAGGTGGCGAACTCGCAATACCGGCCGCAGGGCACCGGGACAACCAATGTCGGCCACAACGGCAACGACACGATGATCAGGTTCGCCGACCCTTCCTGGTTCAACGCGCCGCTGCACCCACGCCCCGTCGACGTTGATGATCATCAAGCCCTTGGCTACTGGTACCACAGCGATATTCCCGAGGTCACGCTCAATACCCCATCGGTCGCATTCGGCCAGGTGCCGGAGCTGCTGACCACCTTCATGCCGGCGACGTTCACCGTTCGCACCTGCCGGCCGGTGCGCTTCGAGGTCACCAACGTCACCGGTGCCAACTTCAGCGAGCCAGCCAGCCAGGGCGTCGTGGTGGTTGACGAGGAGCATGGCAGCGAGACCGTCACAGCCCGGGTCTATCTCCAGTTCCAGGCCAACGGTGTTGTCGGCTCGCCACAAGCCGGCACGGTCACCATCCAGGCGTCAACGATTGACGACGACGGCTACGACACGGCCAACCCTGGCAATGCGTACGCCCTCGGCAGCTGGACGATCAACCTGACCGCTACCCCGGTGTCGCGGCCTAGCGCTGCGATAAGCCTGGTGCTGGATCGGTCGGGCTCCATGTCGTTGAGCGCGGGTGCGGCCGGGTCGCGCTACGACATGCTGAAGTCCTCCCTTGCCGTTGTACGCGACATCATGCGGCCGATCGATGGCGTCGGCGTGGTCACCTTCGACGACGTGACGACGACCCTGAACCAGATCACTCAAATGGGTCCCGCAGTCGTCCCCTCTGCACCGGGGTCGGGTCGGGCGGCGCTGGACGATGCGATCGTGTCGGCCGATCTGATGCCTCGCAACTTCACCGGTATCGGGCAGGGCATGATCGACGGCGCCGTGGTCTTGGACAACGAGCGCCTCGTGGCAGGGACCGCCTACCAGCGCTTCGCGATGTGCGTGATGACCGACGGCAACGAGAACACGCCGCCTATGGTCCTCGATCCGGCCGTGACGGCCAAGATTTCTCCCTACGGCAACGCCATCTACGCCATCGGGCTAGGCCAGGCGGGCGACGTCAGCGACGCCGTACTCACCGCCATCTCCAACTACATGCTGATCACTGGCGACATCACTGCGGCTGAGCGGCGCTTCCGGCTGACCAAGTACTTCATGCAGATCCTCGCCGGCATCACCCGCACGGCGATCGTGGTGGATCCGCAGGGTGATCTCAATGTCGGCAGCGAGCACCGGGTCGCGTTCGTGCTCAGCGATCATGACGTCGAGGTCGATGTTGTCGCGCTGTCGCCGCTGGCGCCGCTGCTGGAGATGAGCCTGGAAGCGCCGGACGGCACGGCTATTGACGCAGGCTTCGGCGCCCCGACAGTGGAGTACCACGAGCAGCTCGACGACGCCTTCTACCGGCTGATCCTTCCGGTGGGGCCCTCGATTCCTCGTTCTGGCCAATGGACGGTCGTGCTGCGACTGACTAAAGAGTCGTTGGAGAAGCACGCGAACGAGCAGCCTGAGTGGCTCGACCGCATTCGCCAACTGTCGCAGACCGGAACGCTGCCCTACAGCCTGGTGGTGCAGAGCTACAGCAACCTGCGCCTGGAGGTCGGGGTCAAGCCGTCACTGTGTTTGGCCGGCGAGGTTGTCGAGCTGCTCGCCGTGCTCAGCGCGTACGAGCAGCCATACGTGGACTCGGCCGAGCTGGTGGCCGTTGTGACCGACCCGAACGGCATGGACACTCAGATGGCACTTGTCGTGACCGGAGCAGGGCGCTTCGAGGCGAATTTCGTCGCCGCGCAGCCCGGCGTGCACGTCGTACGGTTCTTGGCTACCGGCGGGAGCGGACGTCGGAACCGGTTTCAGCGGGAGGAGACTCGTACGGTGACCGCATATCGTGGCGAGATCCCGAGCGGCCAGGGACAACCCGGTGACGACAAGGTTCACGAAGCCCAGCGTCCAGACGGGGAGATCCGCGCCGCGCGCAAAGCCGGAGCAAGAGGGAGGAGTTCCATGGGCAGGTCACGCAAAGGCCGGGGCGAGCCGGAGGAGTTTGGACTCACGGAGCAGCCCGCGAAGGACAGCACCCGCAATCGAAAGCCACCGCCCGCAGAGGACGTTCCTGATCATGATCACGGGCATGATCACCAGAGCATGAGATTCAGCATGTTCAAGCGAACTCCCGAGGGAGACATCGTCGAGATTCAGGCCCAAGACATTGAGCGCGACACCAGCGGCTACGACGAGGAGGGCCGCGACCCTGGCTACGGGCCCGACCGGCCGGCCCCGCCCGAGCCGGGTGAGCCCGAGCACCCGCACCACTGACGCAGCGACTCTTGGCCGCGATCGGCTCGGGATCGACGCGCCGACATGCGCTACTCTCAGGTTCGTCGTAGGAAAGGTTGTGGCCCGTTTGAGGCACGGCGAGCCGCACGACAGCAGGTGTGGACGTACAAAATGCCTTGTCAGGCGGATGTAGTTCAATCTGCTTTCCAAGCCTGCCCGGGGCCAGTCAGTCAGGTTCAGTCGATTGAGCCCCATGGGGTGGTGGGCTTTCGAGGGATCCTCGATGCCTAGTCACCGGCCGGTAGAGCGGCGACGGTCTCATTATCGCTGGTTGTTCTGAGTTGGGCCATGGAGGCCTCAGATAGGTAGCGGCGATCGCTGACCTGCCATTCGTCGTGCATGTCGGCCAAGACGGCGCCGACGAGCCTGATGACAGCGGCCTCGTTGGGGAAGATGCCGACCACCCGGGCTCGGCGTTTGATCTCCTTGTTGACCCGCTCCAGCGGGTTGGTCGACCACACCTTCGGCCAGTGGCTGCGCGGGAACGCGGTGAAGGCGAGCACCTCGGTCTTGGCCTCATCCATCAGGGGTCCGATCTTGGGAAAAGCGGTGGCGAGCTGGTCACGGACGGTGTCCCAGGTCGCTGCGACGGTGGCGGCGTCGGGTTGGGCGAAGATCGTCCGGAACACCGCGGCGACCATGTCCTTGTGCGACTTGGGCACCAGCGCCAACAGGTTCCGGGCAAAATGCACCCGGCAGCGTTGATGCGCAGCGCCTTGCAAGACCCGGCGCAACGCCGCGACTAGGCCGGCGTGCTGGTCGGAGATCACCAGCTGGGTGCCGTGCAGGCCGCGTTCCTTCAACGAGCGCAAGAAGCCACGCCAAAACACCTCCTCTTCGGAGTCACCGACGTCGACGCCGAGGACTTCACGTCCGCCCGACGCGGTGACGCCGGTGGCCACCACCACCGCCATGCTGCTCACCTGCCCAGCCGCGCCGGTGCGGCGGACATGCAGGTAGGTGGCGTCGAGGAACACGTAGGGGAAAGTGGTGTGATGCAGCGGGCGGCTGCGGAACGCGGTCACTGTCTCATCCAGACCGGCGCAGATCCGCGACACCTCCGACTTCGAGATCCCAGAGTCAATGCCCAATGCGACGACCAGGTCCTCCACCGAGCGGGTCGAGACGCCGTTGACATAGGCCTCCATCACCACCGCATACAAGGCCTGGTCGATCCGCCGCCGCGGCTCCAAGATCACCGGGAAGAACGAACCCTTCCGCAGCTTCGGGATCCGCAGCTGCACATCCCCGGCCTGGGTCGCAAGCAGCCGGGGCCGGGACCCGTTGCGGTCGGTCACCCGCGTGTCGGTGCGCTCATAGCGGTCGGCGCCGATCCGCTCGGCCGCCTCGGTCTCGATCAACTCCTGCAGCACCAGCCGAACCGACTCACGGATCAGATCCACGCCCTCCCCGGCGCGGAACGCCTCGAGCAGCTCGGATGCGACAGACTGGGACAACGCCATCGGTGGGACCTCCTGGGTGAGTACTTGGCGGTACACACCGAGAATCACGCCGATGGCCCCACATCAGCGTGAGCCACACCGACTACCCGAAACCCCACCACTCCTGGGGACTCTCACGCTATCCGCCGTAGGCAGCCGGTCCTCCGAACTCAGCAGCATGCTGCAAAAGAGGGAACGGGCAGCCGAGAGCAGCTGCCGCTTGCCCACATATCAGACCACAACGATCGTCACGCAGCCGCTGACCCCAATCGGACTGATGGGCTGGCATCAGATGCCTAGGAGTGCCTTTGCACGATGAATTCGGCGCTGCTGAAATCGGAGTACAGCGGCAGTGTTCGCGACGAACTCCTCGTAGGAGCACCCGAAGACCTTTACGACAAGATCTTCGTGCTCGTT
>Ga0184625_10000058_pt1 | contig 26953 bp, 28 predicted proteins | sample PLM3_30_b1_FD_133151 | JGI IMG/M metagenome (GOLD analysis project Ga0184625, IMG submission 133151) | Groundwater sediment microbial communities from an aquifer in East River, Colorado, USA - PLM3_30_b1 | ecosystem: Environmental > Terrestrial > Soil > Riparian zone | place: USA: East River... | reverse complement strand
GAAGTTCTATCTAGCGAATAAGTCTCCCTCTCTACAAAGCACTTGGTATATTAAATCCTCATACTGCTAATCGATTCTATGAGCATACAACAAGCATTAAAAAAAGAAATTGAACAATCAAGTATATGGATTGATCGTCAAAATGAAGATACTACTTACAAAAGAGATCTTGCAAAAAGGTTTGAATTGATAAATTGGGTTCTAGAAAATATGAATCAATAATTCAAAAATTATCTACTATGTAAAATCATTCGTGAGGACTTAAAATTAGAATGTTACTAACATAAGTGCAGAATTTATTATGATCTTCATCTTACCCAACTTTAATTATTTAGTAGATTCACTTTTTAGGGAAATGGTAATTCAAATGATTTGCCATCGCTTTTTGACTCTGAATCTTTACTGTCATCTGAAGATTTCGCATCCTTCGAGTCTCCATCCTTAGTTGAGTCTCCATCCTTAGTTGAGTCTCCATCCTTAGTTGGTGGATTTGGGTTAAGATTGTCATCAGGTCCTAAATTCTTAAAAGGATCTGAATTTTCTACAGCATAAGATACACGTTGCGTTGTCAATACTACTAATAAACTAATTGCAACAATGGCAAGAGTTATAGTTCTCAACAATTCGCTCTATATAATTTACCATAAATACGACTATATTTAAATTTAGTATTGAATTGACGTATCATACTTAAGGTAAAATTAATAGTAATTATAATAATGTACTCTCTTAGTATTAAGATTTCTATAATAAAGTACAATAATTATATTCGACAGGATTAAACTTAGATCACGTCAAATTAATTTTTATTTTGATTTTATTTTTAAAATAATCAATTTGTTTCCATACTCCAGGCACTAGTCCGACCAGGTCATCAAGCATAATAGTTATTCTATTGACGTCAGATTTGTTGATAATATTATTTAGTAAATTAATATTATTATATGACAGATCATTCATTGGATATCTTGAATATTCTTCCAAATGAATTAACATGCCTGACAGATCTAATAATATATAGAAATACCTGAGATATTTTTTATTCGCGTCTGAGACTTCCATTTCTATTAGTTGCTGTATGGGATCTAATTTGTCGTATTTTTCATTAATAATTAAATTGTATCGGTTGTAAATTACATTCACTAACACATAAAAATGACGAATAACTTTACGAATGTCTGGTGTTTTAGATCCAGCTATTTTTTCTAATTTTTTTATCTCTCCTTTTTTCCTGTCTTGGCTCACCTCACTCTCAATATACAACTCGAGCAAAGATTTGGCAATTCCTCTTGTGGATTCAAGCAAATCAGGGCCATATTTTTTTCTTAATTTATCACCTACATCATGTCGGGGCACATGCTGTAATTTTATCATATAATAAGCATGGATTGCCTTTGAACACTTTTCAACTGCCTGAGCACAATGATAAATTGCAGGCGCAGAAAGATTATAGTCGTTTAGGATCTTAGCCGACTCGAAATCTAACTTTGCTGCTTCGTATAGTTTATGATACATTATAAACAGAGTAACGCCAGAATTATTTATCTTTCATTTAATCGCTTTCATCGACTTTAGGCGAACTTTCAATATGGATTTCCTCTATATTGATCGAGTAACAACCAAACTCTTAACAAACGTCCTTTGCTCATTTGTCAACTTTGACCCGTTCCTATTTTATCAGTTTGTAAAGATAAAGTTTATCTATTCATTATCAGATAACAGATAAATAAGAAAAGCCTTTTAATTAAATACGAAATGGAATTAACTACTAGGATACTCGCTATATTCGCTATCGTAGCAGTAACTGGTTTAATATGGATGCTAACTGTATCTGAGTCAGCAAATGCTTGGCATTCAATGTTTGCAAGCAAGAAGGCGTGCGTAAACTGGTTTGAAGCACTTGGTAACACCACGTCGGAAGGCGAGTTTGCATGTGATAATGTAGTTCCACATAATCAAACGAACGCTACAAGCAACTCTACTTGACGCTGTTACCCAAAAACGAACTCGGGTTCCAGTATTCTTTTAATGGAGAAGGAGGCAACAATACTTTCACAAGCCCAAGACTCGTGTAAAAATAATGTCCCACATTAATTTTTAAACTGAATCATAAACAACATTAACCCTATCGCCATGTCTTTGCATTTCACTATCAATTTCAGGATCTTTGTGGTGTTGCCTATTTCTTTCTCTCTTCCTCTTTGCAGTCCTTAACTGTTCCCTGCTTTCGACTTAAATACATGTCTAATTATCTAGTTTATCATGGTATTAGGAGAATTAATTGAAGAAGAAAGTGGCAAGATAACAGGCCACAGAGTTTTAGATGTCGAGGGACCTAAGATAGAAAGATCTTTTACAATGGCTGGAGAATACAAGGGAATACAGGCCACAGATATCGGAACATTCTGGACTGTAATGAGACAGGGTGCAGAAACAGAACCGATAATGTATGCAGATGCACAGGGAGTAATAACGGCCAAAGACGGAGAGGGAATGGCAACTTATACGGGGCAAGGGATAGGAAGATTTACAAGCGCAGGAAAAGTAAGATTCCACGGATCAGTGTTCTTTCGCACAACTTTAACGAGTGGACGAAGGTTATCGTTCCTTGATAACATGGTTGGTGTTTTTGAATACGAAGGGGACGAGCAAGGGAACTGCTCGGTTAAAGTCTGGGAATGGAAGTAGTAATGAACCCTAATGCGTCTACCGATTAGGCGATGCTGTTCCTGTTTTAGATAATGCAAATACATTCCACAATGAATCTGAATGGGCTAGATGAACCATTAACTAATCTATTATTATATAAACATGAAAAGAAAATTATGCAGTCTGGATTAAGTGAAAACCAAAACCTGCAACCAATAGAGTTATACCAACAAAAGCCTTTTTATTCAACTTAACAGGTTATCTTTGAAGCCGTGTAATATAAAATAAATTATTAACGTCATTAAGAACGGCATATGCTGAAGAATTAAATCTAAAGAAAGATGTTACTAGTTATGATGATTTAATAGATTCTTTACGATTTACCTTGAAGGGTTTTGAAGTTAAATACCTCATTGTTATGTTATGTCATTCAATATAACGTAGTAATTCGGCTCTATATGACGCTTCTCTATCCACTTTATTTTGTAAGTCCTCGAGCGAAAGAGCACTAGTAAACGCTAACTCCAACATTGAAATTGCTACAAATATTATTAACCCGATTATTATCGAACTTTTCATTTCTTATTCGTTTCTTATATCTATAGAACGTTCTTGAATCTATCTTTAACTGCTTTATAATTTGATAGTCAGATAAACAATCCTCTTCTTTTAATTTCCTTATCAGGTTTAGTTGTGCTTGAACTGCTTCTTTTGGCTTGTTTGCCATTATAATCTACTATGTCAATTAGTGACAATTAAGAAAGGGAACTAATTTCCCCTATATTCCTAAGTAATGATGTTAGTTCAACCCTAGTAATTCCTCATAAAATGGCCGTAAAGTGTGGAATAGATAAGCCGTCTCATGTAGTTCTAGAAGAGAAATTAGGCGGAATTTTAATTAAAAAGTTGAAAATATAATTATTTTATTTTGTTTTTTCTTCTAACTGTTTTAACCTGAATTCTAGATTATCAATTTCACTTTTTTCAATTTCAAGTTTCTCAACTTTCATCTTTAATCTATTCTCTTCGTTAATGGTTAGGTTATTTACTGCTTTAAGATATTCTTTCAAGAAATCGTCCTCTGAAGGTTTGTATTAACAAGATGCTAATCCTATTTTATGGCCTAGTAGCATCTCCCTTATTTCAGGATTAACCTTTGAGTTTACAAGTTGAGTTGTAAAGAATTTGCGAAATCCATGTAATCTAGGGATCTCTTTTCTTCTATATTTATTAACATGATCGATTTCCCTGACTCCAGAATTATTAATACAAACTCCTAACATACCTTGCATGGTATCTGAACCAAATTGTTTTCCTCTTATTCTCTCACTGAGATTAACATTAAATTTCTTTACTATGAGATAGGAATCATTTGTTATCTTCTCACCATGTCTTTTTCTAAAATCAATATAGGCGTCTATCTCTTTAGCACATTCTGGGGTACAGAAAGTAAAATATTCACCCTTATCATCACCTGAATAAACAGTAATTTTGTAAAGATTGTCTGCTTTCTCAAGGTCCCTTATTCTTATAGAACGCAATATACCCCCTCTAATCCCAGTAGAGGCTAATATTAGAAATACAGTTCTCATTCTCTGCTCACTAAAATCTAGTATCTTTTGTATTTCTTGATGTGTATATCCTCTATCTTTGCCATTAATTTGATTGTCCGTCTTTTGTGTCTTGATAAATTTCTTTATTTTTTTCCAATTTAAGATAACATCATTTATTTCACATGCATGTTTTATTGTGGAAAATATTAGATTCTTGTACTGTCTCGAGATCTTTCTTTCTACCAGATATTTTATAATTAAATCACTAATATCCTGTTGCGGTAATTTCAAGAATGAAATCAAGTCCAGTTTATAGTGTGACAAAAATTTCAGCATACAGAAGCGGTAGGACTTCTTTGTAACTTCAGAGTCCAAAGAGTTTATGAAGTTGAAATAAATTTGATTGCCTTTGTTTAAGTTTGGACATCCTCTTTTTCTAAATCTTGAATGGTTTGACTCGGATCCACAATATCTGTGCTCAGTACTTATTATTAAATTAGGCATATACATCATTTAACTTTTATTAAATTAATTTGAGTATTCTTGTTTATGTGAATGCAATCCTCTTAATTTTTCATGTAATTGATCAATTGACAAAGTGATTCCAATTTCTCTTGCATATGGCTGTCCTTTTGTAAATGATTTTGCAATATTTCTAACAAATTCCATACTTATTTTTGGAGGTAGCGGTGCTTCAAATGGATCTACGTGAGCATCGACTATAACAGGCACCTGATTTTCCATCATAGCTTCATGAATAATGGGTTTTATCTCTTCTATTTTTTTTATTGAAAATCCCTTTCCACCACACGCTTCAGCAAATTTGACAAAATCTATAGGTGAAAATTCTACTCCATATTCTGGGTTACCAAGAAAGGCGATTTGTTCCCATCTTATCATTGCCAAAATTTTGTTATTTATTATTATCACTTTAATAGGAAGGTGATATTGAACAGCAGTCGCAAATTCACTCATGAGCATTGTAAATCCGCCATCTCCGACGAATGCAATGCTTTGTCTCTCTGGATATGCAATCTTGGCAGCTATTGCATATGGTACTGCACATCCCATTGTTGCAAGCGATCCGGATCCTGAAAATTTCATACCATTTTTTATTTTTAGGAATCTAGCAGCCCAGCAAGTATTGGTTCCACTATCTACTGATATTATCGCATTATCATTCAATACATCTGATAGCGCAGCAGCGATAACTTGAGGCTTTATTGGTTCATTATCACGACTACTCTGTTCATTTAGTAATTCGTTCCATTTTTTCATAGCATCTTGTTTTGATTTTAGAAATTGGATACTTAGATCATTGTCATTTCGCCCTGTTCTTCTATCATGCAGTAACGGAATTAACTCTGACAATACTTGTTTGGAATCGCCTATTAGACCAATTCTAACCGGGTATCTCAATCCAATTTTTTCTGGTTTTATATCAATTTGAATTCCTATAGCTTGTCCAGGTTTGGGAAGATATTCTATGTAAGGGAATGATGTTCCCACCATGAATAACGTATCAGTCTCAGACATGGCGTCGCTCGAGGGTTCGGTTCCCAAAAGACCAATACCTCCCAAGCTATAAGGATGGTCATCAGGAATAACGGCTTTCCCTAACATTGCTTTTATTATCGGAGCATTTAGTTTTTCTGCTGTAGCAATGACTTCATCTGAGGCATGCAATGCACCCTGGCCAACTAGTATCACTATTTTTTTTCCATTATTCAGTATTTCAGCAGTTTTTTCAATCAATTTTCTGTCAGCTGATGTTGGGGGAACAAAGATATCAGACGTATGTCCTGGAACTTTGTGTCTTGAATAGTGACCTTCTAGCTTTTGCTCCTGTACATCAGTTGGGATATTAAGATGACTGACTCCTTTACGAACATGTGCAGTTCTACATGCTATATCTACCGCCATTTCCGCCTGTTGCGGTGAACCTATCATGCTGTTGTAAACTGAAACATCAGAGAAAAGATGTAATAAATTTACATCTTGTTGAAAACTTGAATTCATTAAATCAGTAGATGTTCCTCCTGTTATGACAATTACCGGAGTGTTATCTGCCTTAGCATCGTACAATCCATTCAAAAGATGTATTGCACCTGGCCCTGCTGTCGCAGTACATACTCCAAGTTTTCCCGTAAATTTTGCGTATCCACATGCCATCAAGGCTGCAGATTCCTCATGCCTTACGAGAACAAATTTGATTTTATCTTTTCTTACCCTTAAAGCTTCTATAAATCCGTTAATGCTATCTCCCGGAATACCAAATACGACATCAACCTTCCAATCAATGAGTGCTTCAGCTACAATATCTCCAGTTTTTAGATCGTCGTATTCACTCATATGGTATTATTGGTTCTTATTTCTAATAAATCTAAATACCTCCAATTTTCCTTGAGAGTTTACAGACCATTCTTGTGTATTTTGAGAATATCACTGATTTTGATTGGCCTTTTTTATTAATGAATTACATAATAAACATGCACACATTTTATGAAGTCATGAGAACGTAATTAGAAAACTCAAAGTGACAATTACATATGTTTTTATCGTACAATCTTATTACAATAAATATCCAATGATGGTGATGGGTTCTATTTGGGGTATCTAAATGGCGCTAAAAATGAGATATCTTGAGCTCAATCGGAAAGTAAGGGATGTAAGAATGTTGGCGATTCAAGGAATCGCTGAAGCAGGATCGGGACATCCTGGAGCATCTTTTTCAGCTGCAGAAATTATGGGGGTTCTATATTTTCATAAAATGAAACATAGACCTAGTGATCCGTTATGGGAAGGAAGAGACTATTTTATTAATTCAAAAGCACATTCTGCACCCGGATTCTATGCAGTTTTGGCTATTGCTGGATATATCGATACTAAGGAAATAAAAACACTAAGAAAGCTTGGTTCGCGTCTTCAAGGACATCCAGTTAGATATTCGGAGCGACAAAAAAATCACAGCTTTCCAGGTATAGAATATTCTGGTGGGTCTGAAGGAATTGGTTTATCTGTCTCAATAGGAATTGCACTTGCAAAGAAAAGAGATGGGGAAAAAAATAGAGTATATACTTTAATCGGTGATGGTGAATCAAATGAGGGACAAATATGGGAAGCTGCAATGGCTGCTTCAAAGTTCAAGCTAGACAATCTTGTAGCTATCCTAGATAGAAACAAGATTCAACAGGATGGTTTTACAGAAGAGATAATGCCTCTGGACCCTGTAAGAGACAAATGGGCTGCATTTAATTGGAATGTAGTAGAGGTAAGTGGACATAAAATAGAACAAATAATAGATGCCTTAAGTAGAATTGAAAAAGTAGAAGATAAGCCATCAATAATTATCGCAAATACAACTAAGGGCAAGGGCATTAAGCATATGGCGAATAATCCACAATGGCACGGCAAAGCTCCTCCAAAGAAACACGTCCCAATTTTGTTGGAAGAACTTCAAAGTGAGATTTTGATAGCACCCTCTATAATTGCAGGAGAGCCCGAGAATTATGAAGAAAAAGTAAGAAGGGCAGAACGTGCCGGCGCAGATCTTATTCACTTAGACATAATGGATGGTAAATTTGTACCCAGTACTTCATTTTTTGCAGATACTATTAAACACTTGAGAAAAATCTCAAGTATTCCATTTGATACTCATTTGATGATCGAAAAACCAATCAATCACGTAGAAGATTACATAGATGCTGGTTGTGATATTATTACAGTTCATGTTGAAGCGTGCAATGAAACTGAATTTGTGGATATTAATAAAATGCTACTAAAAGCTGGTATCAGTCCTGGAATTGCTATAAATCCAGGAACTCCATTTCCATCATGGCTCATTGAACACCTTGATAATATTGATGTTATGATAATTATGTCAGTGAATCCTGGTTTTGCTGGTCAAAAATTTATTCCAGATTCTTTGGACAAAATGGCCGAAATAGTCAAGATATTGAAAAGTAACAACTATAAAGGATTCATAGAAGCTGATGGAGGTATAGATGCAAACACCCTTCAACAAGTTTTTGATGCAGGGGCTAGAATTATGGTAGCTGGCAATGCAGTATATGGCTCACCAGATATCAACTCAAATATTATACAATTAAGACATAAGGCTAATGTGGCAATTGAAACAAAATTATTAGAATTGGCAACTATAAATGACATGAGATCGGATTGGATAAGATCACGTAAAAATATGCTAATACCTTTGGCAAAGGAGCTTGGAATTGAGGAGGATCTCCATGCAATTAAGTGATAAGAACGTTATTTCTGATATGCGAACTGCTTATGGGAAAGCATTAATCGAACTAGGATCGAAGGACCCAAATATTGTCTGTGTTGGAGCAGATACTACTGATTCACTCAAGACAAAGCTATTCGGCGATAAATTCCCTAATAGATTATACAATGTTGGAATAGCAGAGGCAAATCTTGTTTCAATAGCTGCTGGATTGGCTATTGCAGGTAAGGTGGTTTTCGCAAGTACGTACGCTGCATTTTTACCTGGCAGGTGTCTTGATCAGATTAGAAATACTATCTGTTATCCATTCCTCGACGTAAAACTTGTAGTATCACACGCTGGACTTACTGTTGGTCCGGATGGTGCATCTCATCAACAAATTGAGGACATATCTACAATGCGAACAATTCCAAACATGAGGGTACTTGTTCCTTCAGATTCAATAGCTGTAAAAAATTTGATTCCCATTCTAAGTTATATGCCTGGACCCTTTTTCATGCGTCTTGCACGTCCATCAAATTCCAATATATACGAAGATAATTTTGATCAATTCGATATTGGAAAGAGTAACGTTATTAAAGACGGTTCTGATATAACTGTAATTGCATGTGGTCTAATGGTTTCAAAAGCGATCGATGCGGCACAAACACTTGAAAAGGAATACGATGTCTCTTGCAGAGTGATAGATATGTATTCTATTAAACCAATCGATGTAGAGCCTGTATATCATGCAGCAATAGATACTGGGGCAATTGTTACTATTGAAGAACACAGCATTATAGGAGGTTTAGGGAGTGCTGTCTGTGAAGTAACGGCCGAAAATCATCCTGTTCCTGTAAATAGAATGGGTGTGACAGATATTTTTGGTGAATCCGCTCGGGAAACGGAAATAGATTCACTTTTGAGTAACTATGGTTTAAGTTCAGATCATATAATAGAATGTGTTCTTAAGACTAGGAAAAGAATAAAGAAATGAAAATTTTCCTTGATACTGCGAGTATAGAGTCTATCAAGAAATTTGCTGATATGGGCGTGGTTGATGGGATTACAACAAATCCTACTCTTATTTCAAAAGAAAAAGGGCACCCCGAAGATATAATGCGAGAGATTGTAAGAATTGTAAAAGGTCCAGTAAATTTGGAGGTTGTCGCAACAAAAACTGAAGAAATGATTGAAGAGGGATTACGATTGAAAAAATTTGGGGATAATGTTGTTGTAAAAGTTCCCATGACGATGGATGGGTTAAAAGCAGTAAGAAAACTTAGTGAAGATAAAATAAAGACAAATGTGACCTTGATCTTTTCGTCAAATCAAGCATTGCTAGCCGCAAAGGCGGGAGCATCCTATGTTAGTCCTTTTATAGGAAGACTTGATGACGCTGGTCAGGAAGGAATGACTGTTATAAGAGAAATAGTTCAGATTTTTAAGAATTATGATTATCAATCAGAAGTTTTGGTCGCTAGTGTGAGGCATCCCATTCATGTTATTGAAGCAGGAAAGATAGGCGCACATATAGTTACACTTCCACCAGATATATTGGGTAAAATGCTAACTCATCCGCTTACTGATAAAGGATTATCTCTATTTCTTTCAGATTGGGAAAAAGTCAAGAAAGAACACAAATATACAATCTAAATTTATTTTCTACATTTTTAGAATAAGTAAACCTGTGACAACATAAGCACGGTCAAACTTGTAAAAGTGAAAGAACTTTTGTTGGGATTTCATCAAGCTTGCTGACAACTAAAATCTTTTCGTACTCTAAATATTTTAAATTTAAACCAATATTGATAGCATTATTCACCGTTTTCCCGACACCAACAGCAACCATGTGAATTCCGCTCATTTTGTAAGTTTTGATTATAGAGCGAACCGCATGATAGTCAGAAGGTTCGCCATCGGTTAATGTTATCATTATATCAGGTTTATATGTTTTCATCAATGGTAACAATAAATTATAAATTTCTGCAAGAGGTGTCCCACCGCTTGCCTTAATTTGAACCAAATTACGCGCATTGATCGAAGTCCATTTAACTTCTGGATGTTTTATTACCCAACACGTAACTTTCCTGTTTTTTGTACTAAATGCATATGCAGAAAATTTTACATTCAAAAATTTCAAAGCTTCACAAAGTGCAACGGTTGCCTTTTTGTACTCCAATTCGTATTCATCTATGCTGCTAGAATGATCCAATAATAATGCAATTTTGGTATTTATGGAAAGTTTAAAATCCGTGAGAAATGGTTTTGGTTGTGACTCTATAATTGATTCTATATCAAGCTCGTCACCAGTTATGTCATGTATTTCTCTCCATCCTCTTTTCCAAGATCTAATGACTGATTTTAACTTTGTAATCAAATCATTATCATAAATTATACTTTCATCTACATCAACACTATCAGGAACCTGCAATCCAAATTGTTCCATTGTTGCGTAACCCTTGATATCTGTTTTTTTACTCTCCTTTACAAGACTTTCATATTCCCTTAAAATCTGAGTACCAGTCATAATGTCATTAGAGATTTTTTCTTTTTCTTTATTTCGAATTTTTATGAGTCTTTCAATTTCTTTTATCAAATTTTTTTCTGTCATTGATAATCCAACTTTACTCCTAAAGGTGACAATTGGAATCGCGAATAGAGAATCAATTTGAAGAATCTTGATTATTTTAGGAATTTGATGTTCTATCCATTCGGTTTTGTAATTTTTTTCTATTGATTCATCGATCAATTCTCTAGCAAAGGAAACTGCATTTTGAACCCGGTCTGATTCTGAACCAAACAATTCGCCTTTTACGTAACTAGTAAGAAGGTATTGGGAGAAGGCCTCTACAATCTTGTGCTTTCCATATAGTGAATTCAATAGAGGGCGTGATAACCATGATATTCCTTCATTAAATATTACTTCATTTTCCATACCTCTCCATTCTCTTAATCCTAAAATTTCTATCCTCTTTAATTCTATTGAGTTCAAAATATATCCGAATGCATGATCGTTGCTTAGGGCCTTTGTTGAATATGCTAATCTCATCGATTCATACCACAGCGAAACACGCCACTGGCGATATTTTTGAAATTCTGTACCATCATAATATCTTAATGATGGCATAGAAATAGTATTTTTTTCTAAGTTGGTTGTTGGAGGTCTATCTTCTATCAACAAAATGATTGCTTTGTTAATTCCAGACCATCTTCTGGAAAGAAACGTTCCTAAATTTATTAGTACATCATTCCGCAGCGAAAAATTTTGTACATTAGAGAAAGACATCTTATTACCCGAAAATAGAAGTTATCATGTCCATTACCTTTCTATATTCTACTTCGCCCCACTGATCGTAAACATTAGCATAGACTACTTCAGCAGCTTTCTTTGGAGACACTGCATTTCTTAACAATTTTGCAAATGCTATCGATTCTCTTATACTGGGACTATAGTAGAGCTCCTCTAATGACGCTGCTTCTCTTAAACTATTTGCTAATTTCAGTGCATTGTCCATGTCATTTTCGTTTGAAGCATCAATAATTACATGGTGTTTTATTATCTGTTTCTCAATTTCTTTCGGAGGATATTCGAGTCTTAGTCTGACGGGAAATCGGCTCAATAATTGTGGCGGTAATTCCTTAGTTCCTTCATGAGATAGAGGATTGATTGTAGCAAATACAAACCAATTATCTAATGCTTTTATTACCTGGCCTTCAGCTTCCTTTAATACAATCTGTCGTCTATCATCAAGAGCTTCATCCAGGCGTAAAAGTACATCAGCTTCTGCGGCATTAAGCTCATCCAAATATAAAATTCCATCTTCTCTCATTGATTTGATCAATATACCTTCCACAAATGTAACTTCTCCCTGATTCATGGTTTTAGTTCCAACTAGATGTGATTCACGGGTTCTTAAACTGAAATTAATTGAATAAAGCATTTTTCCGATTTCGGAGGCAAATTTCCTAACCAAACTAGTTTTACCAGTTCCTTTTGGTCCTATTATAAGTACAAAAAGTGACGAATCATATGCTTTTTTTATTATATCAAACGAATTATTCCAATCAAAATAATTTGAGTCGGAAATGTCTATTGTCATTCATTATCTATTTTTAGAACATGTAAATAAAAACTAATTGTTAATATTCATTTCGATCTTAATATCGATTTTTTGTCATTTAGGTAATCCGTGATGAGAATCTTATCAATATCAGCGGGATTTATGTAATAAGATCTGCCCTTGACAAATTTTTCCAACTCATTTACATAACTCAACAGTGAATCTTCCTCACTGACCATAATTGTATCAATTTCAATCCCTGATTTATGACATTTTCTTGCTTCTAAAATTGTCTTTTCACCGATATATTGATCGACCTGTCTATACCTATAACAAAGGTAAACTAATTTCCCCGATTTAGTATCAAGCGATAATTCTTGTTTTTCTCTTACTGAATTTATAGCTTCCTTGTCAGGAGCATAAAATTGAGAATAAGGTCTCTCACTTAAGATTTTATTTCGTTCTTCTTCTGTATCAATAAAACAAGCACTCGGATGACCATCTGTTACAAGAACAATTTTTTTATTAATGGTAGCTTCATTTTGAAGAATCTTTTTTGCTAATCTAAAAGCAGCTTGGTAATTTGTATAGTGCATAAAACCTACGCCAGATTCAAAAGTTTTCAAGTAAGGAATATCATACGGTGAGACTCTTGAAGCTAATGCTCCAAAACCTACTATGTAAATTGAATCTGAAGGGAAAAATTTTTGATTCAATAAAAACAAACTCCATAATGCTTTTTTTGCTGCTTCTATTCTACTCATATCCCCAAACATAGTCGAATATCTCATTGTAGAACTCAAATCAATACAATAAACGACGGCAACACTTACGTCTCTCTTCGTTTCATATACTTCTAAATCATCTGGTTGTAAATCAATTGGAAATTGAATAAAAGATTTGGAACCAGATCTTCTTTCAATGGCATTCAATAATGATCTTGGTACATTAATTAATCTTAGATCATCAGATGGTTCGTATTTTTTCGTTGAGTCCAAATTTAAAGAGCCACTTCCACTAAAAGTTGTCTCATGCAATCCGATGGTTCCTTTATTTAGCGCTCTAATTACATCCTCTAACAACCTCCCGCCTACTGCAAAGAATCCTTTTTTACTCAACCATTTTCTTGAATCTTTAATATATCCTGATTCTTGTAATTGGACTATTATTGACGATGCTGTAGTAAAGGATTTTGATTCATCTGTTTGACTTTGACTTTGACTATTTTCTTTTTCTGTCCTCAAATTCTGTAATTCCTGTTCAATTTCTTCGAGTTTAGGCTGATCTTCTTTCAGAATTTCTCTGCCCAAGATTTTTAGAAAATCCGGGAGTAAACTTTTTGGGATTGTTTTTGTTGGAGCCCTGTCTTCCTTTTCTTCAGGAAAATCTACGATGTTATGATAAGTAAATTTCTTGATATTGTTACTATTTGTGGACATAGATCCCTTCCTTTCTATCTAGTATTGGTGGATCAGTAAATCTAAGACCTTCTAGAATCAATTCAGTTACTGATGCAAGGAACTCAGGATCTTTCATATCATTAAAATTATCAATGTTCAGTCCAATCTCCCTTAATCTTTCCTCGAAGTGTTTTTGATCTTGAATTATGTTATCTGTAACAATGTTTATTATTTCCCTTAATGAATCAAATTTGCCAATCTGCGATTGAAAGCTTTTAGGGTTGTTTTTGTTCCCGGTTATGTCTTGGGAGACAAAGAAAGTTTTATTTATTTTGAATTCGTTTTTTAAATTTATTAGTTCTTCAGGTGGAATGTCTACAATATAAAGAGCACATGTTTTCTTAATTGCATCAGATATTATAGTATCAAGAATGTTCATTCTGTTTTCATAGCTATCATCTATTTCTGACAATTCAAATTTTGATGTTTGGTGAACACAATAAATGTCACTAAAGCGCGGAACAGCTTTTATATTATTAATAATGCTCCTTACCCGTTCTGCTTCTGATATCAAAAGTTCCAGTGAATGTATAGACATTCTTACACTTACCCCCTTTTCATGGTTTATTTCAGGGTGGTCGCGCGCAATTCTTGTAATTTCAGCTATAGTTCTTATAATAAAAATTGGTAACACTACGTTCTCTGGATTAGAAATATTTGCCTCTTGAATCATTATCATCATTTCGTCGTAAACATTTTTTGGATATCGGGTGATGATGTGGCTTTTTAATCTATCGTAGAGTGGCTCTATTATTTTGCCTGAATGCGTATAATCAATTGGGTTTGCCGTTGAAATTATTCTTGTATCTGGTTTAAACATGACAGGGTATGAACCAGTGGTGTAGATTCCCTCCTGTAAGACACTCAATAACGCTACTTGTTTTCGGGGATCGAGCACAGGTAATTCGTCAATACAAAATACCCCATGCCTTGCGAGGAGAAGCTGACCCGGTGAATACGATTCCATATTGTATATTTCAACTCCTCTTTTGGCTATTTTCATAGCGTCTATCTGGCCAACCAGATCCTTTACTGAAATATCCGGTGTCGCAAGCAAGTACTTGAAGCGACTATGTCCGTCAATCCACATAATTTTCGTATCAAGTCTATTATTTCTTATCTTGTCCTCCGTTTCCGTAGAAACAAAAAATTCTGGCCTGGATCGAATTATTTGCTTATCATTTAATAGTGAAACTAGTTCCTTTTCTGGAATTGAAGTTGGAATATCATTTGTTATAGATCCTTCTACTATCGGTATTGGAGAAAGTAAATTTTTTGCTATAGTTTCTGCAATCTTAGTTTTTGCCTGTCCAATTTGACCAATAAGTAATATGTCATGGGAAGATAATATTGCCCTATTTAGTGAAGGAACTATATCATCATCATAACCAATGATTCCTGAATATGGAAACTGTTGCTTTTTCAATTTTATTATTAAATTTCCACGAAGTTGATCATTGACTGATACGTGCTTGTAATTAATTGACAACAAATCCTCAAGTGTTTTTATATCCTCATAATTTTCAGGTAGACCTGGAATTGTTTCCAGATAATTAGCATTTGAACTATAACTTTTATGAACGATATCCTTAAAATTTTCAGAAATCAATTATCCATCAGCTCGTCCAACCAACAAATTTAAAGCTTTCAAAGCTTATTTTGGTTTCATCGTACTACTTTGACTCTTTTATTTTATTATCGTTAATCTATCTCAGCATGGTTTTTATTTCGGAAAATGATGGACGTTAATGTTGTCGATATCCGAATATAGGCATATCCTAAGAATAGCAGGGAAAGATATAGAAGGCAGTAAAAAAATCATAATTGCCTTAAGTCAGATTAAAGGTTTAGGCTACAATTTGTCTCAGATAATTTTGCAATCATTGAATATCAATTCTAACATGAGAATAGGTTTGTTGACGGAAAAAGAGGTGAGCGATATTGAATCTGCAATAAAAAATCCCGCTTTGATTGGAATTCCAAATTGGTATCTTAACAGGCGAAAGGATAGTGATACGGGTACAGATAAGCATTTGTTAACTTCTGATCTTGATTTTACGATATCAAATGATATTGAAAGAGAAAAAACAGTTTATAGCTGGAGAGGGTATAGACATATGTTTGGCCTTAGAGTTAGAGGTCAGTGTACACGAACGACTGGAAGAAAAGGCGGTGCTGTTGGAGTGAAAAAGGTTGTAATGAGACCATCAGCTGGTGGAGGCGAATCAAAGGAGGCCGGTGCACCTGCACCTGCGGCTGAATCCGCCACTCCGGAGAGCTCGACTCCAAAAAACAACGTGCCTAAACCTTCGGAAACCAAAGAATAGTGAGGTAGAATGGGAGATCCGAGAAAACCAAGAAAAAGTTACAGAAGGCCAAGAAGTATATGGAATTCTGAACAACTAAGCTCAGAACTGTATATAATCGGTTCATATGGACTTAGGAACAAAAGAGAATTATGGAAGGCTCAAACAAAAGTCGCAAATTTTAGAAATCAGGCAAGAACATTACTCGCATTGACATTAGAGGACAGACAAGAAAAGGAATCGCTTCTATTGTCGTTCTTAAATAGATTAGGCTTGACTACCACTTCATCTCTAGATGACATTTTGAATTTGAAAATTGAGGACATACTTGAGAGAAGACTACAAACGATTGTCATGAGAAAAATGGGCATTAAATCCCCGTTTCAGGCAAGGCAAGTGGTGGTTCATGGTCATGTATCAATAGGAAATAGAAAGGTGAATTTGCCTGGGTATCTGGTTAAGAAAGAAGATGAAACCAAAATATTAGTACATGTTGAAGTTCCTAACAAACCTACTAATGCCTTAGCCAATTAAACAAAAATAATTCAAAAACTATTAACTAGATACCTCATCTACAATATCTATATTATCTATTTTTCCATCTGAATCCATATCAAAGCCCTGAACAACGAGTGCCCAATTGTTATCTTGATTGAATTTTTTTAATATTTCATTTCCATGATTAGTTAAGGCAATTATAGCTGATTTAGTCCCTGCTGATCTCACTCCTGCAATTATTACAATGTTTACCTTTTCAGAGAAAGGATTTTTGATTTTTGCAATTAGTCCATGATTGTCAAGTGTGTGAGTCCTCCCATATGGGGCTATTAAACCAGACCAGAAATTATTTTCATCAAATCTAATTGGTAAATATCTATTGAATTCTGATGTGATGATATTTGTTCCCGGACCGCCAATTGATATGATGTTTTCTGTTCTTGATATTTTTTCCGATTTTGCATCCACATCTAATTTTACGACAAAATTTTGGGGGAGGCTACAAAAGCTCCCTAAAAAAAAAGCGAGCTGTGCTGCGTAATGTCCATCCCTTGCAGAAGACCTGTAAGGACCATGGGGGTCTGGAGCACCTACCACAATAGTACCATTGAATAATCCATCGTCAATAAAGTCTCCAAAAAATGTTTGAACGTTACTGCTAATTTTTCCATTCTTTAAATTTTCAAATTTCTTTTCTCCCCAATTCATCTCTATTCCAAATGCAGCAAATTCTGTTTTGTAGAGTTTTGCAGTACCTCCACGTACAAATGATGTTTCAACCTGACCAATCGCTCTTATTGTCAATAATTTCTTTATGTAATAATATGCACTCTGTTCATATATCTTGAGTTCTTTGGCAATTTGTGCGGGATACATTGGTCGACCTGCCAATAAATTTACAATTTTCCAAGCGATTGGATTAGATAAAATACGCATTTCGCCTGGTTTTTCTAGGATTAAAATTTCCTTCGTAAAACTATTTTCATCTAAAGTATAAACGAGGTTCTTCATATTCATGAATCAATAAACTATTAACTATTATATATTAAGATTGTCCGGTGTGGAAAAATGAATAATAGCTGAATTGCCTTCTATATTTAATGCGATTTGAAATTATCATATAGCGTTATAATTTTTTTTGTAGTGGTAACTTGGAATATTAAAAATTATTTTAAACCAAATTTTATTGTAGTATAGTATAATGTGTTCAATAATCGGGTATAAGGGCAATGAACACGCCTCTTCCGTGTTAATTGAAGGTCTTAAAAAAATGGAGTACAGGGGTTACGATAGTGTGGGTATTGCAACCATCAAATCGGGAAAACTCGCAGTACGAAAAGGAGTCGGTAAAGTTGCAGAAGTTAATAAATCTCTAAGACTTGATGAGCTACCCGGCAAATTGGGCATTGGACATACAAGGTGGGCAACACACGGAGGAATTGTTGATTCTAATGCACATCCTCATCTTGCATGTAACTCTACAATTGCAGTTGTACACAATGGTATAATAGAAAATTATGTTGAGCTCAAGGATGAACTACACAGATCCGGTCATGTATTCAACAGTGAGACTGACAGTGAAGTTATTGCTCACCTTTTGGAGGAATATTTTGAGATTACCCGGGATATTAGATTGTCGATGATCTTTACATGCAAGCGATTAGTTGGCTCTTTCGCATTTGTTGCAGTATTTAACTCCTCTACTTTATGCGGTGCTAGATACGACGAACCGCTCATAGTGGGCGTTGGTAACGATGATTATTTTCTATCTAGTGATATTCTAGGATTCTTGAATTATACAGACCGTGCAATTTTTCTGGATAATAGAGATATAGTTGTAATAAACAGTGACATCTCCTTTTTTAATTTTGATGGAGACAGAATTTCAAGACCAATAACACAAGTTGCTTGGGAGTTAGGCGACGCAGATAAAGGAAAGTATTCACATTATACATTAAAGGAAATTCACGAACAGCAGCACACCATTGTAAAGAGTATGGAACAAGATAAGAAAAATTTAGAAAAATTTTGTTATATTATTACAGGAGGCAAGAATATCTATATCACCGGGAGTGGAACAAGTTATCATTCAGCATTACTCGCAAAACAAATTTTTTCAAAATCAAAGATTCATGTGGAGACTATAATGTCAAGTGAGTTTCAATATTCATCTGACTTGTTAGATGAAAATTCAATTTTATTGGCGATATCTCAAAGTGGCGAAACTGCTGATGTAATACAATCTGTAAAATCTGCAAAAGGCATGGGCGCTAAAGTCCTCTCAATAGTTAATATTCCCACTTCATCCCTTGCGAGATTGAGCGATTCTTATCTTGAAGTAAACTGTGGTCCTGAAATAGGAGTAGCTGCAACCAAAAGTTTTACTAGTCAAATTGCTTTGTTGTATTACGTTGCAGAAATAATTGGAAGAAAATCAAATGGAATCTCGACTAGTAAAGAAATTTTGGCCAAAGCCGTAAGTCAAGTTTTAGAATTAGATTCAGAAATTGAGAGAGTTGCAAACCAAATAAAAGGTTCAAAAGATGTGTATATACTCGGCCGATCTCTACATTTTCCGGTATGTCTTGAAGGAGCATTAAAAATCAAGGAATTGTCGTACATACATGCAGAAGGAATTGCTGCAGGAGAATTAAAGCATGGGCCGTTAGCACTAATAGATAATGGCAGTATCGTCATAGTTATACATCCAAATGATTCGACATATGGCGATACTTTATCAAACATTCATACAATAAAATCAAGAGGCGCAAAAATAGTTGGTATTTCAAACAAGCAAGATGTAATATATGACTACCAAATAACCATTCCAACAATAAGTGAATCTCTTTACCCATTGATTGAAGTAATTCCACTTCAACTTTTAGCATACTATCTTTCAATCGGTAACAACGCAAATCCTGATTATCCACGTAATCTTGCAAAGTCTGTCACAGTAAAATAATTTCAATTTTTTTTAACAAGACACTATGGAAGTAATCGTCAAACCACAAGTTTTTCAGACCATAACTTTCTCAATATTCCTCTCATATTCTTTTTCAATATTTTTCAAAAAAGTATCCCTATTGAGAGAGCGATGTGATTTCAATAGTAAAGCAATTAAAGCACCACCTGCTCCCACTCCTTCTTTTACCACCCCCTTGTCATACGCTGTTAATCCGCTTTTTGTTGACCTATCTAAGCCAGGATTTACTGAGAGTATGGGAACCTCGGAAGAAATTGTTCTTACAAGATATTCTATATCTGAATTTTCATCCTTTGTGACATACGATGTTGTTCCTAAGCATATATTACTTAATGAAACTTTCAGAGAAGACATGAATGCAAGAACTGCAGCCATCTGTGTACCCCCAGCTAGTATCACCTTAGAACCGGATTGAATAGTACCTGTCGCAATTCCAGCTACGGCCGGTATCATTGGATCTCCTAACAAAGATACTATTTTGAAAGGATCTTTCAAATTCGTTATTTTTTGATTTTGTATGGCTTCCTGTACAACACGGATCTTTAGCTCATGTGGATTTCTTGGCATACTACTGCTCACTTTGTAATTTGCCTCAATTCCAAAACCTGTCAGTACACCCAGCGCAGTAGTTGTTCCACCAGGAATACTTTCACCCAAGACAATTAGATCGTTTGACATGGATAATTGATTTCCAAGTAATTTACCATATTCAAATGCCTGATGTGTTTCAAACAGCTTTAATGCTGCTTCATGTTGGATATTTCTACCATATCTAATTCCAAAATAAATAAAAGGAATTTTCGGAGCAATTTTAGAACCAGAATTTACCACTAAGGATGGTATTTTTCCCATTGATAATGCCGTTCTGGTCAATAATGCTGGAGTTGGTATTCCATCGGGCGTAGCAGGTACTCCAGAAATTGAAAAGCATCTTCCGTGATATAGAAACTCAGAATCTGCTGCTGGTGTATATGCAATTAGATCCGGATTTGCACCTGCAAAAGTTATTCCTGGAACTTGACTAGTTTCTGTATATGAAATGACGCATACAAAAATGGGATTTTTGGTCAGAAACCTTTCAATTATGTCACTTTTGTGGGAACACTTTATATCATATACTCTAGACATAACCTAATCATCATTGACCATGTACTTGAGGAACGCATCTTTGGTTTTGAAATTCAACATTGGATTATTTAATTTTTCATTTAATATTGTTGATGTTGGCGTAGGACCATAATTGTGACCAGGGTATACTACTAATGAATCATCTAATTTTGCAACTTTGTTATATAGACTATCATACATCATTTCGGGATCACTTCCAGGGAGATCCACCCTGCCACAGTTTCCTACAAACAAAGTGTCTCCTGTTATTACAGATTCTTTATTTATAATAAGGCATATGCTATCTTCAGAATGACCAGGTGTGTATGATACCTCTAACTCAACTTCTCCAACACTAATAATCTCATCATCGCGTACTGATCGATCCTTTTTATGCGTGGACTTTTCATGCTGGATTATTTTGGCTTTTGTAATTTCAGCGATGTGTTCGTTCCCTAGAATATGATCAAAATGCGTGTGAGTATTTATTATATATTTTGCAGATATCTTGTTTCTCTCTAAAAGGACAAGGATTTTTTCAAGATCCCACGATGGATCGATAATGGCTCCAATATTATTTTTCTCATCATAAACAATATAAGAGAAATTTTGCATATTGCCTACAGGAATCTGAACTATTTTCATAATCAAACTACTCCTTGCTCAGCTTCAATTGGAATTCCAATCTTCTCAAGATGAACCTTGCCGGTATATTCTTTCTTTCCGTTCAAACCATTTTTGATTCGATGAAAAGTAACGGTAGCGTCAGCTTTTACACATTTTTCATGAAAAGTACCATAATTTGGATCGAGCCCCGAAGGAATATCAACTGCAACTACATATGCATCTGAATTGTTTATCAAATCAATTGCCGATGAAAAAGGTTCTTTTATCTTTCCCTTTATCCCTGTACCAAATATACCATCAATAATTATGTTTGAATTTGACACTTGCTCCATAGCCAACTCGAGAACATTTATCCCCGATAGAATTTTTATTGATTTCATCTTTCCAACTATGGACCAATTGACCATTGTTTCTTCCGTCTTTATATTTTTGATATCGCCGAGGAGTACGATCGTGACATCAACCCCATTATATCCTGAGAGGTGTCTTGATGCAACCATAGCATCTCCTCCATTGTTACCTGTCCCACAAAAAGATATTATTTTTTTGCCATCAAGGTCAGGACCTTTTTCTGACAGGATAAAATCTGCTAATCCGTGTCCAGCGTTCTCCATCATGAGTATTTTTTTCATCCCAAAAATACTATAACCGTTATCCTCTATATGGTACATTTGCTCTGAACTAATAGGTTGCTCTCCGATCCTCATTCTTTATTAGTTCAATAATTCAGAAATAAAAATTATGAGTTATTAAATTTGAAATAATTCAAAAAGGCATGATAAACTCTTTAAGGTTGCATTTCCTTGTCTCGCTATTTCTTATTTCATAGGTTTTACCCTCGTACGTACACTTTATAATTGGTAAATCTTTCATTTTAGAATATTGGTCTGCTATTTTATAAAATTCTTGTAATTTCCTATGTATGTAAACTGTTTTTCCTTCTTCTCTAATCCTTTTTTTTCGCATAAATTTGAATGCTAAAATGACATGGGCAGTCTTGTATACCTGGAACATATCTCTTATCTGAAAACATCTTTGGATTTGATCCGAGGGAACATAAAGACTATCAGCAGTTCCAGATTTGGCTTCTATCGATAAAAATATTGATTCCTTGTTATTTACGGCAATAATGTCCGGTAAGTTTGCGCTCGATCCTCCTAAACGTCTTGCATTCCATGCATTAGTATTTAATTTCTGGACAAGCACATGTTCAAAACTATATCCCCTATTTCGCCTAATCTTATTTAATTTGACATAAACGTGTTCCAAGCCATACTGCATATTTCTCTTATTAGCCGGTACCATTGTCTGGTAGGCTTGCGTCTGATACACCAAGATACGTTGCATTCTACACACTAGTATTTAATTCAGAAAGAATGAAACTTTTGAACAAATATGTCTTGAAAAACTATACTTCAGTTATTCTACCTGAATTCAATAACAAGATTTGGGTATTAATGGTATCGAATTTCTGAAAATTCTTGATATGTAATTTTGAAATAAACTCAAATAATTATTTATTATATTGGCAAACATCATCTCTTTTGATGTTATCCAATGTACAAGTTGATGTAGAGAAAATTAATAGAAAATTCAAAGATATAGAGGAGAGAAGAAATGCTATAATCAAGGGAACTCGTGACGCAACTATACTTTGCAGTAAGGCAATAGTGTCTATGCATGCTCACAAGAAAAATGAATCGATAGAGTATATTGAAAAAGCAAAAAAACTGTTGCAACAATATAAGGAAATGGGGAAGGATGATCTTCAAAGATATTTGTATATAGCAGAGCAAGAATATGTTGAAGCATATTGTCTTTTTTCAATAATCGAAAACTCCGGTATACCGAGTATGAAATCACTTGAAGTATCTGATATTTCATATGTTATGGGACTCCTAGACTGCATAGGTGAAATTAAGCGCATGATTATTGATAAGATAAGAGCAGAAGGTACATCAAATATCAATACTTTGTTTGAATTAATGGATAAAATTTATGGTATTATCTATCCTCTGGCAGTATATGATAATCTAATGCCTGGATTAAGAAAGAAATTAGATGTATCACGATTACTGATTGAAAATGTAAGAGCAATAATAACGGAGGAAAAAAGGAGAACAATCATGATAGAAAAAATAGACGAATTCGAAAAAAAAATTATCAGATCATCAGAAAATGCTAAAAATGAGTAATATTGCTACGCACATCCCAATTTTGTGAAAGCATCAGACATGAATTTAGTTAACTTATTCTGCCACTCCGGAAAGTCATTTGAATTTGTTGGATAATTGTGGTAATGATTAACTAATTTCTTATTCACCTCTGCAGTTTGCTTAAGATCTTCTGCTAATCTCTTATTGAGAGCTCCATGAATAAACATGTTAAGTTTATCCACCATGCCAAAATCAGGATGTTCTCCGTTTGTTATATTATCAATATCCAATTTCGATAGAAAATGTTTCATTCCATAATTAATTTGGTCATTTGTTAATTTCTGGAGTAGTCTCCGAAATACTTCAAGACCTGCTGTCTTATATCCATAGGCATCAACAAAATCCAAATTGTACTGCCAGAGTGACTGTTCTGAATAATCTTTGGCTTCTATTGATTGTACTGCGTCCTTTCCTGCAATAGTCGCTGCTATGATTGCTGGTCCAATCCCTCCTGCATCAAGTGGTTTTGGCATCCACGCTGAATCTCCAACAAGCATATATCCATTTGCTACAAGGCAATCGTTTTGGCGTCTGACCGAAACCTGCCATGTTCCCCAACTGTTGCCATCATCTGATTCACTATCTGCAATCTGGGGATTTTTTATTACCGGATTCATCCTGACGTATTCATCTATCTTCATCTTCAAATCTTTGCGCTTGGCCTGTTTTTTATTATGTTCTTCCATTGCTTTTTGTTGAACTCCAAGACCTATGTTCACTTTATTTTTGCCCTTTGGGAAAACCCACGCATATCCTCCAGGGGCAATATTCTGATCTAGATGAATAATGCAGTAATCAGGATCAAAGAACGTGTTATCCTCCACCGCATTATCAAAATTGTAAATGTATCTGCCAGTTGCTTCCAGATCATCTCTGTTGATTTTCTTCTGAACATGTGATCTTATTGGAAGGTTTGTCCGTAGAACCGACGTTACTCCGGTGCAGTCAACTACAATTTTACATGTTTTCTTAAAAACAGATTTTGTCTGTAAATCATCGCCCTCCACACCAATTACTGTATCGTCATCAACTATCACATTTCTCAATGCCAGATTGTATTTAATTTCTATACCAAGATTTAGCGCATCATTTAGTTGTTTTTGTGGCAAGACTTTTCTATTTAGTATATATCCTTCTCCATCAAATGATATTGAGGTTTCATGATCTGGTGAGAAAGCGATAACCCCCTTAACTGGATGTTCAATTTCTGGATTTTGCCATTTTATTCCTATTCTTGATGTCATATAGTCTACGCTATTCTTGCCAACAGCGTCTCCGCACACCCATCCTGATAGGGTTTTCTTACCCAACTGTGGAGATGGATTTCTATCAAGAACCAGGATCTTAAGAGATTGTTTGGAATAATAAGAGGCAGAAGATGCAACGATCATCCCTGCTAATCCTCCACCAGCTACTATAATGTCATAATCTCTTACCTCAGATGTCATAAACTAAAAATCAAAAGATAATTAATTGTTAATTAAAGTTCCGAATATTGTGCTTTCGTGTAAATGGAGGGAGTGGGATTCGAACCCACGAACCCCTAAGGGACGGGATCCCTCATGGTACTTGCAATTTAATCTTGAGTCCTGCGCGGTTGGCCATGCTTCGCTATCCCTCCAACAAATTTGTCAATCTGTCATCCTTATTTCACCTTTACTGCTAAGAAATGTCATAATTTACATGTCTAAATAAATTTAGAGAATACAGAAACTTTATTATTAGAATAAGCGTGGTAATTGACAAATGGCGATGGAAACAAAAATAAATCAATTGCATACCGGAATGCGAGGAATAAATGTAAAAGGCAAGATTGAATCATTGAAAGAACCTCGAACTGTAAATTTGAGGAATGGCGATACAGCCCAGGTAGCAGACGCAGTTCTCTCCGATGAGAGCGGTAGTATTAAGTTATCATTATGGAACGACCAAATAAGCATGGTAACTGAAGGAGACGAAGTGTCTATTGAAAACGGATATACTCAATCATTTAGAGGCGAAAATAGTCTGAATATTGGGCGCTATGGAAAACTTATTAAATTATAGTTTTTAGAGAATACCTAAATTTAGTATCAATAACTTAGCAGTTAGAATTTAATTTTATTTCAAATCAGCTAATATATCCAATTTCGGGTTGTTTCTTTTGAACCATCTGCTGAAGATCATCACTTAATGAATTTTTCTCGCCAATTCTCTGTTCTATGTTCTTTATTAACATTATTGTATCCTTTGCCTTCTTATCCATATCTTCCATACTTATGTCCAGACCAATAATTTCAAGTAATTTTTTAAGAATATACTTCGACGCATTCGCATCAATAACGTATCCTGATGTTTCTCCCAACAGGCTAATTCCCTTTACGTTGTTTATTTTACCGATACCCAACAAAATACCATTCATTCCTGAAATACTACCGTTATCAATTTTTGATATATTGAATGAATTTAAGAGTTTCAACCCGTCCTCATCAGTCGCAACACCAAATATTCTCGGAGTTTCAACAAACATACCTGTTATATATGCACCAAGAGTGATAATTTGTCTAACATCAAATTTTTTTGCAATTTTTATTATTTCTTCTCCCAACAAATATTCTACTTTAGAACTCACTGGTTGGGCATCTCCAGTGAGAAATAAAAAGTCATGTTTCTGTCCTCTATCTTTTACGTAGTACAGTATATTTTTCATAAGTTCAACAGTGCCAGTATTTTTTATTATCACCTGCGGAGGGAATGAAGACGAGTAAATGTCGGCTAGATGAATGCTTCCTAATTCCTTGATAAGGTGATCTGTTGCAAGTTTGCCTACGTATCCACTTCCGGGAAACCCACAAATCAAAACAGGAGATCTTAAACTAGGAAATTTCTTACTAGAAAAAACGGTTTTTATATCCTTTTGAAAAAACGACATTATAATAAAATGTGAGGTTTTATCTTAAATTCTTTTGTTCTAAATTCTTACTAAAATGATGAGGTCCAACTAAATTAAAAAACCTGTGGTCTGAAAAATAGTTATTTTGTTGAATTTATCAATGTACCTCTTAATTCGCCCTCAGGGAATTTTGATGTATGAATATTGATGTAAGTCATATTTTGATTCATCAAATCGATCAATGATGCTAATTTACTAGCAGGTGCAAGTGCTGGCATAGCTGATGTCAAATTAGTAGTCAGATTATTGGTAGCTGGCATAGCTGATGTCAAATTAGTAGTCAGATTATTGGTAGCTGGCATAGCTGATGTCAAATTAGTAGTCAGATTATTG
>Ga0184625_10000057_pt1 | contig 27063 bp, 18 predicted proteins | sample PLM3_30_b1_FD_133151 | JGI IMG/M metagenome (GOLD analysis project Ga0184625, IMG submission 133151) | Groundwater sediment microbial communities from an aquifer in East River, Colorado, USA - PLM3_30_b1 | ecosystem: Environmental > Terrestrial > Soil > Riparian zone | place: USA: East River... | reverse complement strand
CGGAGCTGCAAGGCAAATACGACCGCCTGCGGGAAGAGTTGGACGAGAAAGAGCAGCAGCGCGACGAGGCGACGCGGCAGCTCGCCGAGCTGAAGGGCCAGCTCGCCGCGCGGCAGGGCGATTCGCAGCAGCAGCACGTGGCCCTCGAGCAGGCCCAGCGGAAGCAGAGCGATCTGGAAGCCGAGTGCAAAAAGCTGCAGGGTGACTTGCAGCGGCATTTGGAGAACTCCGGCAAGCAGGCCGAGGCGGCCCGCATCGACCTGGCCCGCCGCACGACCGAGGCCCAGACGCAGGCCGCCGAAATCGGCCGGCTTACCGCCGAGCTGGAGCGGACTCGCCGCGATTCGCAGGAGCAAATCGACCGGCTACGGACCGACCACGGCAAGTCGCACGACGTGCAGCTGCAGTCGCTGCACGGGCAGTTCGACGAGCTGCGAAAGAAGGTCGCGACCGAGCAAGCTGCCTGGGACACGCAGCGGAAGCAACTCGAGGCGCAGCTCAAGGCCGCCGAGAAGGCCGCGCAAGGCGGCGGCAAAGCCAAACCGGAAGTCGAGAAGGAGCTGACCAGGCTCCAGGGCGAGAAGAAGCAACTCGAAACGATGCTGGCGGCGGCCGAGGCCAAGGCCAAGCAAGGCGGTGGTGCCGGCGGCGGCAGCCAGGAAATCGACGACTTGCGGCGGCGGTTCGAGATGGCCGTGCAGGATGTCCGCGAGCTCAAGACGAAGAACTCCGACCTGACCGAGCAGTTGGCCAAGGCCAAGTCGGCCGGTGGCGCCGCAGCGTCAGCCGGCGGCGCAACCGACTGGGAGTCGATGAAGAAGCGAATGATGCAGCAGATGGAGGACGACTTCGATGCCTCCAACGAGAAGGAAAAGGCCGCCAAGCTGACGATCGAAGGGGCGATGAAGATCACCGACGAAGTCGTCGCCGAAAAGGAGAAAGAAATCCAGGAGCTCCGGCGGGCGCTCGACAGCCAGGCCCAAAGCGTCGGCGAAGTAGCGGTCGGCGCCGCGGCGATCGCCCAGATGCTCGACAGCGACGAGCTGGTCAAGCAGGAACGTGAGTCGCTGCAGAAACTCCAGGAAGGCCTCCGCGAACAGCTGCGCAAGGCCGAGATCGACATCTCGCTGGAACGCGCCAAGCTGGCCCGCGAGCGGTCCGAGCTCGACGAAAAGCTGCGGACGATCGAAGCCGAGCGCCCCGCCCCCGGCGCTGTGGCCGACGACGGCAAAGGCAAGAAGGGTGGCGGCCGCAAATGGCTCGAACGCCTTGGCCTGGGCGACAGCGGCAAGGGTTGATCGTTCCTCTCTCTGAGAGAGGCGAGACCGACGGCTACGCCCAGAACGGCACGTGATCCAGCCACGCCTCGATCCATTGGAGGAAGTCGCGTCCCGGCGACTGCGGGCACACGCCGACGTCGGCAAGCGCCCAGACTTGCCCCCGCTGGGTCCCGGTGACGACCAACAGCCAGTACAAGCCGCACCCGTCGTGGCCAAGGTTGAGCGTGCCGTGTCGGGCGGCGTCCTGCCGCGTCTGGTTGTACTCCTCATCCTCCCAAACCCAGGTCGCGGTATGCGGGAAGGGCTCCGTGATGTGTGGCAGCTCCCGCCAGTCCCGCTCGAACTCGGGACACATGTGGTTCGGGATTTCCCCGAGTCGCATCAATCGGTAGGCGGGCGGCCCGACGCCGCCGTTGCCGACAACTGCCAGGAATCGCCGATAGCCCTCGGGGAGTTCAATGCGGTGCCGAATCTCGAACGCCCGGATGTCGGCCTCAGCGAGCGGCGGGCCAAACAGGTTCCCCCGCTGCGCAGCCTTGGCGCGGATAGTAGCGAGGAGTTCATCCATCGAGTCCCCAGTCATTTCGCCCGCGGCTTGAGGACTTCTCCGAGCACATCCGGCAGGCCGGCGATCCGCTCCAGCTCCAGGTAGCGCAGCCCGTCCGCGTAAGGCACGGTGATCGTCCGAAACTCCTCGCCGTCTTCGATCAGGAATTCGAGCTCCTGCCGGGTCACGCTGTCGGCGATTGCGTCGCGGAGGCGGTTGATGCTCAGCTTTTTGCCGTTGACGCCGATCACCTTCATACCCGGCGCGAGGCCCGCTTTGTCCGCCGGCAGGCCCGGGTCCACGGCCCGCACCACGCCGTCCACGAGCACCACCCCGAGCGAATCTGCCGCGGGATTCTCCGGGGGCAGGACGGCGTCTTTCAGCTCGGACCCTGCTGGCTTGTCGGAGTACTTCAGCCGGTAGCCGAGGCGACCGAGCACTTCGAGCGGGAGCGAGTCCTGCGGCGCTTCGACGCGGCGGCGAAGGAACGCCTCCCAGTCGTATTTAGCGGTGGCGTTCAGGTCCCGCACCACGTCGGCCAGCTCGAATCCGACGACCGTCTGTTGGCCCGGCGCTTTCGCGAAGAACCGCTGGCAAAAATCGTCCAGCGACTTCGCTCCATCCGTCTTCTCGCGGATGATCGCGTCGCACTCATACCACAGCAACATCCCTTCCATGTAGAAGTCCTGCATGCGGCGGAGTTGATTCCACGATCGGCCTGGATTGCGCGCGAGGTGGGCGGCGACGGCCGTATCCTCTAGCGGTCGCCACTGCCGGCCCGCGGTTCGGGTCAGCCCACGGATGTGGGAGGCGAGCGTGAGCTTGTACTCGTCCGGCGATACCAGCCCGGCCCGCACCGACAAGATTTCTCCCAGGCACTCGGTCAGGCCTTCGTACACCCAGAGCAGCTTCGTCTTCTGCGGCGTGTGAAAATCCGGCGTGATCATGGCCGCCGGCCGGCGGTATTTACCGCACCAGGAGTGGGCATACTCGTGCGGCAGCAGGTTCGCGAGCCACCACCCCTTGCGGAGTTTCTCGTCGATCAGTCCCCGCTCACCGACGCCGTTGAGGCTGCACGAAAGGTGCTCCAGGCCAAACGTCCCCAGGGCATCGCTGCACACGACCAGGAAGTGATACTCGCGGTAATGGGCCACGCCGAACAGCGCCCACGCTTCCCGCACGACCTTCGAGTACAGCTCGACAATCTCCGGCTCCAGGTTCAGCGCCTCGGGCGATTCGGAAGTCAGGTGCAGGAAGGCGGGCGGACCGGAGCCGGCGTCGAGCTTGAATGTCTTGAGCAAGCGGCCGGCGATGAGCGGGCTATCGACCAGCGTCGTGAGCGAGACGGGCAGAAAAGCGGTGACGCCCTCCTGACTCTGCTCATGTTCCGCCTTCAGAGCCGTAGCGTGCCTCCACTCGACCGGCAGCCGCAGACGGACCTTGACTTGCTGATTGTCGGCGGCCGGACCCTGCGGATAGACGAGACAGGTGTTCCAGTTGATGACGCCGAGGTCGCGCGTGCCGACGGTGTAGATTCCGGCCCGCTCCGTCCCCGCCGCTTCGCAAACGGTGTCGAGCTTCACCCGCAGCGACGTCGTTCCCTCCGGCACCTGCACGACAAAGCAGTGCAGCTCCACTTCGTCGCGCGTCCACGGCAGGACCGTCCCCTTGGACGACTCAACCCGCAGCCCGGCAATGTCCTCGACGCGGCCGTGCGGCCCGTGCGAGCCGGGAAACCACTTGGGATACCACAGCCGCAGCGGGCCCGGCTGGCACGGGATGTCCAAGATCGTATGCAGCAGCTTCCGCGGCAAATCCCGAGCGTCCACTTCGATGGCGACAACCGGAGCATCGGCAGCGGCTGCCGAGCCAACGGCTAACGACATTCCCATCAGGATGGCGGCCAAACGCTCACGTAGGCAAAACATGGTGTGATCCAAAAATTGAATGAAAGCTTCACTTGCGGCCAAGAGTAACTCGCGCCGTCGGAAAATGCGACTTGGTCGGGTGGGCTGGATCAGTGTTCCACCATCCGGCACTCCAGCCCGGCGCCCTTCTCGTCTCTGCGATCCGGCTGAGTGGCGACCTTCACGCCGGGTCGATTGGCTGACAGCCGCAACTCCATTACGGCCTTTTCGCGTCGCACCTTGGCGAGCGTCTCCTGCAAGCGGCCACGCCGCTCGCCATCCTCGGGCCCACAAAAGTCGAGCAAGGTGAGCAGGCGTCGTTCCATGAGCTGGGCCCCTTCCAGCTCAGTGGGCTCGGCGGCCGCTGCCGGCTCCGAAGGCTCTGCGCCGCAATCGCTTGCGCCGTTTTCGTTCGCTTCCTCCGGCGGCGCCTTCGCGGCAGAGTTCTCAGAAGGTGAGCAGGCCCCTTCCGAGGGAGAGGCCACCGGCGCTCCACCCGCCGGCTCGTGCCGTGCGTTGACAAACGGGTCCTCTTCCGGCGGCAGCGGCTCATTCAGTGGCTCCGGCCCTTCCGTCACGTCGGCGGCCAGCGCCTCGATCCGGCCCGGCACGACGCCCAAGCGGGCCAGCGCCTGAATCACTCGCGTCTGCTGCCGGAGGTATTTGGGATCGCCCGTGCCGTTCCAATAGTTGTTCAGCGTCTGGGCCTGATGCCGCAGTTGGTCGGCCGCCAGGTGCTGCGCCAGTCGCACCTGCTGCTCCAGCTCCAGCTCGGTTTGCACCGGCAGGGCCTGAGCCAGCCAGGCGCTGGTCCGCTCGATTACTTGCCGCACGCGGGTCTGCGAGATGTCGTGCCTGGCGGCGATTGCCCGCGTCGAGGCCCACTCGACCGCGCTCATGCGAAGAATGTCAAAATCGCGCGCCGTCGGCGGCGTCAGCGCCATACCATTTCCCACCGTCGCGTTCATCGTCCTGGCTCCTTGGGCAAAGACCGAGAAAATCAGTTGCCCAAGATCGTACGGAGGCCGGTGGACTAGTCTGGTCCATTTGAGTCAAGCAAAAAACGGAATTATCGAAATAGTTGGGGAGTGAGTGGTGAGTGGCCGCGAAGCGCCCCAGGAATAAAGCCTGGGGCCTTGGCCCCAGGACGCGTCCGGCCCATCAAATTGAATTTAGCCGCGAAGCGGCGCAGGATGTCCGTCGGCGATCGTGCGCCCCCAAACCGTCGGCAGCGCCCCCTTTGGGGCTCCAAGCAGAAATGTGTGGCACTAATCAGTCGTCGAAGCGCCAATGACCGTGAAGCGTTGCGAATCGGCCGGACGAATCGTCCAATAAAAGGCGCCCCACCATTCGTGCCCGGCGTCGAAGTAGCGCGACCAATCGGTGGACCAGGCGAAGATCTCGGCGCTCTCCGGCGGCTTTCCCAGTACGAAGCGGTTGATCGCGGCGAATAGCTCGTTCAGTTCTCGCGATTCGCCACGCATGTGGTGGGGCGGATGAAAAAACGCCGTCTTGTATCCATCGATGTTTGGGATCGACCAGGCGTTTTGCCCGATCGGCTTTTTCTCGACGTCGTCAGTGCCCCAAAACGTACGATACGACACGGGCTCGCCTGCGAGCTTGGACCCGTCGAACGTCGGGCCCACCAGGATGGCCATTCCCGATAATGCCGCAGCACGATGCAGTTGCAAGGGCGTGCCAGGTTCCACTCCCTGAAAAAACATATAGTCCAAGACCCCACCGCTCGCGCTGTATCTTCGCAGCAGCGCGTCCAACTCGGCCTCCAGGTCGGTGACTTGAGTCAGCATCCGCAACCCGATGTCAGGCAAGTGTCACTGGAAGCGAGCCACTGGATCGCAAATAGCTGACGCCAGATCATGTTGTGACGGCAGAATCCGCCGGGCTCTTTCCGGGCCGCCAGATCGTTTCCATGAAGTCGTGATGTTGGGCGCGGCTCACGCCCCGCGCGATCGCCCCCAAGACGGACCACCAGTCGCGGTGCTTCAGGGCGTGCGCAGGAATCCACAGGCCGGGTAGCGCGGTGCTCATGATCAGCTCGTTCTCGGCGGTTTCGATCGCCGCAAACTTGCCGTCAATCAGACGATTCCAGATCCACTCGACCGGCTCCGTGTGCCGCACGGCAACGTACTCGAGCACACGATTTCGCTCCAGGCAATCTCGCCTGGATTCGTAGTCCTGCCAGTCGTCTCCCGGGAAAACGTCGAGCACGAAATTGGGCGGGCCTCTGAAACAGTCATACTCCGGGCCGGGATCGCATTGCTTGAGCCGGCCGTGATTCACCATGACGATCAGGCCCGGACACAGCCGCGTGAGCTCATCCAATTGGACCGTGGCGTGAATGCAGCAGTACAAACCGGGCGAGAACAGCCGGTAGTAGTTGATACACATGGCGATATCGGTCAACAGAGCGGATTGACCGACATCGAGTTCACGGAACATGGACGTGCCTCTATAGGCCTCACGACGCGACTAACCTGGGACGCCGGTGGGACGGGTTCGGCGGTGCTTTTTCGGGCGACTCACAACTTGCCAAATTCGGTGGGCTGGAACCGACATCCGCAGTTTGCGCAAGTGCAATAGCAGAGAAAGACATTGAACAAGTCCTCCCAGCCGGAATCGTACTCTTCCACCAGCTCACCCGCATTCCAAAACACAAATGCCGCTAGGACACAATGAAATTCGTTTCTGCAATTGGGACATGGATACGGCGTACGTGGTCCCTGGCCCCGCAGTTTTGTAGAGCCTTCCTCGCCGATTCGACGTGCGATTTCGGCGTGGTAACCGTGCAAATCAGTGTCCAGCAATTCGGTTACGGTCTGGCACGTTTTGCATTCAAATGCGATGGGACTGAGGAAGGTCTCGGGGCCGTCGTAAACCGCATAGTCACGAAGCGAATATCCCAGGAATCGCCCCTCGGCACTGCCACAAGCGCATGCGATTCGCCAAACCGAACGAGGATTGTCATCCCAAGGTTCGGGAAGTGCCGCCTCCGTGACGCGAAAGCCGCGCAGGCACGACGGCACCGCGACTCGCAATCGATCGGTGAATTGCTCATCCATTGGATTGGCAAGGCAGCAACAAGTCGGTCAGCATTGCCGTACTCGAGTAGCGCGTGATTAAGCGGACCCGGTTGGCGGCTGCCGGCGCCTTAGGAAATAAATCCCCAAACCCAATGCCAGAGGCCCGGCAATCGTAGGCCCGATGGCAACCGACCTGAAATCAGGCGAAAGGAACATTAGGGGGCCCACGACGGTGAAAAAGATTCCCGGAATAATCAGTCGCAGGGCAAACGTGTCCATTCGCGTTCCTTTCGATCAGCAGCGTGCCAAACCGGCGCTGGACTGCTCCGCTGCGTTGGGTGGGCTGTGCCCACCGTCCCCTACTTCGACGATTGCACCAGCGCGGCGGTGAAGCCCAGCAGGTCCTGCTTCTGCCGGCAGTGCTCCAGCACGGGCGCAAACTCACCCGCGTGGCGAGCCAGTTCGACCAGCGGCGGCGCGTTGCCCAGCGGCTGAATGCTGCCGACGCCGTACTTCACGGCGGCGGTGAGCGCCTCGCGGTGCCGGCCCAGCCGGGCCAGCAGATCGACGTACGTCTCGATCGCTCCGTAGCCGTGATATTGCGGGTCGAGCAGCTCGGCCTTCGTGCGGAAATAATCGACCGCCTCCTGGACCTGCTCGCCCAACAGTGCCGAGAAGTAGAGCGAATTGGCCGGATAGGTTTCGGCAAACGGCTCATCGCCCTGATACTGAAACTGCTGGCTCAGCTTGCGGCCGTATTCGGTCAGGTCCAGCGCCAGCTTCAAGTCGGCCGGGTCGTTCAGCACCCGCGCGATCCGCACCGTGGCCGCCAGGTGCGTCGTATCGAGGTGATAGGCGTTCTCCTGAAACAGCCAATCGCGGTCGGTCAGCAGCTCGCGGAGCGTCGTCTCCTTCGGCTGCTGTCCTTCTTGCCGGGCGATGTCGGCCTTCACGCTGGCCACGAGGTCGGCGTGGACCTGAGCCAGCAGCCGCCGGGCCGCGGGAACCTGCTCCGAGCGCGGGCGGCGGACGATCGACGAATCGTACTGCGTGATGGCATTGCAGGTGCCAAACCGCTCCAGCACCAGGCCGTAGCCGCGGCCGATATCGACGCCCTCGTGCAGGCAAACGTCGATCAAGTCCTCGTAGTTCTCGTCGCCAGCTTCGATCCCGCCGAGCAGCCTGGCCGCCTCGGCCCGGTCGCCGACGGGTCGCAGGTACATCCAGCCCTCGCGGACCTGCCCCTGCTTGAGCAGGGCCGTGCCCACCTCGCGGCAGGCCTCGATCAGCCCATCCTCGAGCTTCGTGCGCTGCTCCTCGGTCAGCCCATCGGCCGATTCAGTTGCCAGAATCGGCAGCTTCAGCTTCCGCCGCAACTGCATCTTCAGGACTTCAAACAACTCGTGATACTTCTTCTCCTGCCGCAACAATTCGGCCGCCCGTACCAGCGCCGCCTCCGCGCCACCGTTGGCCAGAGTGGACTGAAGGTCGTCAAAGGGAGTCGCAGGCATATTCCGGTCAGCTCAAGTGGCGGGACAACCCAGGCGGGGCGTGCCGCATTCAGGTTAGGTGGCACAATCCACATCCTATCAACGGCACTGTATCGCCGATACGGCCACTTCGCGTTCCGCTTTCCGGAGCGTTCCCATCGTTCGTGTCCAAGAATGCCAAACGCAACAACCAATGTAGCGCGAACCGCAAAGCGAGAGAATTGCCGGTTACTTGGGCGACGCCGCCGTCGATTCGAGTCTGTGGAAAACCTTCACTTGACGCTTCGATCGTTTATCCCGACGCTGCGTGCTCGCAGCTCCCTGCGCCAAGGACGGAAAATTTATTTAGTGAACGGAATAATACGTTCTGCTCGCGCATCTAATTTTGTGGCGGGCGCCGCGCTGGTGTGGGCAAATGTTTCCCGGCCACCGCCTAGGAAAAGTACCAGTGCGTCGCGGCTTTGACCCGTGGAAATCCGCGCCGGCCCGTGGCCTTTCCGTTCGCCTGCCCACCGACGCCGCAAGTCCACGCACGAGGGAGACCTGCTCACCAGGTATTCGATCGGGCAAATAGTGCTACTTGCGCCGCAGCCTTTAGTACCTCCGCGATTGATCCGTAACTGCCTGTCCAGAAACAGCTTACGTCATCGTCGACGGCCAAAGGTGGCTGGGAAAAAATCGGTGGCTACTACTGACGAACCACCCGGTTAGGGCCTGCTCACCGAGTTTTGGCGAGGGTGCTGATTGGCCAGGCTCAAGAACTGGCATGCCACCAATTGGTTGGCTAAGTTCTTGAACGAGCGCCGCGTGTGAGCAGGGACGAATCGACCAGTAAAGGGGCAGTTGCGGCGAATACAGTCTGAAGAGCGGGACCGAATTGGAGCATGACCATGCAAGCTGAACTGCTTCACCCAACGCGATCCGGCGAGTCCGGCTACATACGTCCCGGTGAACTTTCGATCGACCGCGAGCGGATCGCCGAGTACATTCTTTGGTTTCACATCTGCTTGTTCTTTTTCTCCTTCGTTGTGTTCTTCGGCCTGGGCCTGATTGTAGCGCTGGTTTACTGGGTCGCGTTTGGCACATGGCTGCCCAAGCGGCAAGCCGCAGCCCTGCATTTTTGGCTGGAGGACACGACGTTGCACGTCGATTCCGGCGTCTATGTTCTGACGCGGAAGGCGATTCCCCTGGATCGAGTCACCGACCTGGTGCTCATACAGGGACCGGTCATGCGCCGCTGTGGAATCTGGGCCTTGGAGGTTCACACCTCCGGCGGCGGCGTGGAGGCCACCCTGCTCGGGCTCGACAAGCCGGCCGAGGTCCGCGACCTTCTGCTCAGGGCACGCGACGAGGCGGCCCGGCGCCGCACTGCTGGCTAGCCCATCGGCCGATACCCGTGGAGCATTCCATGAACGAGCCACTCTACCGGCAGATGACCGATTTCCTGCTGGCGCAGGGCATTGAGGACATGCCGCATACCGGCAAGACCTACTTGGGGCATCTGATCGCGGTCGAGCGGCTAATGGAGCAGGGCGGCTGCAGCAGCGACGCCTGCCGGGCGGGGATGTTTCACTCGCTGTACGGCACCGAGGCCTTTCAGCGGTTCAAGCTGCCGCTGGAGCGCCGCGGCGAGCTGCAAGCACTTATCGGCGAGCGGGCCGAGCGGCTGGCCTATCTCAACTGTGCGATGGACCGCGCCTCGTTCGACGCCGCGCTCGCGCGCACAGGGCCACCCTATCCGATGCGCGACCGCCTGAGCGGTGAAGAGGTTCTGCTCAGCCGCGAGGACTTCGACGATCTGTGCCGCGTCCACTTGTTCGACTGGCTCGAACAGGTCCCGCGGTCGAATTACGGCTACGGCTACCGGCGGTCCGCCTACCGGGCAATGGCCGAGCGATTGGGTCCAGATGCGGTCGGGGCCTACGACAAGGTTTTCGCCGCTGAAATGCAGCAGGCGCAGTGAGCCGTGATCGCGGTGAAGTACCGAGTACCGAGTACCCAGTACCCAGTACTCCACATCGGCCGGTAGCATGGACGCATGACCGAACCAAAGCCCGATTTCGCCGGCCTCCGCGTGGCCGCTTTAGAAAGCCGGAACAGCACGGAGATGGCCCGGCTGATCGAGAAGTTCGGCGGTCAGCCGCACGTCAGTCCGAGCATGCGCGAGGCGCCGATCGAGCAGAACCGCGAGGCGATCGACTTTGCCCATCGGCTGCTGACGGGCGAGATTGAGGTGATGATCTTCCTGACGGGCGTGGGCTTTCGACATCTGCTGGCGGCGATCGAGCGGCACGTGGATCGGCAGCGATTTCTTAATGCGCTGTCCGACATCACGACGATCTGCCGCGGGCCCAAGCCCGTGGCGGCGATGGCCGAGGTGGGCTTGAAGCCGACGCACAAAGTGCCGGAGCCGAATACCTGGCGGGAGCTGCTGGCGACGATCGACGGCGGCATTCCCGTCGCCCAGAAGACGGTCGGCCTGCAGGAATACGGCATCACCAATCGCAGCTTGCTGGCCGGCTTGGAGGCCCGCGGAGCCCGCGTGGTCAACGTCCGCGTCTATCAGTGGGAACTGCCGCTCGATACGAAGCCGCTGGAAGAAAACATTCGAGCGATCGTCACCGGCCAGCGCGATGTGCTGCTGGTGACGAGCGCTCATCAGGTTGCGAACCTGCTGCGGCTAGCGCAGCAGCTTGGCCTGGAGCAGCCGCTCCGCAAGGCCTTGCAGAAAATGGCCGTGGCCTCGATTGGCCCGACGACCAGCGAAATGCTGCGCGATCAAGAATTGCCCGTCGATATTGAACCGGAGCATCCGAAGATGGGACCGCTCGTCGCCGCGGCCGCCGAGAAGGCCGCCGAAGTGCTGGAGAGAAAGCGGCGAGTGTCGGCTCCGGCGGCGCCCAAGCCTGCGGCTAACCCGCTCGATCCAAACGCCCCTTGGTACAACAGCCCGTTCCTGAAGGCCTGCCGCCGCGAGCCGACGGATTTCACGCCGGTCTGGCTGATGCGACAGGCCGGCCGCTACATGGAGGAATACCGCAAGGTCCGCGGCACGACCAACTTTCTCGACCTGTGCAAGAATCCGCAGCTCTGCAGCGAGATCATGTGTACCGCGGTCGAGCGGCTGGGCGTCGATGCGGCGATCATCTTCTCGGATTTGCTGCCGATTCTGGAGCCGATGGGCCTGGAGCTGGATTTTGCCAAGGGCGAAGGGCCGATCATCTACAACCCGGTGCGGGCGCCCGCCGACATCGACCGCGTGCTGGAGCTGGAAGACTTGGGCGAGCTGGAGTTCGTCTTCGAAACCGTCCGCCGCACGCGGGCTGAGCTGCCGAGCCGCCTGCCGCTGATCGGCTTCGCCGGCGCGCCCTTCACGCTGGCCAGCTACACGATCGAAGGCGGCAGCAGCCGCAGCTACTTGCACACCAAGTCCCTGATGTACCGCGACGAGGGCGCGTGGCGGACGCTGATGCAGCGGCTGTCGCGCACGATCACACGCTACCTCAACGCCCAGATCGCCGCCGGCGCCCAGTGCGTGCAGCTCTTCGACTCCTGGGTCGGCTGTCTCGGGCCGGACGACTACCGCCGCTATGTCCTACCGTTCGTCAAGTCGATCATCGGTGGGCTAACGCCCGGCGTGCCGGTGATTAACTTCGCCACAGGCAACCCTGCCTTGCTGCCGCTCCTCTCGGAAGCCGGTGGTCAAGTCATCGGCATCGACTGGCGCGTGCGGCTGGACGAAGCCTGGCAGACCGTCGGCGAAACCAAAGCCGTACAAGGCAACCTCGACCCGCTCGTGCTCCTCGCCGAGCCAGCCGAAATCCGCCGCCGCGCCAAACAAGTCCTCGACCAGGCCGCCGGCCGCCCCGGACACATCTTCAACCTTGGCCACGGCGTCGTGCAGCAAACGCCGGTCGAAAACGCCATTGCACTGGTCGATGCGATTCACGAATTGAGTCGGCGCTAACGCTGACGGCGCGCGTCGGGCGCACAATCGTCGGTGAGGCTCAGATCGACGCCGCCGCTGCCGCCGACCAGCAGCAGTTGCGGCGTGTCGAACGAGACGGAATCACCGGACGAGGCAGCGGCGGCGAGTTGCGATGCGAGCTGCTGCGGGCTGGATGCGGTTGCCCAGCTCACGCAGGGGTGCAGTTGACCCAGCGGCGGCGGGCCGTGTTCCAGCAGCTGCTGGGCTTCGGCACGGGCGGCAACGCCGAGCGGCCGGTGCAGGATGCACTCGGCCGGCTGATCGCGCAGCAGGTCCAAGGCCGCGGCGGTGGCGGGCGACAGGGCGATGACATTCGATTCGTGTGCCTGCGGCAGGCACGCCGCCCAGGCCGCGCCTTCGGGCGTGGTCAAGTGGACCGGTCGGCTTTCGCCCAGCTGCAGCTCCTGGAACATCGAGCGGGGAACGAGGACCTGGGTACTCGGAATGTTGGCATCGGTGACGACCCGCGCCCGCCCGGCCCATTCGACGCGTTTGACCTCGTCGTCCTGCAGGAATCCGGCCACCATGCCCAGCGTACACTTCTGCGGCCGGCCCTCGCTGCCGGTCACCGCGTCCCGCTTGGGCATGATGCTGTTCGCGTGCAGCGCATCGACGCAGTCCTGCAGCATTCGCTGTTCGTTGTCGAGGATCACCTGCGGCGCCTTCAGCTCGGCCAGCTTGACCATTCGGTTGCGGCGATTGATTAGCCGGCGGAGCAGATCGTTGAGATCGGAAGTCGCGAAATTGCCGCTGTCGAGCAGCACGATCGGCCGCAGATCGGGCGGCAGGACGAGAACGATGTCCGGCGTCAGCGCCTCGGTGCGGCCACGGAGCGCCGCCGGCAACCGCTCAGGAGGCACGCGAGCCAGCAACGTGCGAATGGCCGCACTCCCTGTTTCTATCGGCTGATCAGCCGCTTGAGGTGCCGTCGCATCCTGTGGCGCGTTTCGCTCCGTGAGGCACACTTCGTCTCCTCGGAATGCGACGTTAACCTGGCAAGCGAGGATGCCTTCGATCTGTTCGGACGATAGGCGCAGCCACTGTTCCAGCAAGGACGGCTTTCCCATTCGCCAGATCGGCGAGACAACCGGCATCGGCAGCAAAACGTGTCCGAATCGCCGCCGCCGCGTCACCAGCGAGGCGCCGAACACTTTCGGACAAAAGAGTCCGCCCGGCTCAGGGTCATAGGTGCGATAGTTGAGCGTCTCGGGCTTGGGGATTAGTCCGGACGAAACCGCGAGCAACTCCTGACTCGTCGCAGGCGCGAGCGCGAGCGAGCCGCAACTTGCGCTGCTCTGCAACTCCACGTTCAACCCGAGCGAACGCAGCATCAGCGCCACAACCGCTAGCATCTCCGGGGCCCCAGACTGTGAACCCTCAAACTCGTTCAGGTTGCCGCGCTCGATCGCCCGTCGCAACTCCGCGCGGGCCACCAGATTGTCCGACTTCAGACCCGTCAACTCGTCCAGAATGCCGGTCAATTCGCGCTCCTGCAGCCACTGGACCTGCGGCAGCGACAACTTCTGGCCGGGTCGGGAACTTAGCCGCAGCGGCTGCATCGTGATCAAGGCATAGGGCCCGGTGGACCGGACCTCCAACGCCTCGGCCGCCCGCGCATTGGCCTTACTGATCGGCTGCTCGTAGTGTGCCCCCGGCGTCAGTTGCAGCTTCCGGCCAACCGCCGCGGAGAGAACGAGGTCGGCTGGTACGCCCGCGGCATCAAGTGGCGGCTGCTCGAGCACTCCCGCCACGACGAATTGCTCCTCGTCGATGGCCAGCAGATCGCCGATTTCCAGCTCGCGGCGTGCCAGAAGTTCCAGGGTAACGACAGCTTCCAGGCCCTTGGGTGCGCTGCGTCCTAACTCGTCGCCCGTGCGGATTAGCACCTTGCGGACAATGGCTCCGCTGCATTCCAGTGGGGCGAGAAACGAGTCGTCGTGCTCCGTGGGGCCTATTCCCATCTCGGCAAATAACTGTCCGAGCGTATTGCCGGCCGCACGCTCATTCAGCATGCCAGCAAAGGCGGCCTGAGCCGGGTCCGCGCGGCTCTCAAGGATACTGACCAAGACGTCGCCCGTATGGACCATCACCCCTTCGCGAATCACACCGCGGGCGTCGAGGCGTTCGCGCTGACCTGGCGCGAGGAACGGATTGTCCGCAGTGATTCGTCGATCGGCTCGATGACCCCTCGAGACCTTGACTTCGGGAAAGTGCTCCGCCAACGAGGTGAACAAGCCCTCTGTCAGCACTCGCCGGCTGATAAGGCAGGCGGCCCCAAAATCATCCTCGCTGACGCCGACACGCAATTGGCGTTTAAAGACGCGGCGCTCTGAATCGGGAGTTAAGAGCGGAAGCCGTTCCATGATTCCCTCCACCGCTGAGCCGGCTGCCCAACGGACATGGCTTTTTCTAGACTTGCATAAGTCACAGCGTTTTACGAGTTCTTCGCGCTACAGTCCATCGCAATGCCTTCCTCCATTGATTCCTCGGCAGTTGCCGTCCAGCTCGAAGCGGCGATTGCCGCCCAGCAAGTCTCCGCACCAGCCGGAAGCAACATCCGCCGCTGGCTCACCGAGCCGCGGTATGCGGAGTATGCGCCGCAAGTGGCGGAGCACATCGCGGCGGGAAAGTGGAAAGAGCTGGACGATGTGTTCTGGACGGTCATCCCGTTCGGCACGGGCGGCCGACGGGGAAAGATGTACCCCATTGGCTGCAATGCGATCAACGACCGAACGATCGGCGAGAGCGCTCAGGGGTTGGCGGAGTATGTAAGGGTTCAGGGTTCAGGGTTCAGGGTTCAGAATGGCAATACGCAATCCCCTGAACCCCGAACCCTGAACCCCGAACCCTCCTGCGCCATCGCCTACGACACCCGACACAACAGCCGCCGGTTTGCCGAGCTGTGTGCGTCGGTCATGGTCGCCAACGGATTCAGGGTTTATTTCCTCGATGGCTATCGCAGCACGCCGGAGCTGTCGTTTCTGGTTCGGCACAAGGGGTGCTCGTGCGGGATCATGGTGACGGCGAGCCACAATCCACCGAGCGACAATGCCGTGAAGGTCTATTGGTCCACGGGCGGGCAGGTGACGCCGCCGCACGATATCGGGATCGTCGAGCGGGTGATGAATGTCGAGGAAATCCAGCGAGTGGATTTCCAGCAGGCCGTGGCCGACGGCAGGATTGCGTTCTGCCAGGCCGAGATTGATGCGGCATTCATCCAACATGTGCTGAGCCAGCGTTGCCCGGGACCGCGGGAGCTGAAGATTGTCTATTCACCGTTGCACGGCGTGGGCGAGTTCGCCGCCGTGCCCGCCATGCTGGCTGACGGCTTTACCGACGTCGAGATTTTTGGCCCGCACCGCGAGCCGAGCGGTGATTTTCCCAACGTGCCGGGGCACGTCTCGAATCCCGAAAACCCGGCCGTCTTTGACGCGATCATCCAGCGGGCGCGGGCGATCCAGGCCGATGTGGCGCTGGCGACCGATCCCGATTGTGATCGCCTGGGCTGCGCTGCTCCGCGGACGAAGAACCGCGGGGGTGAGTGGGGCACGTTCACGGGCAACCAGCTTTGTGCCCTGCTGACGGACTTCGTTTGCGAGCAGCGGAAGAAGGCGGGCGGCCTGACGAAGGACCATTTCGTGGTGACGACGCTCGTCACCACGCCGCTCGTGCGCCGCATCGCCACCAGCTACGGCATTCAGACGCGCGACAACGTCCACGTCGGCTTCAAGTGGATCGCCCAGCAAATCGACAAGGGAGGGCCAGACAAGTTCGTCTTCGGCACTGAAGAATCGCACGGCTTTTTGATCGGCCAGTACGTCCGCGACAAGGACGGGGCAGCCGCGACGATGCTGATGGCGGAATTGGCCGCCGCGGTAAAGGCCAGCGGCAAAACGCTGTTCGATCGGCTGGAATCACTCTACTGGCAGCACGGCTATCACGGCGACCGAGCCTTCAACCTGTTCATGGCCGGTTCGGCCGGCATGGCCCGCATGCAGGCCCTGATGCAGCGCTTTCGCACGGCGCCACCTGCGTCGCTGGGCGGCATCGGTGTGACGCAAATCCGTGACTACCAGTGCCTGACCGTCAAACCTCTGGGCGGCGCGCTCCGGCCGCTCGACGCGTCGCCCGCCGACATGGTCATCCTCGACCTGGCCGAAGAAGGCCACTACGTCGCCGTCCGCCCCAGCGGCACCGAGCCCAAAGTCAAGTTCTACCTCTTCACTTTCGTCCCCGCCGAGCACCTGCACCTCTTGGACGAGACCCGCCGCGAAATAGACCAGCGATTGTCGGCCATCGAGGCCGATTTGCGGGATGTTGCCAACTCGGTTTAGGCCGCGATGCTTGCCGACTGCGGTAGAATGGTCGAGGAGGAATCGCGGCGCCACATGGCTGAACAAGAGCACGAGTTCGATGACAGTCTGCTAGACGATGGTACCGAGGATGTTCGTGCGTCCGAGCCCGAAGTCGAAGATTTGGCCATCGACGAGGCCGAGCTCGATGCCGCCCTGGCGGCCGTAGCCAGCGACGAATCCGGCGAATTGGATTCAGCGTATCGGCGGGCGGCGGCCAAGGTCCGCGAGTTTCCACGGACGAGCGGCGTCTATTTGATGAAGGATGCGGCGGCTCGCGTGATTTATGTCGGCAAGGCCAAGAGCCTTCGCAGCCGGGCGGGCAGTTATTTTCTCAAAGGGGCGATGGCCGAGCGGCGGACGGCCGAGTGGGTGCAGGAGATCGCCGACGTCGATTTCGTTGCCACCGACAGCGAGGTCGATGCCCTGCTGATGGAATCGCGGCTGATCAAGGACATCCAGCCGAAATACAACAAGGAGCTGAAGGACGACAAGACGTTTCCGTATCTGCAGATCACGACCCGCGAGGATTTCCCCCGCGTCGAAGTGACCCGCAAGCCGCGAGACCGAGGCGTGCGGCTGTTCGGCCCGTTTGCCAATGCCGGGGCGCTCCGCGGCGCGGTGCAGGTGCTGCAGCGAATCTTCAAGTTCCGCACGTGCAGCCTCGACATCGACGACGGCGACGAACGCTGGCGGTGGTTCCGGCCATGCCTCTTGGCCAGCATTAAGCAATGCACCGCGCCGTGCAATCTGCGGATCAACAAGGACGAATACCGCAAGGATATCGACCGGCTGATTCGCTTTCTGGAAGGCGGCAAAGTGCGGTTGCTGGCCGAAATGCGGGGCGAGATGGAGCACGCCGCCAAGGAGCTGAAGTTCGAACAGGCGGCCCGCCTCCGCGACGAAATCCGCCTGCTGGAACGGCTCGACCGGCGCGGTGACCTCGACACGCATGCGCAGCCGGAAGTGTTCTACGTCGATCCCAAAAAGGGCCTGGCGGGATTGAAGAAAGTGCTCAAGCTGGCCGAAATGCCGCGGACAGTGGAGGGCGTCGATATTGCCCACCTCGGCGGCGGTGAGACGGTGGCCAGCGTCGTGCAATTCCTCGACGGCCTGCCCTTCAAACCCGGCTATCGGCGGTACAAGATCGCCGGCGTCGGCGGCATCGACGACTTCCGCAGCATCCACGAAGTCATCGCCCGCCGCTATCGCAAGCTCAGCGACCAGGACGAAGTCTTCCCCGACATCCTGCTGATTGACGGCGGCAAGGGCCAGCTCAACGCCGCCCTGGCCGCCTTCCGCGACCAGGAAATCACGCCGCCGACGCTGCTGTCACTCGCCAAGCGGGAAGAAGAAATCTACCTGCCCGGCGAAGCCGCCCCGCTGGTCCTGTCGCGGCACTCCTTCGCGCTGCGCCTCTTGCAATACGTCCGCGACGAAGCCCACCGCTTCGCTCAGCACTATCACCACATCCTGCGGCGGAAATCGCAGCTCGGGGAGTGAATGGAACGTCCCTGCCACGAGATTTCTGTGAGCTCGCACGCCGTCGAGATTTGGCTCGATCGCCGCCTGCCGTTTGAACCCAAAGGTGACTTGCTCGCGGTCCGGTTGGAATTGCGTTCGGCGATTCGATCGCTTCGCTGCCCCCCGGGCGAATTGCTGGCTGCCACTTACACTTCGCTCGATCCTGCGACATGTGATGCCGAGAACGTGCTGCTCTACAACGTCGGGAGCGCGTCGTTCGCGCAGGCTGCACTCAGCGGTATCCAGTTCGAGCGGCTGCACGCGACACCGCCGCACAGTCCAAGCGGCCAGACCTATCCGCACCACCATCACTATCGGTTCGTCTCGATTGCCAGCATCGCGCCAGCGCTGCCTGCCCTTTCATTCGACCTCCCGCTCGATCGAGTTTCGACGGCGACGAAGGTCCATCACGTGTGGTGGGCGGCGAGTGGCGCGGCAGCGATTGCGGCTGCGCCCCTACGCGGGAACTACGAGCTCGACGTGTTAGTTCCACCGCAATCGCGCCCGGCCAACCTAACAGCCGTAATCAAGCCCTTGGTGGACGGCATCATTTGCGGGCTGCATTCTGAAATCCTGGTCGATTCCGTCGCCGTCGAGCGATTGGCCCAAGTAACAGGTTGGAGCGCCGGCCAAATTGCAAATCGACTGCTCTCGCCCGCCAACCCCATCCTCGGCGCTCGCCGACTCCTGAGCAGCTATCGAGAGTTCGTGAAGTGGAATCCGGCAGACGATTTGTGCCAGCGTGGTTCGGTCATCGTGCGAAGCGACTTACGACCGCATTGCACCGTCGCCGTGCGCGTCCCATCCGCTCTTCCTGTGTTGGTGCATTCGAGATAAGGTGGAACGTATCTGAGTGAGGGAACTCTGTATGAGTCAACAAGGAATTTTCTCCGAAGTCCTGGACGCGGCCGAGCAGCTCGACGCTGAGGCACAGGTGGAGCTCGTAGCGATCTTGTCCCGCAGGCTGGCAGAGCGCGGGCGAGAGCGAGTCGCGGCGAGTGTGGCCGAGGCTCGCCGCGAATTTGCGGGCGGCCTCTGCCAGCCGATGATAGCGCAAGAGATTGTTCGTGAGGCCCTGTCGTGAGGCGGGTGCTTTTGCAGTCGCCAGCGTTTGGTCGCGACCTGCGCTCGTGGCTCAAGGCTCGGCCTCAGAGTGCCGGCGTCATTGAAGATGTCTTGGACCAGTTGTCGGCCGACGCGGCAGCGCCAGCGCTGAAAACCCACAAGCTGCGCGGGCCGCTGGCTGGCTGCTGGGCTTGCAGCGCTGGTTACGACTTGCGTATCGTCTTTGAATTCGTGCAGCACGAAGGAACGGAGGCCATCTTGCTCGTAGCGATTGGCACGCACGACGAAGTCTATTGAGCGCACAGCTCAGGCAGTCAACGGCCGGAATTGCTGTTGCCTCGCAGCCAGGTAGCAGGCACACTCCGTGTGCCGTCGCTCGTCAAAAAACGCAATTCCTAGAGTGACGGCACACGGAGTGTGCCTGCTACTTTGGAAACCACTCTCCACCGTCAGTTGAAATCGCTCTACGCCGGGCCGGAAGCCCGCGTCGAGGAGCGTCTCGATACGTTCCGCATTGATGCGGTGCGGGCGGGGCAGCTCGTTGAGATCCAGCACGGCAGCTTGGGGGCGATTCGCGACAAGATCGCGCGGCTCTTGAAGTCGCATGCGGTGCTGGTCGTCAAGCCGCTGGTGGTGAGGAAGACGCTGGTCAAGCTGGCTAAGCGCGGCGGCAAGGAAGTGTCTCGCAGACTTAGCCCCAAGCAAGGCAGCGTCCTCAGCCTGTTTGACGAGCTGGTCTATTTCACGCGCGTCTTCCCGCACGAGAACCTGACGCTCGAAACGCCGCTCGTGGAAGTCGAGGAGCGGCGCTATCCGGGCCATGGCCGCCGCCGCCGCTGGCGGCAGAACGACTATGTTACCGAGGACCAAAGGCTGCTGGCTGTGCAGGGAGTCTATCGCTTCCAGACGACCGCCGATCTGTTGGCGCTATTGCCCGCAACATTGCCGGATCAATTCCACACCGGCGAGCTCGCCGAGTTGCTGGGCATTCAGCGCTGGATCGCCCAGCGGATTGCCTATTGTCTGCGTCAGACCGGCGCAGCCGAAGTCTGCGGCAAGCAGGGTAATACGCTGGTCTATCGCCGCGCCGCCTGAGTCAGCCCGCATTTGGGCAACGGAACCGCACTCTAGCGCGTGGCGGCTGATCAGCCGCTGGGCGCTAGCCCACGGTTTTGTGGCGGGGTCCGCCACTATTTCAGCTTGAGCGTCACCGGTTGCACTTCGGCCGGCAGTTGGAAGGCCAGCGGCTGCTCGGCACGTCGATTCTTGTTCTTCACGAGGGCTTCGGCCGAAAGCAGGTATTTGCCCGGTGCGATCTTGGAAAACTTGAAGCGGCCCTGCGCGTCGGTCGTCGCCGTCGCCAGCGGAGGAGGCTGCTCGGTCTTGCTCTTGCCCTTGCCCTTCGCGGGCGGCGGAGCGCCGGTATCGAGCCGCAAGGCGACCGCCGTATTGGCTTGCGGCGTATCGCCGTAAGCGACGACTCCCGTGATGTCGGCCGAGAGATCGAGCTTTTTCTTGGTATCGGCTTCGGCCTGCGTCAGCACGCGGACGCTGGTGCGAATCGCCTCGCCGACGTTCTCGGCCCGGTCGATTGCGCGGACAAGAATGTTGTAGGAGCCGCTGGCCATACCCGCCGTGGGCAGCTTGGCGGTCCAGCGGCCGTCGTCGCGCAGCGCGCCCGGCAAGGGCACGGCCAGGCCGCCGAACTTGCCCGACCGCTCCAGGTCGAAGGCGGCTTCCATTTTGGCGACGCCGGAGAGGCCCGCATCGTCGCACAGGGCCGAGACGTTCAGTTCCTGCCCGGCGATCACGACGCCGGCCGGCCGCAGCTCGATCGCGCTCGAGCGCGGCTTCTCGCCGTCGATCACGATTTCGATTGGATCGCTCCACGCTTCGCGGTCGCCCAGGATCGCCCGCACCAGCACGTTGGCCCGCCCGCTCACCAGCGATGCTGCGGGCAAGTTGAGCGTAAAGTCGGCGACGCCGGCGTCGATGACCAACTCGCCCGCCTTGTTCACTTCAACCAGAGCCGCCGACACCTGGCGATCGGTCGTGAGCACCAGCGTCTCGTCGCCGCGCAGCTCGCGGTCCCGGTTGCGGTCGATTCCCGCTTCCACCCGCAGCGGCGGGTTCTTCAGCACGCTCGCCGGCGCATCGAGCTCGATCCGCACGGGGACCACCGCCACCGGCGGCTTATAGACCGCCCCCTTGGGCAGCTCGATGACCCGCGCCGCCAGCGTATCGAGGTCCTCGGCGATGTCGCTCGTCTCGCCGCTCGTTGGCACGCGGTAATAGATAGCCCGCGGATAGCCGTCCACCGTCAGCCGCAGCGTCACGACGCGCCCGGCAGCCGCGGGCACCTCGACATACATCTCCGCTTCGGCGTCGCCCGGCTTCAGGACGGCGTCGAGCTGCCGCTCGGCATCGGGCGGCAGCGGCTCGAGAATGTCGCCCTGCAGCTTCACGCCGTCCGCCGGCAACAGCTCCGGATCGACGGCCGTCACCTTGATCTCGATCCGCTCGCGGCCCGCCCGATAGCGAACCTGCGGGCGAATGTACCGCTGCGGGCGCTGCGGCGCAATTTGCAGCCACTTGAAGGTCTGCCGTTGATCGGCCTGGTCGGTAACGACCAGCATCAGGCCGTGCGCCAGCGGCACGGGCGGCGGTTTGGGCGGCGGCGGAGGTCCCGCGCTTGGGGCCGCCTTACCGGTGGCAGGAGCAGGCGGAGGCGGCGGGGCATCCACCTTCGGCGCGGTGAGCGTCAATGCCACCGGCGCGCCGCTGGCCGGCAGCGTCACCATCTTCGCCTCGCCGACCACTTCGCCCAGCGTCAGCTCGCCCAGCAGCAGCTTGGAATCCGCGGCGCTCAGCGGCCCGGGCGGCAGTTCGTGCCGCGGCACAACTAACAGCGGTCGCAGCTCCACATCGACCTTCCGCTCGACCGGCTTGCCGGTGGCCAACTTCAGAGCGAAGGCGTTCTGCCGGTTGGGAAACGGGTGCAGCGTCAGGCCGGCGACGCCCGGCGTCCAGCGGCCGGGGCTGCCCGCGATGAGCAGTTGCACATCCTCGGGCGGCGGCAAAGCAATCGCCAGGTCGTGCCGCGCGATATGTTTTTCCGTTAGCGCCCGGAGCACCAGGTGCGTGGGATAAAGCGATGCCTGCCGGCGCTGCAGGGTCAGCGGAAAACGCAGCGTCTGGCCCGGCGCCAGCTCGAGCGAAGGCCGCACGCGGGCCAGCTTTTTCGCCTGCTCCGCCGGCGCGACCGACAATTCGGCCCAGGGATAGATCGTCTGCGCCGCTCCGCCCACGAGCGCGACCAACTCCGACTCCCACTGAGCCGCCAGCCACACCTTTTGCGGAATAGCGGTCGTGTTGTGAATTGCCAGGTCCAGCGGCTGCTGAGACTCGTAGGTCAGGGCCACGCGATCGGGACCTGTGATTTCGACGGGCAACGTCGCGCCAAAGTCCAGCGGCGGCTGCCGCAATATGGCCGCGGCGGCCGTTCGATACGCAGCCGCAATCTGATGCTGGTAGATCGACTCCTGCGGCGGCGCGTCTTCGGCTGCCCGGCGGGCCCGCGTCCGCAGCCAGGCCAGCAAGTCGTAGGCAGCGGCATCGGCCAGCGGGGAAGTGCTGGCGGATCCATCGGCCACCGCCGGCGACCGCGGATCGGCTAGCCGTGCAGCCCGCGTCCAGCCGCGCAGCCGAGCGAGCCGCGCGGGGCGGTTGGCGCTCGAGGAAAGGTCGTCATCGATCGCAATACCGCGCTCGATGCGGGCCGGCAGGTCGAAGACCAGGTCTGCCAGCGCCGTCTCCGCATCGCTGCGAAGTTGTTCGAGGCTGTCGTCGGCCCCGGCAGCCCCCTTGGCTGCCTTCGTCTTGCTCAGTGCGGCGCTCAAAGCGTCGCGATCGGGATCGACGAGGCCCAAGAGCGCGATCGACCATACCCGCTGCTGCAAGGCGGCCCGCGCGAAGAACCGCTCGTCGTCTTGCCGCAACCGCTGGTCCATCGCCGCGCGGCTGGGCGGAGGAGGAGCGGGCTCGACTTGCGCCGCCAGTGCTGCATCGATCTGCGGCAGGTAGGCGACTAGCGCCGCTCGCACAGGCGCAGCGGGCAGTGGCGTCTGCAGCAGCAGCTCGATCCGCCAGGCCTCTCCCGGCGACGCGGGCTCCGCGAGCAATTGCTCGACGTTCAGCGGATCGAGATCGTGCTCGACTTCGCGCCGCGTTTTGGCCAGCAGAGCAGTCGCCGCGCGGATTGCCCCCGCTTTGCCGCCAGCGGGCGTGGCAAGCAGTGCATCGATCGCGGCGAGTTGATCGAGCAGCTCATCCAGCAGTTTGGCCGGCGGCTTGTTAGTCCCCAGACGACCGGCGGCGTTCCAGGCCAGATAGTGCGGCAGGGAGTGCCAGACGTCGGCCGTCAGCCGCTCTGCGGAGCGGATCGCCGCGGCGTCGGCGATTGCCGTTTCGTAGGTTTCCAGTACCGTGGTCAGGCTGGCGATCAGCACGTCGCGGTCGGTGCGGGCTGCTGCCGTCAGCATTTGGCGTTCAGCCGCCAGGCGGTTTGCGTCGGCCTCTTCCACGCTCGCGCGAATCCACTCCGTGCCGGTGTTGCCGCTGGCCGCGGCCCGCCCGCTGGCCCGCGTGGCCGCCAGGAGCAATTGCACGAGGCGAAAATCAAGCTCGCTTCGCTCGGCCAGCCAGCGGGCGATCCGCAACTCCGACCAGCGGTCGTGCTCGGGCTTCAGCGTCTTGGCGAAGGCTTCCAGATCGGTGCGATTGCCGGTGGCGATGACCTTGTCGAGTTGATCCCGCAGCGGCGTGAGCTCCGCAGAGAGCGGCTCGCCGCCCTCGCGGGCCAGCAGCTCCAGCATGGCCAGCGAGCGCGGCTGGAGCTTGCCGAACGACAACGCCGGACGCGCGGCGAGGATCCGGCTGGCCAATGCTCCCGCTTCGGCCGGGGACTTGTCGGCCGCGACGGCTTCCAGCGTCTTGACGATTTCCGCCAGCGGAGTCGAAAGGTCCGCGGCCTTTTGCAGATGGCCAGTGCGAAACCGCCGGTCGAGCACGAGCAGGCGGGCTTCGAGCTGGCCCCACAACTGCGGTGCATAGTCGAGCGGGCGAGCCGTGGGCCGATCGGCGGCAGCCAACTGATCGCGGAGCGTCCAGGCTTGATTCAACTGGGCTGCAATGGCCGATAATTCCTCGGCCGTCACGGGCGGCAATGGCGGCAGCTCGGCTGGCGTGTCGCCGGCTTCGTCTGCGGGAGCTTTCTCCACCTTGGCCTTGCCATTCTTTTCCGCACCTTCGGCAGCGGGCGGCGGTGTTTTCGTTTTGGACTTGTCGGCCGATTCCGGCGACACAGCGCCAGTTTTTGTTTCCTGACCCTTCTTGTCGGCGGCTGAACCGTTAGGCGACTTTGCCTCAGGTGACTTAGCCTCGCCGCCTTTGTTGCCGGCAGCGGGCTCTTTGGCCGGCGCCTCTGGCGGCTTTGCCTTCGGCTTCTCTTCCGATTCCGACGGTTGCACTGCCTCGCGGGCCTGGGCAATGAGCTTCTGCAACGTCTCGTTGGCATACTGGCTCAGTTGACCGGGCGGTGTGGCGCGGACCACGCTGCGGCTGATCAGGCTATCCAGCTCGCGTTGGCCGCGGTCCTGCAGCTCGCTCGTGGCCGGCTGCGACTGTGCGTCAGCGACCGCCTGGCTGTGATCGATCGTGGCGGGCGTCGTTGGCGCCTTCTGCTGGCCACTCTTGCGGCGAACCGCGGCAAGCGCCGGCAGCGAGCCCTCCGGCACGTTGCCGCCACTCCACAGCAGTACCGGCGTCTGTTCCACGGCCCCGCCAGTCGTCTGCCGGACCCAGTTGCTGACGCCGTTTTCCACGAACTGCGACAGCTCGCGCAGATCGACGGTGCGGTCGCCGCTGGCATCGGCCCCGCCGGCCAGGCCGGTGGAGACGAAGTAGCCGAAAACGCTCCGCTTCAGCGCCGACGAAATGTGCGACCGCTGTCCCGCGCCGTGCGACACGAGCACCCACAGCGACGGGTCGCCCAGGTCGTGAACTTGCCGCTCCAGACGGCAAGGAAAGTCGTTGTCCAAGAGGCCGCGGAGCGGGTCGTAGTCGATGCGGCCGGCATCGAGTAGCAGCACCTTGGTGGCTGCGGTGCATTCGCGGAGTTGGGCGAGCAAGCTCGTCAGGCGATATCGCCCGCCCAGGGGCGCACTGGGATCGGTCCCGCTCGCCAGCAGCCACGCTTCGCCGTCCTGCATCAGCCCGTGAGCCGAAACGTAAATCAGCATCACGTCGCCCCGGCCCGTCACGCGGATGTTGAGCAGATCCGCGAACTGCCGCATCTCGTCGGCGCTCCGCAGGCTGCCCAGCACCAGCGGCTGGGCACTTTCTTCGAGCCAGCCCTGGTGCAAGACGGTCTGCAGCTTGAGCAGCTCGCGAAAATCCTCGAAGACATAATCGGCCGGGATGGCCGACGGCGAATCGACGACCGAGATCACGTCGCCCGTCAGCAGGACGAGGTGTGTCCGAGGGTGCAAGAACGGCCGAAAGAGCAGCCAACCGAACCAGCCGAACAGGGCCACGAGGCCGATCGTCCAGATGCCGCGCCACAACCAGCGCGAACCGGAGCCGCCCGGCCGAGCCGGCTGTTTCTTGGCCCACGATTCCTTAGGCATGTCGCCGTCCTTGTCCCCTGTCGCAAACTCTGACGCAGCGCCCGCAATCTCAGTCTGCTAGCGGGTTGTATAGCTGACAACCGGCCACACGGGCAATCTCGAATTACAACTGGATCCGCACCTTAGGAACACGGGGAATTCTGGGGTCTTTTGGCGCATCTATACATTTGTTAGGATATGGGGAACGAGCTGGCTCTTGCGATCGACCATCGGAACTTGGAGGCGCACGGTGCCGCCTTTCGCATGGGGCCAGAGTGAATAAACTGCATAACTTGCATAAAGAAAACCGCGGAAATCGTGATGTAACTCATTGCCAGAATTGGGTTTGCGCCACAATGGGCCGCAAAACCGTTTTTTTTGAATCATGCATGCAGGCAGTTCTATGGCCAGGATCATCATTCTCGACCCCATCGCCCAGGAAGGGCTAGACATGCTGGCTCGCACGCGGGGCATCGAGCACGAAGTGCGCACGGGACTCAAGGGCGAGTCGCTAAAAAAGGCCCTGGCCGAGTTCGACGGTGCGATTTGCCGCAGCGGCGTGACGCTCAGTGGCGACGTGCTGGAGGGAAATCGCCGACTGAAGGCGATCGCGCGGGCTGGTGTCGGCACCGACAACATCGACAAGGAGGCGGCGACGCGCCTCGGGATCGTGGTGATGAATACGCCGACAGGCAACACGCTCAGCACGGCGGAGCACACGTTCACGCTGATCCTGGCCCTTTCGCGGCGCGTGGCCGAGGCGTACGGCGCCTTGCTGAAGGGCAAGTGGGACCGCAAGACCTACATGGGCACGCAGCTGGCCGATAAGACGCTCGGCATCGTCGGCCTGGGGCGGATCGGGCAGGAAGTCGCCAAGCGCGCGCAGGCGTTTCAGATGCGGGTCTTTGGTTACGATCCGTTTCTTTCGGCCGAGCAAGCGGCCAAGCTGGGCATCACGCGGGTCGAGAAGGTCCGCGACATGCTGCCGCACGTGGATTACCTCACCGTCCACACGCCGCTGACGCCCGAGACGACGAACCTGATCGACGCCGAAGCGATCAAGCTGATGAAGCCGGGCGTGCGGCTGATCAACTGTGCCCGCGGCGGCATCTACAACGAAGCGGCGCTTGTCGAAGGGCTGAAGAGCGGCAAGCTGGGCGGCGTAGCGCTCGATGTATTCGTCGAAGAGCCGAACACGACGAGT
>Ga0184625_10000055_pt1 | contig 27166 bp, 22 predicted proteins | sample PLM3_30_b1_FD_133151 | JGI IMG/M metagenome (GOLD analysis project Ga0184625, IMG submission 133151) | Groundwater sediment microbial communities from an aquifer in East River, Colorado, USA - PLM3_30_b1 | ecosystem: Environmental > Terrestrial > Soil > Riparian zone | place: USA: East River... | reverse complement strand
TGCCCGCATCGCCACGGTGTCGGAGGGCGGAAAGCTCAACATGGAAATGCGCGTCAAGCGCGGCCGCGGCTACATCTCGGCCGACAAGAACTTCGACGAGGATCTCGGCATCGGCTGGATCCCGATCGATTCCGTGCACTCGCCCGTCAAGAAGGTGAACTACCTCGTCGAGGCGGCGCGCCTCGGCCAGACCACCGACTACGACAAGCTGACCGTCGACATCTGGACGAACGGTTCGGTGACGCCGCGCGACGCGATCTCCCTGTCGGCGAAGCTGGTGCGCGATCACCTGAACATCTTCATCAACCTCGATGAGTCGTCCGATGAGCAGACCGATGCGCAGGTCGAGCAGCACCAGAGCGGATCGCTGAACGAGAACCTCGACAAGAGCGTCGAAGAGCTCGAGCTGTCCGTGCGGTCGTACAACTGTCTGAAGAACGCGAATATCCGCACCATTCGCGAGCTCGTTCAGAAGACCGAGGGCGAGATGCTGAAGACGAAGAACTTCGGCCGCAAGTCGCTGAACGAGATCAAGGAGATCCTGCACAGCATGGGGCTCAGCCTTGGCATGCGGATCGATCAGCCCGCGGGGAGCCGCGAATAACGGTCGCGTAGGGTTCGTAGGGATCGTGGGGATCGTAGGGAAGGCGCTCGCAAGACCGGAGCGAATTTTCCCACGCGACCCACGCGACCCACGAACCCCACGCCACCCATAGAGAGAACACCATGCGTCATAGAGTTGCACACCGAAAGTTAGGCCGGGTCACCGAGCATCGCATCGCGATGCTGCGGAACCAGGCGACGGCGCTGATTCGCTACGAGCACATCGAAACCACCGTGCCCAAGGCGAAAGAGCTGCGGCCGTTCGTCGAACGGCTCATCACCATCGCCAAGCGCGGGGTCGCGGCGGGCGACGGCAACGGCAGGCTGCTGCACGCGCGCCGGCTCGTCGGCCGGGAGCTCGTCGACGGGGAAATCGTCGGCAAGCTGTTCGACACGATCGCACCGCGGTTCGCCGAGCGTCCGGGCGGCTATACGCGCATCCTGCGGCTCGGCTACCGGCGCGGCGACAGCGCCGAGATCGCGCAGCTCGAGCTCGTCGGCAGCGAATACGATCCGAAAGCCGAACCGAAGGAAACCAAGGCCGCGGCCGCACCGAAGCCGAAGGCAGGCGTGGGCGGACGACTGCGCGCGGCGGCGGATCGGCTCCGGGGCAAGAGCTCCGAAGACGCCGATCCGGGGAGCAAGAAGACCTCACGCGCGTCCCAGACCAAGGGTCGCAGCGCGAAACGGACCACACCTCAGAAGGCCGGTTAGGGTTCCGGGTTCCAAGTTCCGGTTCCAGGTTCGCTCAAAACCTGGAACTGGAACTGGAACTGGAACCAGCTTCATCTCCTCTGTAGCGATTTCCAACACAATTCAGCCTTCAGCCATGGTACCGGCCGTGCAGTAGCACGCGGCATGGTCCCAGCTCGCGAAAGCGCAGGCAACAAGGTGGCGGCGAAGGCCGCTGGCCTGCACTACGTCCTGGAGAGTGAACCCGGACTATCAAGGGTCCGTCGTGGAAAGACGTTTGCCTATCGCGACGCGAAAGGACGCGCGGTGCGCGATGGGCGAACGCTCGATCGGATCCGTTCGCTTGTCATTCCGCCCGCGTGGGAGAACGTATGGATATGCGCCCGCGCCGACGGACATCTCCAGGCGACCGGACGCGATGCCCGGGGCCGCAAACAGCACCGCTATCACGCCGACTGGACCGCCGCGCGCAACGATTCGAAGTTCGGCCAGATGATCGACTTCGCGCACGCGCTGCCTGCCATCCGCAAGCGGGTGCACGCGGACCTGAAGGCGGCACCGCTGTCGCGCGCGTACGTGCTGGCCACCGTCGTCACGCTGCTCGAGAAGACGCTCATCCGCATCGGAAACAAGGAATACGCGCGAGCGAACAACTCGTTCGGGCTCACCACGCTGCTCGATCAGCACGTGCAGATCAAGGGCGCGACAGTCACGTTTCACTTCCGCGCCAAGAGCGGCGTGATGCAGACCATCGAGGTCAAGGACGCGACGCTCGCGCGCATCGTCAGGCGGTGCCGCCAGCTTCCGGGAAACATGCTGTTTCAATACGTGGGGCCGAACGGAAGGCGCCAGTCGGTGGATTCGGGGGCGGTGAACGCTTACCTTGGCGACATCACCGGACGGCAATTCACGGCGAAGAACTTCAGGACGTGGGCCGGCACGTTGCTGGCGGCAAAGGCCGTGTGCGATTTGCCGGAGTGCTCGTCAGAGGCGTCGTTCAAGCGAAACATCGTGCGCGCGGTCGACTCCGTCGCGGCCAAGCTGGGCAACACACGCGCCGTATGCCGGAACAGCTACATTCATCCCGCCGTGTTCGATGGATACAGGACCGGCGCGACCATGGTGAAGGTCAAGGCGGGGCCTCGTCCGGCCGGTCTGTCTGCTGATGAAGCGGCTGTGCTGGCGCTGCTGAAGGGCCGCACACGGCACAGCCGCCGGGAGAAGGTCGCCGCCTAGCTATTTCATCGGTCCGTAATCGGTCGAATTCATGAAGACCGACTGGACCGCGGTTCCCACCTGCATCTTCTTGGTGACCTCTATCCATTCCGGATCCGTTCGGAACGCGTTCCATGCCGCGTCGCGGGCCGCGGCATCTTTGTACGCGAGCAGGTAGATCAGCGTGCTTTCCATGCCCGGGTTCAGCGGCTGCCAGAAGCCGACGATGGTCATGCCGTGCTTGCGGAACAGGCGATTGGTGTTCTCGCGGAAACGCGAATGGAGCAGGTCAATTGAGCCCGGTCCCTCGCCCTTGACCGTGTATGTGCGCAGCTCGAAGCAGCGCGAATCGGACGCGATGTTCTTGCCGGTGACGCCAGGGCCGCACGGGGGGGTAGGGGCCGCTCCTCCCCGTTGGGGGGCGGGAGCCTGGGCCCCGGCGGCGGCAACCATCGACACCACGAGCGCGCCGGGCATGAGAATCGAGGAAATATTAAGAAACCGCTGGATCATCTGAAGCCTCCTGAAGTCCGGGAGTCTAGCAGAATTCTTGACAGTGGAATATCCTGAGCGCATACATAAAGCGATGCTGGCGACCCTTACCGCGTTCCTCCTGTCGGCGGCCGTGTTGTCTGCCCAGGCCCCAATTATTACCAACCGGTTGGCGCCGACCACGATGCGCGGGACAATCGTCGAGGTCACCTGCTTCCGTCAGCAGGGTGCGGCGACCGTCAGCACACCCGAACAGATCGGCTGCGCCAAGAAGCGGGCAGCCGAAGACGGTCGGCTCGGCATCCTCACGGAAGGCGACGGCCTTTTCCAGGTTACGGGCGCATTCGCCGCGAACAAGTACGCGAAGCTGGTGCCGTTCATCGGCCAGCGTGTCGATCTCACCGGCGCTGAGGTCATCATCTCCAACAACTACGATTACAAGTCGTTCGACGTTGAGAAGATCTCGAAAGTGAAAAGTGAAAAGTAGAAAGTGAAAAGTAGAAAGTGAAAAGTAGAAAGTGGAGGGCGGAATGAGATCGCTTACAGTCCTCGCGGCGGCGGCGCTGGTCATGACGGTGACGGTTGTGCCGGGTGCGCAGGCTCCCACCTCCGCGCAAAGCGCTTCCGCCTCCGCGCAGAGCGCTACGGCGGACAAGCCGGCACCGACGCCTGTCACGTTCACCAAGGACGTGGCGCCGATTCTTCAGCGCTCGTGCCAGAACTGCCATCGGCCGGACTCGAACGCCCCGATGTCGCTAATCACCTATGAAGACGCGCGGCCGTACGCGCGCTCCATCAAGGCCAAGACTGCGACGCGCCTGATGCCGCCGTGGCACATCGAGCGCAACATCGGCATCCAGAAATTCAAGGACGACCCGTCGCTGACCGAGCAGGAAATTGCGACCATCGCGGCCTGGGTCGATCAGGGCGCGCAGAAGGGCGACATGGCCAACATGCCGCCGCCTCGCAAATTCGAGGACGACGACGTGTGGCACATCGGCAAGCCGGATCTCATCGTCGAGATTCCGCAGCCGCATGTGGTGCCCGCGAGCGGACCGGACGTCTGGATCGATTACATCGCCGACAGCGGGCTCACTGAAGATCGGTATGTCCAGGCAGTGGAGACGAAGCCCGGGGCGGGCGCCCGCACGGTCATGCATCACCTGCTGACGTATCTCATCCAGGACGTGGCCGACAACGAAAAGCTCGTCGGCCAGGACGATGTGCGGCAGACACAGACTGAGATGTTCCTCAACGAATACGCCGTGGGCAAGAACGGCGACATTCTTCCGCAGGGCACCGGCAAGCTGATGAAAGCCGGCTCGAAGGTCCGCTTCAATATTCACTACCACTCGAACGGCAAGGAAACCGTCGATCGTTCCCGCGTGGCGGTGAAGTTCTATCCGAAGGGCTACGTGCCGAAGTACCACCAGATTTCGATGCAGATCGCATCGGCCAACAGCGAGCTCGACATTCCGGCAGGAGCCGTCAGCCGCAACGAGGGCTACTACCGGTTCGACAGGCCGGTGCAGATTACGGCCATTCAGGCGCACATGCACAACATCGGCAAGCGGATGTGCCTCGAGGCGATTCTGCCGACCAACACGACCCTGCAGCTCAACTGCATGGGATGGGATTTCAACTGGCACAAGGTCTACAACTACGCCGACGACGTCAGCCCGATTCTTCCTGCCGGCACCGTGCTGCACGGCACCTTGTGGCACGACAATACGAAGGCGAACCGGGCCAATCCCGATCCCCGGAATTGGCGCGGCTACGGTCAGCGCACCATCGACGAAATGGGATTTGCGTGGATAACGTGGTCGAACCTGGAAGAGGCCGACTACAAGGCGAAGGTTGCGGAGCGCACGAAGCTGCGCGACACCAATTAGGGGACACATGCGATTTGCCGCGTTCATCCTGTTCGCAGCGCTGACCGTCACCGCGAACGGCCAGGAGATTCCCGCGGGCGAGCTGAAATTCAACTCAGGGCAAAGCGTCCAGCCCGCGTACGAGGGCTGGACGCGGAACCCCGACGGCTCGCGCAGCATGTGGTTCGGCTACTTGAACCGCAATTGGGAAGAGACGCCGGATATCGCGGCCGGGACCAACAACGGGTTCGGCGCGGGCAGCGAAGATCTCGGACAACCCACGCACTTCCTCCCGCGGCGCCAGGCGTTCGTGTTCAAGGTGAATGTGCCGGCGGACTGGCCGGTGGACAAGGACCTTGTCTGGACGCTTACCGCGAACGGCACCACGCTGAAAGCATTCGGATCGTTGTGGCCTGTATGGGAAATCGATCAGCAGACCATGTCGGCGAACAACGGCGGACGTACGGCACGCACGTTCGGTGAGCCGCTGAATCATGAGCCGTCAATCGTCGCGCAGTTGCCGGCACAGAAGGCGGTCGTAGGCCAGCCGCTCACGCTCGTGCTGCCGGTAAAAGATGATGGGCTGCCTACGGCGGAAATCCGCGCCCGTGGAACCGGAGGGCCGCGAGAAAAGGCCGCACCGCCGAACGCTGCCGCACCGGATCCATTTGCCGAAGCGGCGCGCGGTCAATTCCGCGTCAAGTGGGTGCAGTACCGGGGTGCTGGCAAGGCGAGGATCACGCCGAAGGAATCAGCCGTGCTCGGCGCCGACGGCCGGCCGTCATCGACCGAAGGAAAATCCAACACAAAGGTCACGTTCGACCATCCAGGCACGTACACGCTGCGCGCGTACGCTCTGGACCCGGACGCGTACTTCAGCTCTCAGGACGTCGTCGTTACCGTCGAATAAAGGAGTCTGACCCCCGTACTAGTAAGGGGGTAGACCCCTTCTCGGCTACTCCGCCTCAACCTCAGCCCCACGCTCTGCCTTGCTGGCCGCGATGATCTTCGACTGCAATGGCGAGGGGACCTCATCGTAGTGCGAGAACTCCATGTGGTAGCTCCCGCGCGCCCCTGTCGCCGATGTGAGGTGCTGCTCGTAGGTGAGCATCTCGGCCATCGGAACCTGCGCCTTGATGACCGTCGTGGCTCCGCGGGTGTCCATGCCGGCGATCCTGCCGCGGCGGCTGTTGAGATCGCCCATTAGATCGCCAGCGAAGTCCGACGGCGCATATACCTCTACGTTCATGATCGGCTCGAGGATCGTCGGCCGCGCCCGGGTCATCGCGTCTCTGAACGCGAGCCGCCCGGCCATCTTGAACGAGAGCTCGTTCGAGTCGACGTCGTGGTAGGAACCATCGAACACGGTGACGCGAAAATCGACCATCGGGAAACCGGCGAGATAGCCGCGCACGCGTGTTTCCTGAATGCCCTTTTCCACGGCCGGGATGAACTGGCGCGGAATTGAGCCGCCGAAGATATCGTCGACGAACTCGAAGTCCGCTCCGCGCGCGAGCGGCTCCACCTTGATCTTGCAGTCGCCAAACTGCCCGTGGCCGCCGGTCTGCTTCTTGTGGCGGCCGTGGGCTTCGGTTGCCGCCTTGATCGTCTCGCGGTACGGAATGCGCGGCGGCTTGAGATTGACGTCGACGCCGAAGCGGCGTTTCAGCTTTGCGACCGTCACTTCGATGTGGAGCTGTCCCTGGCCCGAGAGCAGCAACTCCTTCGTCTGGGGATCGCGGCTGTAGCTGATCGACGGGTCTTCTTCCTCCAGCCGATGCATCGACGTGCTGATCTTGTCTTCGTCGCCGCGGCTCTTCGGCTCGATCGCGTACGACAGCACCGGCTCCGGGTATTTGAGCGGCGGGAAGACGGCCGGATCTGACTTGTCTCCCAGCGTATCGCCGGTCAGCGTGTCCTTGAGTTTCGGCACGGCTCCCAGGTCGCCAGCCCGCAGTTCCGGCACGTTCGTCTGCGTTTTGCCCTGCAGCAGGACGACGTGGCCGAGCCGTTCGGCCGCATCACGCGTCTTGTTGTGAACGGTCGAGTCGGTCTTGAGTGAGCCGCTCATGACGCGGAACATCGTGATGCGTCCGGTGAACGGGTCGGCGATCGTCTTCCAGACGAACGCCGAAGTCGAGCCGCTGTCCGAGAACGGCCGCTGAATTTCTTCGCCCGTCCTGGGGTCGGTCATTTTCAGCGCACGGTCGGCGGGCGACGGGACGTATCCGACAATCGCATCGAGGAGCGGCTGTACGCCGATGTTGACCGTTGCCGATGTGCACAGCAGCGGAAACAATTTGCCCGACGCTGTAGCCGCGCGGAGCCCGGCGACCAACTGCTCCTGCGTCAGTGTCCCGGCCTCGAAGAACTTCTCCATCAGAGACTCGTCGGCTTCGGCGACCATCTCGATCAGCGCTTCGCGCGCGCTCGCGGCATCGGCCGACATGTCAGCGGGAATATCGGACTCGGAGAACTTGCCGCTGCCGTCCGGCAGAAAAACATACGCCTTCTGCGCGACGAGATCGATGACGCCGCGGAACGCCTTCTCTTCGCCGATCGGCATCTGAATGGGAACGACGGTCCGGCTCAGTGCGGCGTGAATCGATTTGAGCGCGCGCTCGAGGCTCGCGCGTTCGCGGTCGAGGCGATTGACGACCACCAGGCGGGGCAGTCCGGCCTCCTCGGCGGCCTGCCATGTTTTCTCCGTCTGCACCTGAACGCCGGAGACAGCGTCGACGACGAGAACGGCCGCGTCGGCGACGCGCAACGCCGCGCGGGCATCGGCCAGAAAGTTGGCAATGCCGGGGGTGTCGATGAAGTTGATTTTCGTCTTGTTCCACTCGACGTACGCGAGGCCAGCCGACAGGGTGTGCTTTCTGGCGATTTCCTCGTCGTCGTAATCGGTGGTGGTTGTGCCTTCGTCGACTTTCCCGAACCTGTTGACCGCACCGGCGTCGAACAGGGCGGCCGACGTGAGCTGGGTCTTCCCGGAAGCGCTGTGGCCGACCAAGGCGACATTCCGGATGTTTGCCGCGTCATAGACCTTCATAGACGATAGCCCTCCGAAGCCGGGATCCCCGCGCGGCACCCGCGCTGGGGTGGCAGTTAGGATGAAAAGCCATCATACCCCCAACAAATCCGGCGGGGGAGTCCACGTTGTTCAGAAACGCCCATCCCGGCGTTGTTATCTGTGACACCGCCGGTTCCCCCTTTTCCACCTGGAGTTCGCATGATCATGAATGAATCGACGACGGCCTTATCGGCGCTCGCGGAAAGGAACCCTGCCCCAGACCCGTTGCTGCGCGATGAGCCGACAATCGAACTGGTCACCCGGGCGCGCAGCGGCGACATGACGGCCATGGAGGCGCTGTTGCAGCGCTGCCTGCCCCCGCTCAAGCGGTGGGCCCACGGCCGCCTGCCCGCGGCGGCGCGGGGGCGTCTCGACACGGGAGATCTGGTGCAGGAGGCTGCGCTGCACGTGCTCGGCAACCTCGGCACGTTCGAGCCGCGTCACGTCGGGGCAATGCAGGCCTATCTTCGTCAGTCGGTCATCAACCGGATCTGTGACGAGGTGCGGCGCATCTGCCGGAATCCGCCCCCTCTGGAGCTGCCCGAGGACCATCCCTCGGATCGCACCTCGCCTGAGGAAGACGCGATTCGTGCTGAGGAATACGACCACTATCGGGAGGCAGTGCTGCGTCTGACCCCGAAGGACCGCGCGCTGATCGTCGCGCGCATCGAAATGCAGTGGAGCCTCGCCGAAATCGCCCACCGTTACGGAATGCCCTCCGTCGATGCCGCCCGCATGGCGGTCAACCGCGCCGTCAAGCGTCTGTCGACCGACTTCGCCGCGCGCCGAAAGTAACCGGCCCCCCCAGGCCGAGACGCAGAGAACGTCCCTCTAAGGAGAAGGCGTTCTCTGCGTCTTCGCGTACGTCGGAATTCAGCCGAGTTCGCTCGCCCTTGTAGGAGCGTTAACTACATCAGAGCGGTCGGCGTATGGCCGACGCGTAGAAGAAATTGAGGAGGACAGAATGCTTGCTCGAAAAATCGTCCACACGCTGTTGGGTGTCGCTCTTCTCGGGGTGCTCGCGACGTCGACGACCGGGGCCTTTGAGAATGCCAGCCGCACGACGTACTTCACTTTCAGCGGCACGGTGCAGATGCCGGGCGTCGCGCTGGCGGCCGGTACCTACATCTTCGAAGTGGTGAACCCCTATGGCGGCTCCGATGTCGTCCGCGTGATCAGCCGCGATCGAAAGAAGACGTATCTCATGAGATTGACCCGCTCCGTGGAGCGACCGTCGAAAGGCAATCTCGACGCCTCTATTACCCTCGGCGAAACCGCTGCGGGTATCCCTCCCAAGGTGAAAGCGTGGTTTCCGCAAAGCGAGACCCGCGGCCGCGAGTTCATCTACTAACACACCCCCACACCCGCCGTGCAGGAGGACATCCTCCGGCATGGCGGGCCAGCCTTTGGCGTTTATCGTTCACCGTTTACCGTTTACCGTTTACCGTTCACCGTTCACCGTTTACCGTTTGGCTGGTTGCTCCCTTGCATTGAAGGGCTTCCTCGATTGTTCAAACCAAAGGAAGGTCACGATGCAGGACTACAGAAAGCTCGATGCCTGGCAAAAATCTCACGCCTTCGTGCTTCAGACCTACGCAAAAACTGAGAACTTTCCAAAAACGGAGGTCTTTGGGATTACTTCTCAGATGCGACGCGCCGCGATGTCGATCCCTGCGAACATTGCAGAAGGCTGTTATCGCGGTCAAAAATCGCTCGCGCAATCGCTCCGAATTGCGCTCGGTTCTGCAGGTGAGCTCGAGTATTTCATTATCCTGGCAGGCGATCTGAAGCTACTGTCGAACTTGGACCGGACGATCCTGGCGCAGGAAATTGCCGATGTAAAAGCGGTGGTTGCAGGCTTGCTGAGATCGGTAAAAGCATCGATCGAGAAGGAACGCCAAGCGCAAACGGTAAACGGTAAACGGTAAACGGTAAACGACTAAGCCCTATTCGTATCTCAACGCTTCAATCGGATCCAGCCGTGCGGCGCGGATCGCGGGATACATTCCGAAGACGATCCCGACCGTGGCGGAGAAGCCGATACCGAGCGCGAAGGACCACAGCGGAAGAGAGACCGGGAATCCGGTCAGGAAATGGACGGCCAGCCCGAGCCCGCTGCCGAGAAGAATCCCGAGAAGGCCTCCGACCGAGGTCAGGACGGCGGCTTCCGTCAGAAATTGAAAGAGGACCTCGCGCCGCCGCGCGCCTAACGCGCGGCGCACGCCAATCTCGCGCGTGCGCTCGGTGACCGAGATGGACATGATCGCCATCACGCCAATTCCTCCGACCATCAATGCAATCGACGAGATCACCACCAGCGCGAAGAACGTCGCCTGGCTGATCTGATTCCACACCCGCATCAGCGCGTCCTGCGTGACGATGTCGAAGTCGTTCTGTTCGTCCAGCCGTAATCCGTGGCGGCTTCGCATCACGCGTTCGATGTCGGCGATCGCGGCTTCCTGGCTGATGTCCCCGCGCGGAATCGCGGAGATCATCACCGGCGTGCCCATCCGCCCGCGAAACGACTGGACGATACGCACGCCGTACACCCGCTGGAACGTGGTGTAAGGCACCACCACGAAATCATCCTGGTTCAGTGAAAAGTTGCCCGGCGCCGGCCGCGCGGAAAACACCCCCACGATCAGGAACTGATCCGAGCCGACGCGAATCGTCTTCCCGATTGGGTCGATGCCGGATGGCTTGAACAGCAGCGTATAGGCGCCGTTGCCCAGCACGGCGATATTGCTGCGATGCTGCACTTCGGTTCCGCTGAAAAACCGCCCCATTTCCATCGGAATACGAGTCCCTTCGGCGTATCGTTCGCCTGCGCCGAACACAATCATCGGACGTGTTTTCTGATCGCGGTACTGAATCCGCCGCATCATCGTCTGCCCGGGGCCGAGGCCGATCTGGATATCGACGAGCTCGAGTGTCGACGCCTGCTCCTGCAGCGCGCGGGCGTCGCCGATCGTCAACGTCGGCCGTTTGATGACCTCTGAAAATTCGCGTCCGCTCGCAAAGCTGACGATGCCGAATCGCTGCAAGAAAATCACCCGCGGTCCCATGGCGGTGGCGATGCTCTCCTGGAGCGACATGTCGAACCCGCGAATGAGCGCGGTCATGGCGACGATCGACGTGATGCCGATGACCACGCCAAGGACGGTCAGGGCCGAGCGCAATTTGTTCGAGCGCACGGTATCGAAGGCCATGACGATGACCTCCATGACGAGTCCGTAGCGGATCTGCGGTGTTTTCATGTCTAGTCGCGAGGGCCCCCCGCCCCGCTCCACGCTCGCTCCGCTTGCGGGGCCCCTACGCCCCGCGCCGCTGCGCTCGCTGTATCTCTATTCGTTTTTCGCTCTTCGCTATTCGTTGTCATTCCCTGCGCAGGGCCTCGATTGGATCGAGCCGCGCGGCGCGCATCGCCGGGTACAGCCCGAAGAACAGGCCAACCAGGGCAGTAATGCCGATGCCGAGGCCAACCGACCAGAGTTGAACGGCAGCTGGAACCGGCGTCAGCCGGGAGATGCCGATCGCGATCAACGCGCCCAGAATAGTTCCGACAATGCCGCCGAAGACAGACAGCACGACCGATTCCGTGAGGATCTGCGTCGTGATATCCGACCGTCGCGCGCCCAGCGCCTTGCGCAGCCCGATTTCGCGGGTGCGCTCGGTCACGACCATCAGCATGATGTTCATGATGACGATGCCGCCGACGACGAGCGAGAGCGCGACGACGCCGACGAGCACGGCGAAGATGCCGCCGGTCGCCGTCCGGTAAAGGCCGAGCACCGTGTCCGAATTGAAAATCGCGAAGTTGTCTTCCTGCGTCGGCTTCAGCCGCCGCGCGATCCGCATCGCAAGCGTGGTGTCGTCGATCGCCGCTTTTATCTGGTCGAAGTCACGCGGCTTGACCGACATCGACAGCTGCCGGCGCGAGCCGAACATCTGCTGAAATTGTCCCAGCGGAATGACGGCGAACTCGTCCATCGTCTGGCCGAGCGCCTGTCCCCGCCTCGCGCTGACGCCGACGACGCGGAAATGGAGGCCCTGGATCTGGATGACCTTGTCGATCGGATCGACATCCGGCCCGAACAGCCGTTCGGCGAGCTGCGCGCCGATCACGGCGGCGCGCCGATCCACGGCGATTTCCGTGGGACTGATGAGCCGGCCTCGCTCGGCGTCGTAGCTCGAGAAGTTCACATATTCAGGCGTCACGCCCGTCACTTCGATGCCGTCGATCGACGCATCGCGATAGGTCACACGCGCGCGGGCCTGCGAGCTCAGCATCACGGCGGACACGAGCTGGCTATACCGCTTGACCGCGTCCGCATCCTGTCGCGTAATGCGCGGATTCGACTGCACGCGCAGCCATTCGTCGTCGCTGCGCACGATGCCGAACTGCTGGACGATGAACGAATCGGCGCCCGCCTCGTTGAGAATCGCCTGCCTCACCGAGGCGTTGAGCCCCTGAATCAGCGACACCACCGCGATAATCGACATCACGGCGACGATGTTGCCGAGGACGGTCATGAGCGACCGCAGCTTGGCTCCCCAGATCGCCCTGAGAGCAATGCCGGCCGCGTCCAGGTATTTGTTCACGATGTCTTCGGAGGTGGCTGAACTCTCACCGGATCGCCGTCATTCATCGTCCGTACGTTGTTGAATGGGCCGGTGATGACCTGATCGTCCGCTTTCATGCCCGACAGCACCTCGAAGTAACGATCGCCGGCGATACCGATCTTGATCGGAACGAACTCCGCGCGCCCGTCGCGGATTACGAAGACACCCTCGGTCTCCTTGCGTGTCTGTCCTGGCTCCAGCTCCTGAGGGGGGGCGGCAGGCTGCGCCGGCCGCGGCTTGTCGGTGCGTGGTTTCTTCACGACGCCGCCCTTGGCGTCGTAGATAAGCTCTCGAACGGCCACGGCAGGAATCGGCACCGCCACGACGTTTTTACGGGTGGCAGTGGTGATGTCGGCCGTGCACGTGAACCCCGGACGAATATCCGGCACGTCTTCGTCGAGCACGACCACCACTTTGAAGTTGGTGGCCTGTTGGTTGGTAGCGGCCTGACCGGTCGCCTGAATCGGGCTGTTGCCGATTTCCGTCACGTGCCCCTTGAACGTGCGATCGGGTATCGCGTCGATCGTGATTTTGGCGATCTGCCCGAGCTTGACGTTCGGAATGTTCGTTTCGTCGACTTCGACTTCGGCCTGGATCACCGACATGTCGGCGACCGTCAGGAGCACCGTGCCGGCGTTGTTCATCGTGCCGACGACGGCCGTCTCTCCCTCCTGGATGTTCCTGCGCGTGACGATGCCGGCGATCGGCGATTCGATCCGCACTTTGCTCAGATCGAACTGGGCGCTGGCGAGCAGCGCGCGATCCTGGCCGAGCCTCACCTCCTGCGCGCGGACCTGCTTCTCGCGTTCGGAGAGCGTCGACTTCGCGAGGTTGAGATCGTTCTCGGTTTTCTCGAGCGCCTCGCGCGGCGTGAGCTGTTGTTTCCACAGCTCCTGCTGGCGCTTGAGATTCTGCTCGGCGACCGCCAGTTGCACGCGCGCGGTCTCGACCGCCTGCCGCGCCTGTTCGAGCCCTGCCTGGTTGGCCTGCAGCGCGGCCTCGCCGCTCTCGACGCGGGTGCGCAGCGATCGCGGATCGATCTGCATGAGGAACTGGCCGAGCTTCACGCGATCGCCCTCGTTGACCGCGAGATCGACCACGCGCCCCGACGTGTCCGCGCTGATGTTGACGAACCGCTTCGGCTGGATCTTGCCCGACGCCGAGACGATGGCCTCGAGATCGCGCGCGCGAATCGACTCGACGGTCACGATCGGCGCCGTGGAGCGTCGCGCCCACCAGGCGTATCCGCCCGCCGAAGCGATGATGACCAGAGCCAGCACGGCGATGATGATCTTCTTGGTTCGTGACAACTACATGCCTCCTCGCAAAGCTTGCGTCAACGCGAGCGCCGCGGCGCCGCTGACGTACGCGCCAAAGAGCCAGCGCGCGACCGGCAGCGTGCGTGTCTGATACAGAATGCCCAGGCCGATGGCGATGAGAGCCACCCACCAGACGGCGAACACATCCACGGCGCCTACTAAACGCGCCGGGAACGTCGATTCTCCGAAGCCCGGCATCACCATGCCGAGGCTCGTTGTCCCTCCGAGCGACTCACGCGCGTAGTTGATCGGCGCCGACACCACTGCCCGCACCGCGAAAATCGCCGAAGCGTGCACCACGACGGTCAGCACCTCGGCAAACGTCGCCCGTTTTCGCAGCGGGCTCTCGGCGGCGGCGCGATTACCCACCCACCACAAAATGCGAGCGGTCACCAGCCAGAGGATCGGCCATCCGATGAAGATGACCGCGGCGCTGATGAACGGCCGGTACGGGACGACCCGGCGCAGCTCTTCGTAGGTATCGTCTCCAACGGTCGCCCCGAAGGATTCGAGCTGGCGGACCTGCTGATCGAGCGCGGCCAGCCGTCCGACCCGCGTCATGAGGAAGCCCACGCTGCAGACGGCCGAAACCACGAGGATCAGCAACGCGAGGTCGAGCCACCGCTGGTGCCCGACGGCGGCCGTCAGCGTCGCGCGCGGCCTTCGAATCATGCCGATCAGCCTGTGCAACGCGTGTGGCGATGTGGGAGCCAACGTCTTCTAATACCTCACGTTAAGACGCGCAGGACCCTCATCTTGTTCCGTTGGACCCGCCTGAAATGCTCCTGCGGCTCACGGGGTCGAGTTCGGGCAATGGTTCCGCGTACACTCCGCGGATGCGCATTATCGCCTTGTTCTCACTCTTTCTCTTCGCAGCTCTTCCAGCTTCAGCACAAACCTATACGTTTGGCGGCGTCGGCACGCGCGCCGAAGGTATGGGCGGCGCGTTTGTCGCCGTTGCAGACGACGTGAGCGCCGTGTATTGGAACCCCGCCGGCATTGCGACCGGTGCGACTTTCGATTTCCAGATCTCGACGGGGAGGGAATCGACACTCTTCGTCGGAGCGGCTCTGCCGGTTCTCGGAGCCAGTTACTACCGCACGAGTCAAGCGGCTGGTTTCACTACAGTTTCAGTCCCCCTTGACCGACAAAACGGGGGATCGGGAGAGGTGCACATGGGCACCTTCACGACCTCGAATTTCGGGGCAACTGTCGTGCAAAGCATTGTACCAGCGGTTGTTGTCGGAACGACGGTGAGGGTGGTCAGCGCTGGAATAGATGGCGTCGACCTCGGGACCACCGCCGATTTCGATGCTGGGGCCATGGTGTCGGTGTGGAACATGCGGTTCGGCGTGACTGGAAGGAATCTGGTGGCACCCGAGTTCGAGATGGAGGGAGGAAGCTTCCGCATGGAGCGTCAGGTCCGGGTCGGCGCCGCGCTCGTGCCACGGTCGCTGCCGACCGGCGTGCATGGGCCCTTCTCGATCGCGCTGGACGCAGATCTCACGCGCACGCCCGGCCCGGACGGCGAGCTGCGGCGGGCGGCAGCCGGCGGCGAGTATTGGCTTCTGAAAGGCTGGGTTGGCGTTCGGGGAGGCATCCGCTGGAGCACGTTAGGCGCGTCCTACACGGCGTTTTCCGGGGGTTTTACCGTCAGGTTGCCGCGTTCGGTGCACGTAGACGGCCAATTAACCAACGGCGAGGCGCTCGAGCAAGCCGAATGGAACGTTGGCGCTCGAATCACGTTTTAGGTCACGAATTGACAACGACTTTCTTAACCGCAGCTTCTAAAACATGGCCGTTCGCATCGGCGAACTTCTTCTAAAAGAGAAGCGCATCACTCCGGAGCAGCTCCAGGAGGCCTTGAACTACCAAAAGGCCAATGGGGGGAAGGTCGGCTTCAACCTCGTCAAGCTGGGGTTCGTCAAGGACGAGGAGGTGACGGCGCTTCTCAGCAAGCAGTACGGCGTGCCGTCGATCAATCTTGCGCAGTTTGAAATCGACCCCGCTGTCATCAAGCTGATTCCGTCCGAGACGGCGCAGAAGTACCAAATCATCCCGCTCAGCCGCGCCGGCGCCACGCTCACCATCGCGATGACGGATCCGACGAACGTCTTCGCCATGGACGACATCAAGTTCATGACGGGTTACAACGTCGAGCCGGTGGTCGCGTCGGAGACGGCTGTGGCCGACGCCATCATCCGCTATTACGCGCTCGGCAAGCCGGCGGCCGCCACGGCGATCATCAGCGGCGCCAGCGCGCTCGAAATGGCCGCCAAGTCGATGGAAGAGATGTCCATCGGTGGCGCGGACGACGTCGAAGTGCTCGACGATCTCGAGGAGATCAGCGCCGAGTCGCTCGAGAAGCAGGGCGGCGAAGCGCCGGTCATCAAGCTGGTCAACGTGGTGCTGATGTCGGCGATTCAGAAGGGGGCGAGCGACATCCATATCGAGCCGTACGAGAAGGAATTCCGCGTCCGCTACCGCGTCGACGGCATCCTCTACAACATCATGGCGCCGCCGATGAAGATGCGCGATGCGATCACCTCGCGCATCAAGATCATGGCGAAGCTCGACATCGCCGAGAAGCGCCTGCCGCAGGACGGCCGCATCAAGATTCGGTTCTCGGACAACGGGCAATCGAAGGACATCGATTTCCGCGTGTCGTGCCTGCCCACGCTGTTCGGCGAAAAGATCGTCATGCGCTTGCTCGACAAAGACAAGCTCATGCTCGACATGACCAAGCTCGGGTTCGAGCAGGAGTCGCTGACGAAGTTCGAGACGGCGATCTCGAAGCCGTGGGGCATGGTGCTCGTCACCGGCCCGACCGGCAGCGGCAAGACCAACACGCTCTACTCGTCGATGGCGAAGGTCAACACGCCAGAGACGAACATCATGACGGCCGAGGATCCCGTCGAGTTCAACCTGCCCGGCATCAATCAGGTGCAGGTGCGCGAGAACATCGGGTTGAATTTCGCCGCGGCGCTGCGCTCGTTCCTCCGGCAGGACCCCAACATCATCCTGGTCGGCGAAATTCGAGACTTCGAGACGGCCGAGATCGCGGTCAAGGCGGCTCTGACGGGACATCTCGTGCTGTCCACGCTCCACACCAACGATGCGCCGAGCACGATCAACCGGCTGATGAACATGGGCATCGAGCCGTTCCTCGTCGCCAGCTCGGTCAATCTGATTTGCGCGCAGCGCCTCGTGCGCCGCATCTGCGCCAACTGCAAAACCGATCATCCGGCGGCGCCTCAGGCCCTCGCGCAGGCGGGGTTTTCTCCCGACGACGCGAAGACCGTCGTGCCCAAGAAGGGCAACGGCTGCGAGAAGTGCAACAACACCGGCTACAAGGGCCGGGTTGGCCTCTACGAGGTGATGGAAATCACCGACGAGTTGCGCGAGCTGGTGCTCGTGGGCGCGTCGGGTCTCGAGCTGCGGCGCAAGGCGATCGAGGAAGGGATGCTCACGCTCCGCATGAGCGGGCTGCGTAAAGTCAAAGAGGGTCTGACGACGATAGAAGAGGTAGCGCGGGAGACGGTGAAGTAACGCGCAACGAAGGGACTGAGAATGCCGCCAACATTGCCGGAACTGCTCAAAACGACCATCGACCTGCAAGGGTCCGATTTGCATCTCTCGATCAGCACGCCGCCCCAGGTGCGCGTGCACGGCAAGCTTCAGCGGCTGGACTTGCCGGATCTGACGCCAACCGAAACCAAGCAGCTCGCCTACAGCGTCATGACCGACGCGCAGAAGAAACGGTTCGAAGAGACGCTCGAGCTCGACTTTTCGTTCGGCATCCGCGGCGTCGCCCGGTTCCGATCGAACGTGTTCAATCAGCGCGGCGCGGTCGGCGCGGTGTACCGGTTGATTCCCGAGCAGATCAAGGGATTCAAGGAGCTCGGCCTGCCGCAGGTGCTCGCCACGCTTTCCGATCGGCCGCGCGGCCTGGTGCTGGTGACCGGTCCGACGGGCAGCGGCAAATCGACCACCCTCGCCGCGATGATCGACAAGATCAACAACGAGCGGAACGAGCACATCCTCACCATCGAGGATCCGATCGAATACATCCACCAGCACAAGGGCTGCCTGGTGAACCAGCGCGAAGTGCACAGCGACACGAAGGGGTTCAGCGAGGCGCTGCGCGCGGCGCTGCGCGAAGACCCCGACGTGGTCCTGATCGGCGAGCTGCGGGACCTCGAGACGACCGAAGCGGCGCTGCGCATCGCAGAGACGGGCCATTTGACGTTTGGCACCCTGCACACGAATTCGGCAGCGCAGACGATCAACCGCATCATCGACATGTTTCCGTCGCACCAGCAATCGCAGATCCGCACGCAGCTGTCGCTCGTGCTCGAGGGCATCGTCTGTCAGGCGCTGCTGCCGAAGGCGAACGGCGGCGGGCGCGTCGTGGCGCAGGAGATTCTGGTGCCGACGCCCGCGATTCGTAATCTGATTCGCGAGGACAAGATCCATCAAATCTATTCCTCGATGCAGGCGGGCCAGGAGAAGCTCGGCACCCAGACGTTCAACCAGTCGCTCGCGACCCTGTACATGACCAAGCAAGTCACGCTCGAAGCGGCGATGGCCGCCACGTCGATGAAAGACGAGCTCGACCAGATGATCACTCGCGGAGCCGGCGTGGTGCAGGGCGCCGGTCTCGGTCCGCGCCCTGGCATGCCGCAGCGGCCGGTCATGGGTGGGGTAGTGAAACGATAAGGGGTAGTTCATGCCGACATTTGCGTATTCGGGCCGCACGCGCGGTGGAGAGAACATCACCGGCGAGCGCATCGCTGACAATGCGGATGCCGCGGTTGCCGCGCTCCGCCGCGAGCAGGTGCTCGTCACGCGGATCGCGCCGACCAAGGAGAAAGCCGCAGCGGCGGCCGCGGGGCCCAAGAAGGGCAAGCTCGGCAAGAAGGTCAATCCGAAGAACCTCGCGGTCTTCGTCCGCCAGTTCTCGGTCATGATCGACGCAGGCCTGCCGCTGGTGCAGTGCCTCGAGATTCTCGGCAATCAGGAGGAAGACAGGAACTTCGCGGAGACGATTCTGGCCACGCGCTCGGACGTCGAGAGCGGCGCATCGCTCGCCGATGCGATGAAGAAGCATCCGAAGGCATTCGATCCGCTGTTCACCAACATGATTGCCGCCGGTGAGGCCGGCGGTATCCTCGACACGATTCTCAAGCGCCTCGCCACCTACATCGAAAAAGCGGTGAAGTTGAAGGGCCAGGTCAAGTCGGCGATGGTCTACCCGGTCGCCGTCATCGTCATCGCCGTGGTCGTCGTCGGCGTGATCCTGTGGAAGGTCATCCCGACGTTCGCGGCGTTGTTCGCGGGGCTCGGCGCCCAGCTGCCGCTGCCGACGCGAATCGTCATCGCGCTCAGCGACTTCCTGGTGAACTTCATGCCGTTCATCATCATCGGCGTCGGTGCGATCGGCTACGGATTCAAGTCGTATTACGCCACTGCCTCAGGCAAGCACCAGATTGACGGCATCACGCTGAAGCTGCCCGTGCTCGGGCTGTTGATGCGCAAGATCGCCGTCGCGCGGTTCTGCCGGACGCTCTCGACGCTGCTGAGCTCGGGCGTGCCGATCCTCGATGGCCTCGACATCACCGCGCGGACCTCGGGAAACGTGATTATCGAAGAGGCGATTCTCCAGACGCGGAAGAGCATCGAGCGCGGCGAAACGATTTCCGCCCCCCTGCGCGAGACGGCGGTGTTTCCGGCCATGGTGACGCAGATGATCAGCGTCGGCGAGACGACGGGCGCGCTCGACACGATGCTCTCGAAGATCGCCGACTTCTACGAAGAGGAAGTCGACACCGCCGTCGCCGGCCTGTTGACGCTGCTCGAGCCGATCATGATTGCGTTTCTCGGCGGAGTCGTCGGCGGGATCGTCATCGCGATGTACCTGCCGATCTTCGACTTGATCTCGCAGCTGGCCTAGGGAACAGCGGTGGCGGAGCGCGACCTTCGTCGCAAACTCTTCTGGCTGATCGCGATTCGCGTCGGGATCAGCTCGCTGCTGCTCGGCTCTGCAGTATTCGTGCAACTCACCTCGCCGGGCACCTTTCCCGGCGAGCCGCTGTTTCTCCTGATCGGCGTCACCTATGCCCTGAACATCCTGTGGGCGCTCACGCTGAGCTGGGCGGAGCGCTACCGATGGATCCTCGACATTCAGCTCGCCTGCGACGCGCTGATCGTCTCCGGCTTCATCACGGTCACCGGCGGCATCACCAGCTATTTCGCCGCGCTCTACGTGCTGCCGATCGCCGCTGCGAGCAGCGTCCAGTTCCGCCGCGGCGGCATGATGATCGCCACACTCAGCGCGCTGCTGTACGTGGGCATCGTGCTGACGCAGTACTTCGGGCTGGGCCGCGCCCTTGGGGTGACATATTTCGATCTCGCGGGCGCGCTGCCGCCACTCCGCATCGTGGCGTACACGACCGGACTCAACGTCTTTCTGTTTTTCTCGATCGCGTTTCTGAGCGGCTCGCTGGCCGACCGCCTGCAGCGCGCCGGCGCGCGCCTCGAGCGCGCGTCGAGTGAGATCGCCGATCTTCAGGCGTTCAATCAGAACGTCATCGACAGCCTGTCGAGCGGCCTCGCGACCACCGATCGTCAAGGGCGCATCCTGACATTCAACCGCGCGGCCGAAGCGATCATCGGACGGCCGGCTGTCGCCGTCGTCGGCCGCCGCCTCGAGGAGGTACTCGATCTGCCCGCGAGCATCGTCAGCGATCTGTGGCGTCCGTCAGAGCCTTCGCTGGGCCGCCGCCTCGAAACCACCCACCGAACCGCGGACGGGCGGAAGCTCGATATCGGATTCACCGCCACCGCGCTGCAAACCCCCGGCGGAAATGCCGGCCTGCTGTTTGTGTTTCAGGACGTCACCGATTTCAAGAAGCTCGAGCGCGATGCCCGGCTGCGCCAGCGACTCGCCGCCGTCGGCGAGATGGCGGCGGGGATCGCCCACGAAATCAGAAATCCTCTCGCGTCGATGTCGGGATCGATTCAGATCCTGCGCCAGGAGCTTCCGCTCACCGACGAACAGGCGCAGTTGATGGACATCGTGCTTCGCGAATCGGAGCGCCTCAACGACACCATCCGCTCGTTCCTGGCGTACGCGAAGCCGCAGCGATTTTCGATCGCGCGAATGGACGTCCGGCGGGTGCTCAATGACGCGGCGCTGCTGCTGCGCAACAGCTCCGAGGTTCTCGAAGGTCACCTGATCGATGTCAACGTGCCGCCATCCGAGGTTGCTTTCGAGGCCGACGAAAACCAGATTCGACAGATTGTCTGGAACCTCGCGACCAACGGGCTGCGCGCGATGCGCAGTGGCGGACGGCTGACGCTCGGCGCCCGCGTCGATCCGGGCGCGGACGAAACGGGAGATGCCGTGGTGATGGACGTGTCGGACGAAGGCGTGGGAATTCCGCCGGAGGAGCTCGACGCCATCTTTCAGCCCTTCCGCGGCACATTCTCGAAGGGCACGGGGCTCGGTCTCGCCATCGTCCACCGCATCGTCAGCGACTATAGCGGCGAGATTCAGGTGAGGTCGACCCCGGGGAAGGGCACGACAGTCAGTGTAAGGCTGCCGGTGAGAGCGGTTGCGACAACGACATAGCGCAAAAACGAAAAACGAAGAACGAAGAATGAAAAGTGCCGAAGTGCCGTTGAACAAAGAGATCGAAAACTCAGAACCCGGAACGCGGAATGCGGAACCCGGAACGCGAGCGCAAGCGCGGCTTCTTGTCGTCGACGACGAGCGATCGATGCGAGAGCTGCTGTCGATCGTGCTGCGTCGAGAAGGGTACGACGTCACACTGGCAGAAAACGGGCGCAGAGCGATCGAGCTGCTCGAGCGCGGGCGATTCGATTTGCTCGTTTCCGATATCAAGATGCCCGACATGACCGGCGTCGACGTGCTCCGCGCGGCCAAACGCATAGATTCCGACATCCTCGGCATCATGATTACGGCGTTTGCCTCCGCGGATACCGCAATCGAAGCCATGCGCCTGGGCGCGCACGACTATCTGAGCAAGCCGTTCGACGTGGACGAGCTGAAGATGAAGGTGCGCAACGCCCTCGAGCAGCGCCATCTCCGCCAGGAGAACGTGCTGCTCAAGCGGGCGCTCGGCAGCACGCATCAGTTCGCGAATATCGTCGGCCGCAGCGACAAGATGCTCGCCATCTTCAAGCTGATCGAGCAGATTGCGCGCACCGACAGCACTGTCCTGGTGACCGGCGAATCGGGCACGGGCAAGGAATGGGTCGCTCGGGCCATCCACTTCTATTCGCTGCGGCGCGATCGGCCGTTCGTCGCGCTCAACTGCGGCGCGCTGCCGGAGACCCTCCTGGAGTCCGAGCTCTTCGGCCACATGAAGGGGGCCTTCACCGGCGCGAGCGCAAACAAGAAAGGGTTGATCGAGGCAGCTGAGAAGGGCACGTTGTTTCTCGATGAGATCGGCGAAATGACGCCGATGATGCAGGTGAAACTGCTGCGCGTGCTTCAGGAGCGGAAGTTCCGCCGCCTCGGCGGCGTCGAAGAGCTCGAGGGGGCGATGCGCGTGATTGCCGCGACCAATCAGGATTTGACCAGGATGGTCGCCGACGGCAAGTTTCGCGAGGACCTGTTCTACCGCATCAACGTCATTCCGATCCCGCTGCCGCCGCTGCGCGAGCGCGAGGAGGATATCCCGCTGCTCGCCGAGTACTTCCTGACGAAGTACTGCGAGCACATGGCGAAGGACATTCACGGGCTGTCACAGGAGACGATGGATCTGCTCGAGGCCTATGACTGGCCGGGGAACATTCGCGAGCTCGAGAACGTCATCGAGCGCGCGGTCGCGCTCGAGAAGAGCCAGACGATCCTGCCGGAGAGCCTTCCCGAGCACATCGCCAGGCGGGCGCCGAAGGGGACAGCCGCCGTCGGTGTCCTGCCGGAGTCCGGGTTCAACCTCGAGGAGCACGTCGAAGGACTCGAAAAGGAATACATCACGCAGGCGCTCGTGCGGGCCGCTGGCGTGCAGGTGAAAGCCGCCGAGCTGCTCGGCATGAGCTTCCGCTCGTTTCGTTACTACGCGAAGAAGTACAACCTGAAATGAGTCCAGCACGGGCGTCGGCAGCGAAAATCACCGAGCGCCTCATGTCCTCTCGCGAGGGTGGCGCGCTCGCCGCCCTGTGGTTGATCTTCGCGCTGCTCGAGCTGGCTTTCGCCGCGTCGATCTCCGGCTCTGCACTGACCGATCCTGACTTGACGACTCACATCAAGGTCGGGCTGGCCACATACAACCTCGCGCTGATGATCGGCGCGGTCGGACTCGTCGGCGGGCTCGCGTTCTTGTGCACGCGGCTCGCGCGCGGCCTTGCATCATTGCCTGCACGCGGACTGGTGCAGTTCGCCGGTGCGCTGATTGTCTGGGTTGCCGTCTCGGCGTATCTCATCAGTTGGGCGGCATTCTGGAATGTCGGGGTGTTTCTCGGCAGCGAAGGGCTGCGGTTCTGGCTGCCGCATCCGATTCAGGTGTTTCACTGGGTGTACCCTCCGCTCGTCGTCGCCGTGCTGGGCGCAACCGCCTTCGTCACGCTCGTCGTCTGGATGCTGCCGCGATGGATGGCGCGCCTATCTCCCAGGCTGCGCCTGACGATTGCGTCACTTGCCGTCTGTGCGGCGAGTGTCTGTCTTGCCGCGGCGGTCGCGGGCGAGACGATGTATGGCGACCATGCCATGGTCGGGAACGGCGAATACGGACGGATCCGCGACTTGCGAAGCGGGCCGCTCGTGTACGCCGTAGCCGATCTACGGTCGTTGATACATTCGCCGGAGCCTGTCGTGTCCGGCCATGCGGACGATCGCAGGCTCGTACGTCCGCCGATCATCTCCCTGACAGAGTACCTCGCGGCATTCCCGCGCGAGCGGATGCGCCGCTGGAATGTCGTGATGGTGCAAGTCGAGTCGCTGCGGAACGATCAGCTCCGCGCGTACGGCGGGTCGCGTGACGTGATGCCAGGCGTCGACGCGCTGGCGAAGCAGTCCCGGGTCTTCACGCATGCGTTCGTGCAGTCGAGCTCGTCGAATTACGCCGACCTCGTTCCGCTCGGTTCCCAATATCCGCTGCGCTCGCCGCGCCAGCACGAATATCCGGCCAATTCGCCGTACCCACGCGTGCTGATCTACGAAGTGCTCAAAGCGCTGGGCTACAGGACGGCGGTCATCTCGTCACAAAACGAGCGATGGGGAGGCATGATTCACTACCATCGCCCCGAGGCGCTCGATCGGTTCTTTCATGCGGAGGCATTCAAAGGTCCGACCTACAGCCCCTACGAGGACATCGGCTTCGCGGAGTGGGTGAAGAACACCGGCGGAGCCGGCAGCGTCGACGATCGCTACACCGTCGACGAGGCGATTAAATGGATCGGCACGACCGCGGGCACGCCGTTCTTTGTTCACATGAACCTTCAAAGCAGCCATCTGCCGTACGTCGTGCCCGCTGGATTCGCAAGACCGTTCGGGCCAGACCGCATCGACTTTCCCATTATGTGGGCGCGATTTCCGCGCGACAAAGTCGACATCGTCAAGGCGAGGTACGCCGACAGCCTTTTCTACGCCGATCAGCAAATCAGCCGTTTGTTCCAGTATCTGCAAACGCACGGGTTGTGGGACAACACCATCATCATCGTCGGTGGAGACAACGGCGAGGCGTTTTACGAGCACGGCTTCGCGTCTCACGCGACCTGGCTGTTCAACGAGGTCGTGAACGTCCCGATGATTGTTCGCGCGCCCGGCATCGAGCCTGGACCCGATTCGCGGCCCGCGATGTTCGTGGACGTTCCGCCCTCGATCCTCGACTTGCTGGGATTGCCGCCACATCCAGGCTTTCAGGGCACGAGCTTGTTCAGCGAGCTGCCGGATCCCGATCGTTCGCTGTACATGGTGGTGCAGACGCCGGTGGCATACCAATCCGGCATCATACGGGGAAAGTTCAAGCTGCTCAGCGTTGATGGAACGGTGTCGCGATCGTTGTTCGATCTGGCCGCGGACCCGGCCGAGCGGACCAATATCGCGTCGCAACATCCAGACGTCGTGACCGATTTGGCCGGACGCCTGGAGCGATGGCGCCGCGCACAGCTGGATTATTACGGCGACCTTCGGCGTCAGCGAAAGGAATACCCTCCGGTCGTCCTCGACTAGAGGGCGCGGATCTACTCGATGACCAAGCAACTTACGCGTGCGATGCCCGCACTGATCGTCGTGCTGGTCATCATTCCAATCTACCTGTCGAGGCTCGACCATGTCGTCGGCATGGTGGTTGATGACGCCTGGTACGTTCTGCTCGCCAAGGCTCTGGCGGACGGCCATGGCTACGAGCTGATCAACGCACCGATGTCAGGCATCCTGCCCGGCTATCCACCAGGATTTCCGGCGTTGCTGTCGGTGATTTTTCAGATTCGTCCGGAGTTTCCTGCCAACGTGTGGCTGCTGAAGAGCGTTTCCATTGCCGCAATGCTCGGCGTGGCGGTGCTGAGCTATTGGTACTTCCATCGGCAGCGTCAGCTCCCTCGACATCTCGCGGCGCTCGCGGCAATCGGCGTCGGCGCGACGCCGGCGTTTGTGTTTCTGGCGACGTCCACCGTGATGTCCGAGTGCGTGTTCACGCTCGCGCAGCTCGGCGTCGTAGTGGTCGCGCATCGCGCGATCGCCGAGCCCAACGAGCGCACACGGCTGGCCGTGGTTGCGGCGGTACTTGGAGCGGCCACCGTCTTGATTCGCTCGGTCGGCGTCGGTGTCGTCGCCGCCGTGTTTCTGTATTTCCTGAAAGAGCGGCAGTGGAAGCACGCATCCACATTTGCGGTAGTGGTGGCGCTGATTGCCGGCCCGTGGCTCTTGTATTCGCGCGCCCACGCGCCCACCGTCGAGGACCAGCAGATTCATCGCGGCTCGCTGGTCTACGGATACGGAGAACAGTTCTGGATGCGATGGGCCGGATCGGCCACATCCGGGAGAGTCAGCGCGCGCGATTTGCCAGATCGCATCGCCACCAACCTCGTCGATATCTCCGGTCGAAGCGTTGGAGGAATATTCGCTCCTGTGCTGCTGCGGCCGCCCGAAGAGAGCGGCGAGGAGGTCGTCTCACTTGCCGGCAGGGTCTCATGGACGTTTGTGGGCATCGGGGGGCTGCCTGCGAATATGGCGGTTTCGCTGCTGCTGTCGGCGCTGATCGTGTGGGGTTTCATTCGCACCGTCCGAGAGCGGGTCACGGTCGCAGAAATCCTGGTTCCCGTCTCACTCGTGATTACAGTGCTCTGGCCGTTCTGGAGTTTCCGATTCGTCGTGCCGCTCACGCCGTTCCTGTACTTGTATTTCGTCAAGGGGTTGACGGTGTCGCCGAGGCTTCCCTTGGCCCGGGTGGCGTTGCTGACGGTGATCGGGCTGAACCTTTACGACCATGCCGGCTACGTCAGCACGCTTCGGTCGGAACCGCAACGCATCGACTGGCTGGCGAAGTTCAGCGAGCTGGAGACGTCTCTTGACTGGATGAAGGCGCATTTGAATGAGGATGCGGTCGTCGCAGCGACCAACCCCGCGTTGGTCCACTTGTGGACGGGCCAGAAAACGATCACGCTCGACAGAGTGACGGAGCCTTGGAGCGCCTGGCGCGATCGTGGAGCCCGCTACATCGCCTGCCTCGTTCCCCACGAACTGCCCAGTGCCTCGAGGGGTCCCTACCGCCTCCTTTATACGTCGGCGTCCGAAGATCCGACCGCCTTCTGGATCATCGACATCGACTGACAATTTGTGTCCCCTCTAATCTGACAAAGTTTGTCAAACGGGTGAGCCCGATTGCTATAATGGGCAATTACAAGAAACGTTAAACCTATATTTATCAATCAGATCCACAAATTATTGACCCCAGGTCGTCATCGGTACGGGGGTTGCTCTAGTCTCGGGCAACACGGCGGCCTGCTTAGCCGTCGACGACAACCCCAAAACGGCTGAGCACCGTGAGAAGGACTGACAAATGAAGAGAAACAACGCCAAGGGTTTCACGCTGATCGAGTTGCTGATCGTTGTCGCCATCATCGGCAGCATTGCCGCGATCGCGGTCCCCGGCCTGCTCCGCGCCCGTATCGCAGGTAACGAAGCGTCGGCCATCGGATCGCTCCGCGCGGTGAACAGCGCGAACCTCAACTGGATGACGAACTGCGCGGCCGGCCGCGGCTACGCGGACAGCCTCGACGACCTCGGCGTGCCGCCCACCAGCGGTGGC
>Ga0184625_10000054_pt1 | contig 27418 bp, 23 predicted proteins | sample PLM3_30_b1_FD_133151 | JGI IMG/M metagenome (GOLD analysis project Ga0184625, IMG submission 133151) | Groundwater sediment microbial communities from an aquifer in East River, Colorado, USA - PLM3_30_b1 | ecosystem: Environmental > Terrestrial > Soil > Riparian zone | place: USA: East River... | reverse complement strand
GGTCGCGTCGTCGCGCAAATGAGGAGCTCGTTCCGTCGAGAGCGCCTGAGGAGGCCACGTGGTTACCCATTTCGAGGCTCGCGCATACTCGTGCCAGCCCCGATGTCAGGCGAGGGGGAGAGGGGAAACCTTGGGCGGTGCGAAGGACCGTGCTTATAGTTGATGATCACGGCGACTTTCGGGCCGCGGCGCGCGAGATGCTGGAGGCCGAAGGCTACGCGGTCATCGGAGAGGCGGCCGATGGCGCTGGAGCCTTCCAGAAGGTCGCGGACCTTCGGCCGGCCATAGTGCTGCTCGACATCCAGCTACCGGACACCGATGGCTTCGCGGTCGCCGAGCGACTCGCATCTGGGCCATCGCCGCCGATCGTCGTCCTGATTTCGAGCCGCGATTCGAGTGCGTACGGCGATCGCTTGGCGCACGCGACTGTTCATGGCTTCATCTCGAAGGTGCGCTTGACCGGCGCGTCGCTTGCGGAGATCGTCGGCTGACGCCGTCAATGCCGCGCGCTGCGTATCTGCTTGTGCCGATCGGCATCACGTTCGGCATCTGGTCGGAGTGGGTGGTCTTCGGACCTGGGCAACCCCGAATCTGGCTCCCGGATTTGTTGACCGGTATGACGATCCTGGGTTCCGGACTGGTGGCATGGGCTCGACGCCCGATGAGTCGGGTCGGACCTTTGCTTGTTGTGACCGCCCTGTGCTGGTTCGCCGGCAATCTGGCCAAACCGCTCGTCGCCGCCTCGTGGCCGACTCCTCTTCTGGCTGCTGTTCTTGCGGAGGCTCTCCTGGCGTCTCATCGGGCGCCATTCGCGCATGCCCTCCTGGGCTATCCGGGTGGGCGGTTGACGAAGCCCGTCGAACGGATCGCGGCGTGGATCGTCTACGGCAGCGTGTTCGTCGGGTCGGTCCTCCAGTTCGGCGCGTTGGCGCTCGTCGTCGCTACGCTCGTCGCGGGTGCAGCATTCGCGACCTACCGGCAGGCCGTCGGACAACGACGGAGGGCCAAGTCGGTCGCCTTCCGGGGCGCAATAGCGGTGGCCGTCGCCCTGGCCACTGGCGTTGGGCTCCGCTCCGCCCTCGGAGCAGGCCCTGGAGCGGGTCCGGCGCTCCTGCTCTACGAGCTGGCGCTCGGAGGGTCTTGCGTCCTGCTAGCGGCTGGTCTTGCGCGGCGGGAGTCACAGGTAGCGACCGTCGCCGATATCGTCGTCGAGCTCGGCGAGGTCCGATCCGGCACACTGGGTGATGCCTTGGCGGAAGTCCTCGGCGACCCGAGCCTCGAGGTTGGCTATCGGCTCGGGATGGGCGACGCCTACGTCGACGCGTCGGGGCAGCTGCTCGACCTTCCCGAACCGTCCGAGAGACGTGCGGTCACGCGAATTCAGCGCGAGGGTCAGGACGTCGCAGTGCTAGTCCACGATCCGTCGGTGCTGGACGATCCGGCGCTGGTTGACGCGGTCGCGTCGGCCGCGCGATTGGCGTCGCGCCACGCCGAGCTCCAGGCGGAGATCCGGGGCCAGATGGGTGAGCTCCGTGCATCCCGTCGACGTCTCGTTGGGGCTGGCGACGCGGAGCGGCGACGGCTGGCGCAGCGGCTGAGCGACGGCGCGCTGCGCCGACTCGACGAGTTGGGCGCCAACCTCGGCTCGACGGGTCGTAGTGTCGACCCGGCGCTCGAGAGCGGCCAGCGGGTGGCTCATTCCCAGAGGCAAATCGCGAAGGCCGTTGCGGAGCTTGACGATCTGGTTCGAGGGCTCCATCCGTCGGCGCTCCGCGAAGGTGGCCTCGCGCCGGCGATCCACGGACTTACTGAGCACAGCCCCATTCCAATCTACCTCTCCATCCCGGCGGTCCGGTTCCCATTGGAGATCGAGGCCGGGGTCTATTTCGTGTGTGCCGAGGGCCTCGCAAACGCCTTCAAGCACGCCATGGCATCGAGGATCAGCGTGGCCGTCGGTCACGCGGACGGAGCGGTGACGGTCGAGCTGAGCGACGACGGAGTCGGCGGGGCCGACCTCGGACGCGGCAGCGGTCTGCTCGGGCTGGCGGATCGGATCGAGGCGCTCGGAGGGTGGCTGACCATCGAGAGCCCGGCCGGGGGTGGTACGCGCCTCGTCGTCGTCCTGCCGCTGGCTGGAGGGTCGTGAGACCAGTGCGCCCCGGGAACTGCTCAGGGCGCGTCGCCGATCCGCGAGAACGGCTTGCCTCCCCAACTCGCCTGGGCGAGCAGGTCGCCACGGGGTTCGATGTCGATGAAGCGGAGCTCTCCGTCCACAACGGTCCAGGTCGCCGAGAAGAGCGGGTCGAACGTGCCGCATTCGTCGGCGACGGTTACCCGAACGCGCGAACCTGTGACGGTGTAGGGACCATTACACGACGAGCCATCTCGGTCGAGGTGATGCGTGAACCGGCCGTCCTGAAAGGTCAGGGTGAAGATGCCGCCGTTGAGGAACGCCTCGGTCGGATTGATGCCTTTCGACTCGAGGTATGACGCGCTGATGTCGGCCCGGTAGACGCCGTTGAGGACGGATGGGTCGTCTGTCGGCTCGGGCGACGTGGATGGGCTCGGACTCGAAGATGCGATCGAGCCGCACGGTCTGGGCGCGAACGGCTGTTGGTCGCGTGGTGCCGCGACGATGTCGCGGATGTCGCCGATGAGCCGTTTCGTCAGCGGGTCCGCCTCGAGCTCCGCATAGACCCGCGCCGCCGCGGCCACGATCTCTGCCTCGTCGCGCGGCGTGGCGAGCACGAGGATCCCTCCACCCCCGCAATGCATCGCGACGGCGGTCTCCTCGCGTTCGCGATGCTGGCCGACCCACATGGAGGTGGCCGCGGCGGCTTCGCGTACGAGTCGTCGTTCCTCGTCGGTCAACCTTGCGAAGGCCGAACCGTTCGCGAACAGCATCTGGATCTTCGGGAAGAACGTGATGTTGCCGGTCACGACGCCGGGACGGCCGATGTTGGCGATGGTCCTGATCCCGGTCTCCGCGGCGTCGTCATCGGGACGAACGTCAGCGAGGTCATGCGGTCTGGCACCGAGCGCCTCCAGCAGGTCGAAAGACGCCTTCGAGACCGGCACCCGCATCAACAGCCCATCGAAATCGGACAGGGTGAGGATCGGCGCGCCGAAGCTGTACGGGTGACGAAGGGCCTCCGGCCACAGGGCCAGGCCTTCGTAGCCCGCCGATGGGAGCCCTGACATTAGGTCGTCGCCGAGCTCGCTGGACACGACCGCGTCCATGGCTTCGTCGTCGGTCAGCAGGAACGGCGCCTGGAGCGCCTGGAGACTCGTGACTCCGAGTTCGTCGAACGCTCGAGTGGGCGTGAGACCCAGGTCCAGGTCGCCCGCAAGGACCATCTCGGCGATCCGCTGGTCAAACCGAAGGCCGCGCTCGCCTGCTGCACGGTACTTGATCTCGACCGTCACCAGACCACCAGAGATCCGGTCCAGATCGGCCGCGAACTGCGTCGTGTAGTCCGAGCTGGCGTCGCCGGGGATGTCGTCCGTCCCGAGCGTCAACACCGTCGGGGCTCGACCACCGGCCTTGTCGCCGGCGACGATTGGTACGGCCGAACTTCCGCCGCCAGCGTCGCATGAGCTGATGACGAGCGTCATCAGAAGCAATGAAGCGGGAGATCGGTGGATCGCGCGTTTCATCATCCATCTCCTCGGTCACCGGAAGGTCTCCGGTTCGAGCGTAGGAGAAGCGGAACGCCGGAACATCGGTGGCCGCACGGCGATGGTGCCCCTCAGCGTTGGTGCTGTCCACAATGGATCGACCCGATCGCGGTGCCACAATCGCCGGGTGGCTACACGTTGGGTCGTGCTGCGCGACGGCATCCGCCGGTTCGTGTTGCCGGCGATTGGGATTGCCAACGTCGTCGCTGTCGCAACGCTCCCGATCCGCCTGACAGATCCGCTGTTCACCCACCCTTCGACGTCTGCGGCGGCCGCCTCGGCGGTCCTTATCGCCGGGCTCACCATCCTCGGCAGCGGGCTCATCGCCACCGTCCTTCGACCCGCGAGCGGGCTCGGCCCGCTTGCGATCCTCGCCAGCATCGCCTGGTTCGCCCCGGATTGGATCGGGTGGCAGGATGCGCCGTCGATCATCCGAGGCCTGGCCATGGTCGGGGCGCCGTTGCTCGGCCCCATCCTCCTGCACCTCGTCGCCACCGGGAGCGGAGCGCTTCGGGGGTCGACGGTGCGGGTGTTCGTCGTCGCCGCGTACATCGTGACAATCGGCCTGACCGTCGGGCGGGCTCTCGTCCGCGACCCGATCCGCGATCTGGATTGTCTCGAGCCGCCGCGTAACTGCACGAACAACGTCTTCCTCGTCTGGGCCAATCAGGATCTGGCCCAGCCTCTCGTCATGGCGCAGTTCGTCGTCGCGAGCGTGATCGGCATGAGCCTGGTGGTCTTGGCCGTGTGGCGGTTACTCAGCGGCACCGGCCCAGCGCGGCGGTCGCATGGGCCGGTGCTCGTCACCGGGGCCTTCGTCGGCCTGGCCGACGCCACGTACCTGATCACCCTGGTTGCCGACCGCCTCGCGACCGCCGAGGACCCAACCCTTGCCGCGTTGTTCATGGTTCGGGCGGGCGCGATGATTGCCCTCGCGGTCGCGGTTGCTTGGTCGGTGACCCGGATGCGCCGGATCGGCACCTCAGTCGCCCGGCTGGCGAGCGACATCGACGCCGCGCCAGGACCGGGCGGCCTCGAGGCGGCCCTTGCGCTGTCCCTCGGCGACCCCGGTCTCAGCGTTGCGTTTCGGCTCCCGACCACCGAGTCCTTCGTGGACTCCAGCGGGTTGCCGATCCCTGGAGCCTCCGCACCGCCGGGGCGAATCGCGACGCCGATCACGCGCAACGGTCAGTCGGTCGCCCTTGTCATCCACGATGCCGGCCTCGTCGACCCCGACGAGCTGGTCCGGACGATTGGTTCGGCGGCGCGCTTGGCGGTCGACAACGAGCGCCTTCGCGCGGAGGTCCTCGCCCAGGTGCGCGAGCTCGGCGCATCGCGCGCACGCATCGTCGAGCGCGCAGACGCCGCCCGGCGGCACCTCGAGCGGGACCTTCATGATGGCGCGCAGCAGCGCCTGCTTGCCCTCCTGTACGAACTCCGGCTCGGCCGGGCGGCAGCCACCCGCGAAGGGAACGATGACCTCGTCGCCGTGTTCGAGCGAGCGATCGGCGAGACCGAAGCAGGACTTGAGGAGCTGCGTGAAATCGCCCACGGAATCTTCCCGGCGGTCCTCATGGAGGCCGGTCTGGGATCGGCACTCGACGATCTGGCCGATCGAAGCGCGGTACCCGTGGAGATTACGGGCGACTCGGGTGGGCGCTGCCCGACGGCCAGCGAGATCGCAGCGTACGTCGTCATCGAGGAGGCCGTTCGGTCCGCGGCCGGTCGTGGAGCCACCCACGTGCGCCTGGAGTTGCACCGGCGAGACGGGCGCCTGACTGCTCGGATCGTTGATGATGGCGCGAGCACAAACACGGTCTCCGCCCACCTGACCGATCGGGCGGGCGCCGCCAGCGGGCGACTGATCGATGAGACGACCGGCGCCGGCCAAGCCCTTCGACTTGAGGTTCCATGCGCGTAGTCGTCGCCGAGGACCTGATGCTCACGCGCGAGGGCATCGTGCGACTCCTCCGCGACGCCGGCATCGACGTCGTGGGCACGGCCGAGGACGCCGACAGTCTGATGCGACTGGTCCACCAGCAGCGCCCGGACGCCGCCATCACCGACATCCGGATGCCCCCGACCCACACCGATGAGGGCCTCGTCGCGGCGGCTCGGATCCGCACCGAGTACCCGACGACTGGGGTGCTCCTGCTGTCGCAGTACGTCGAGCCCAGCTGCGCGATGCGCCTGCTCGAGGACCACCCGGAGGCTGTCGGCTACCTGCTCAAGGAGCGTGTCTTCGACGTGACGGTGCTCGTCGATGCCCTCCGTCGGATCGCCGATGGCGAGAGCGTAATTGACCCCACGATCGTCGCTCGGCTCCTCGGTCGACGCCGCCGCAACGACCCACTGGCCACGCTGACCGACCGTGAGCGGGAGGTTCTGGCTCTCGTCGCCGAGGGACTATCGAACCGGGCCATCGCCGAGCGCCTGTTCGTTACCGAGCGGACCGTCGAGGCACACATCGGCCAGGTGTTCGGCAAGCTCGGCCTCGACGAGTCGCCGACGGCTCATCGTCGGGTCCTTGCCGTCCTTGCCTTCCTTCGACCCTCCTGACGGAACCGCGGCCAGCAGTCGGCAGCACGGCCACGTCGTGCGACCGCGCTGTCGGGCGACTGGCCGTTTGAAGGCGGATGTGGAGGTCCGAATCGGCGACTCCGGTGGCTGCATGGATGGTCGACGGTCGGCGCTGCGAGGCCCCGCGTCCCAAGCGGAGCGCGAGGCCTCGATACTGGGTGACCGATAGGACGTGTCAGGCCAACGTCGTGCAGAACGCTCCCAACAGAGCCTCGTCCAGCGCCAGGTCATGCTTGCCCGCCTGGAAGGTCACGACCAACTGCTGGAGGTCAGCGAAGGAGATCTTGCCGACCTCCTTGATCGTGGTGCCTGACCCTGGCTCATTCACCATGTAGCGGAACCCGACGACCGTCTTACTGAATTCGTCCGTCCCGGGAATTGGCTCGAAGAACTCATTGAACTCCGCTCGAACGATGACCGAACGGCCGGTGACCGTGTTGGTCAAGGCGTCGTGCGGAAAGCGGCCGTAGATCGCGAATTTCACCACGTTGCCCGACCCGTCGAAAAAGACGGTGGCACGATCCGTGCCTGCACCTGCGATCTGGATGTCGAAACCATCGCAGTTGAATCCGATGAAGTTGTAGTCGTACGTGTTGGGGCCGAACCGCACCGGCGCGCTCGCGCTAACCGGCACCGCGGTCATGGCCCCGATGGCGACGAGGCCACCGATCAGGAGCACCCTGATGCGCCGAGTCATGTGGACCATTGGACATTTCCTCCTGAAGGCTGCCGAGGTTCGGCTTCCCCGAATGTGGGGGTGCCCGGGAGTCACTCCCATGCGGGGACCACGACAAATTCCGCTCGGGCAGTTGGTGCTAGCCCCACCAGGCGAGCTCAGGGAGGGATGCCCTGGCCCGCGGTGAGACATCGGGGACTTTCCGCTCAACGCATCGGGGTCAACTCTGCTCTCGGCGTCCAACCACGCTTGCGCGGCTGGCCCCCATGTCCCCGAGCGGAGCGGACGTGTTGACCGCCAACAATTGGGGCCGTGGAGGGCTTGCCGCGTAGCCCGGAGCGGGGTGTCCGCCTGCGTCGGCAGGAGGGCCGCGGCGCGTCGCGATCCACCTGGGACACGCGTCCGAGACGTAGTCAGGCGAATCGGCGTGTGTCGCCCATCGGGGCGGGCGCCAAAGGTCGCACGTTTGACTAGGGAGTCGACGCGCCCGACAGGATTCAAGCGCGCGGATGCCAGAAACATCCTGATCCCCATCCTTGGGGCAGATCTCGCTGCCTCCAGCGCGTAGACCTCGTCCTCCACGGCGGGGTGCACAAGGGTCTGCGAGCTTCAGTTTCGCGAGGCGACTTCGCCTCGGCCGCAAACGCACGCCAACCCCGCAGTCAGAGTCGGCGCTCCGAATCACCTTCCCGCCCGTGCTTGCCGGCCGCGGGGTTATGGGCCCGAGCGCAAGGGGTTAGCGTGAACGAAGGTCGGCTTCGCTGACCGATTGTCGCGAGTTCCGTGACGGGAGCGGCAATAGAACAGACGTTCGGAGCGCGCCCGACAGGTGTTGGGCGCGAGATCACAACCTCCTGCATCCCCTCGATGGCCGCGATACGTGGCTGGCGGCGGCCGAGGGACACATGATGAACGACCATCTGCGCAGCGAGCCATCCAGGACTGAGTGCCCTCAAAGCTGCCACCCTTGACCGAGCCTCGAGAGCCAGCCTCGATACCCATCGCCTTGGAGGACGGGACGACGATGCGCGACGAGCCCGAGCGACGGCCATATCGGCTCCGTGCAGGTGAGGGACGTCGGCTGTGGGCCTTTGGCGACCTCATGATCCTGAAGACGACGACGGACGACACGAACGGCCGACGGTTCGTCATGGAGCAGCATGTCCCGCGCCATCGGCATGCGCCGGGCAGGCACGTCCACGCCGTCGACGATCAGGCCTGGTTCGTGATCGCCGGGCAAGGGCGGTTCTTCGTCGGCGACGAAACGCTCGTGGCGGGCCCGGCGACTTCATCCACGGACCCCATGGGATCCCGCATGCCTTCAGCGCCGACTCCGACGACCTGCACGTCCTCGTCATCACGACGCCTGCGGGCCTCGAAGGCTTCTTCGCCGAGTCGGGCGTGGACGCGTCAGCGGCGACTCACCCACCTGATGGCCTCGCCGAATCTGCGGACGACCCAGCCGTCGCCGCGCGATACGGCGTGACCGCGCTGGGACCAGAGCCACGCTGGACGCCGGTACTGACCAGCACACCACCGTCACGCCAGCCGAGCGAGTCCTGAGCAGACGGGCCGGTCGCCGGCCGCGGCAGCTGTCGGTTAGCTCTCACGGACCGGCGCTGCCGGACGGGGTTGCAGTCTCGCGCCCGACAGTGGCGCGCGACAGCATTCGGGCGCGCGGATGCCAGACTTACCGGATTCCGATCGAGATAGGGGCCGAAGGATCGATGAAGGCAAGAGCGCCTGATCGGGTCGCTCGCTCCCTGTCGGCGTGTGTGGACCACCCCTTGCCACCAGGCGGGGAGTATCCCCAAAAGGCGCCGTCCCGGCCAAAATAGAACATTTGTACTGGCGCGCCCGACAGGAGTCAAGCGCGCCATACAAGTCGTCGAGCCGCCCTCGGAGGTGCAGCAAGGCTCGGAAGATGGCTAGGCAGCTGATACGTGATCAGGAGCCGTCGCCGGGAACGTCGTTAGGGGCATCTGCTCAGGCAACCGCCGGCAATCTGTGTTTGTTACAGAATTTGAAACAATTGTCACAAACAGAGTCAGGCGCACAAGTGGGGAAGGATCAGGCGCACTTGCGACCATTTCACGCTCAAGACGAGTGCGCCTGATTTCCGAGTGCGGTCGAACCGTCCAAGCAGCCACGGTGACCAACGAGCCTCGACACAAGTTGTTGAGGTCGGGTCAGACCAGGACCCCAACAGGTTGTGGTGCTGGCTGGCGAGGAAGGATTCGAACCTTCGATCTCCTGATCCAGAGTCTGTTGCCCGAATCAGGCCTCGCGAGCCGCCTTTTGAGCGTGCGGCGGGCCTCCGTCGGCCGCCGAATCGGGGCGAGTCAGGTGCCCATCCCGAAATGAGTCAGATGCCCATTCCGAAAACGGAAAGAGTCTGTTGCCCTTTCTGGGCGACTCAGATTCTAGACCATTTCGGGGTTATACCCGTTTCAATGGGACTCAGCATCGCGCCATCCGGCAGTACGAGCCGCGCGCAACCCGGCCGCTCCGCTGCCCGCGACCACCACGTCGTAGCGAGTCGACGTCATCGCCCCGTCCAAAGCGGGCGACGCCATCCGTCGACGGTTCGCAGACCGCTGCCAAAGGCCAGGTCGACCACGATGTGCGAGAACCAGGCAAGCGCACCGACGAGCCAGAACGGCGACAGGATGCCCGCGGCTGCGAGACCGAGCACGAGGAGCGGCGGCGCTGGGTGATGCATCACGTTGAAGAGTGGGACGGCGCGGGCCGCCATCTGCCCACGGGCATGCGGCTGGCCGACGCCGAGCAGGGCCGGGAGGTGGGGAACGATCCCGAACAGGAGGAGCACGCCTATTCCGAGGCTGTGCTCGCCCGCCTGCGCATTGGCATAGATGGCGATGGCGAGGCCGGGGATGAGCCAGAGATGACGACCGGCAAGCCGCCGTCGGGGCGGAGACGCTGCCTGCGCCGCACCTGCGGTGCCTCCGAGACTGACTCGATCAACTAGTTGGACTCGGCTATTGGTTGTCATGGTCATTCCCTTCAGAGGTTGGGGAGGTGGGGTCGCCATCCGGCAGGCATCGTGCCGCCGGATGGCTCCTGGTCAGAGTGGGGTGGTTGCCGCGCGGGGCTCGAGGACGACGACCGCCGTCTGGCGTGATCGCCGGGTGGCGAGGCCGTCCATGTCGTCACCCCAACCCGGGTAGTCGCGGAACTTGGCCCACAGGCGATCTCGTTCCTCGCCGGCTGCGGCGCGAGCTCGGACAGCTCGCGTTTCGCCGGGGAGTTCGACCGTCGTCTCGGGCAGCGCCTGGAGGTTCAACCACCAGGCTGGCTCGTTCTCCCCCCAGCCGTTCATCGCCACGGTGACGACGTTCGGGCCATCCTCGTAGTAGCCGATGATCGCGACCCGCGACTGCCCGGACCGACGCCCGACCGTCGTGAGTCGCAGCATCCCGAACTTGCTGCCGGCCACCGGCCGGGAGAGGCCGAAGCCTCCCCCGGTGAGCCGGTAGGCCGTGCGGTGCAGGAACCAGAACGTCCGAACCACGAAGCGGGGCGGAGTTCGAGGCGCCTGCTCTCGGACGGCCGTCATGCGACGCCCGCCTCGGTCGCGACACGAATCGACGAGCGGGTGACGCTCGCCGAGCTGTGCTGCTCGTCCGCCTCGGCGGCCTCGACCATCAGCGGGGCGTCCTTCCGGAAGCCCTTGAAGGTCATCCACAGGCCGAGCGACAGCTCCCAGATGAAGATCGGGGCGACCCCGATCCCGTGCCAGGCCGTGCCGGCTTCGGTGACTCCGAGGACGTAGCCGATGATCCAGGACGTGAACAACGGTGCGCCGATGAGTCCTATCACCGGGATCGCCCGCGGGACGAGGCGCGACTTGTACATGATCCAGCCCAGCAGGAAGGCGTTGAGGGCAGGGACACCGGTCCCGAGCACGAAGGTCCAATTGCGGACGGTGACGAGCGTGTCCTGCACGGTGACCAGCAGTGAGGCCTCGGCTCCGGTCGCGCCCGGCTGCTGCAGAGTCACGATCGACAGGATGCTGATGACGCCGATCATGAGGACGGTGCCTTCGAACAGCCGCGAGCTGACGAAGCCGATCGCGAAGCCCTGGTTGTGACGCTTGATGACGGCGTAGAGCGCGACCGCGGTCCCGATGGCGGTGAGGCTATTGACGATGTCGAAGAGGGCGCCGAGGCGCACCTGGGTGTTGGCGCCGGCGCCGCCGATGATGAAGGTGGGATCGTTCAGGACCGGGCTCTGCAGGAAGACGGCCGGGATCGAGCTGATGAACGTGAGCAGGTACAGGAAGCCCGCGACGAACGCGATCTTCCGCATCGAGCTCATCGAGATCCGATCCGTTGGGTTGGTACTCATATCTGTGTCCTTTCGGAGTGTGCTATCGAGGGAGGCTTGTGGGCAGGTCGGGCTGGTCGATGTCGACCCGCCTGACCGAGACGAGAGGTAGGCCCAGGTCCCGCACCCGCTGGAGCAGGCCGTGGAGGGCCGCCTGGTCGACGACCTCGCCGCTGATGACGGTGTTCCCGTCGCTCTCGTGGCTGACGATCAGTCCGTCGAACCAGGCGGTCCAGCGCTCGTCGAGGTGCCCCGTGAGCCGAATCTCATAGCATCCGGTCTCAGGGGGGCGCGGTGTCGAGGTGGGTCGTTCAGTCATCCCGCTCCTTGTGCGTGTTGCCATCTGGATCTCTGGCCGGCAGTACCGACCTGAGTCACTGGGCACACCGTGGAGCCGGATGTGATGAGCGCGCATCAGCACATCTGATGAGTGGCGTGATGACTTTTCGGGAAGCCGCCAGCGGCGGCGACAGCCTACGGGGCGAGTCGGGGCTCCCGGGTGCGCGAGAGCAGACCGAGCTCGGTGGCGCGGCGGACCGCGGCGCGCCGGCTGGTCACCCCGAGCTTGGCATAGACGTTGCTGGTGTGTGTCCGGACGGTAGGCAACGACACACTGAGCTCTCGGGCGATGTCAGGGCCGCCGAGCTCGCTCGCGAGCAGATGCAGGACCTCGAGTTCGCGTTCGCTGAGCGGCTCGATCAGTGGCTGGTCCGCCTGCGTCCACGCAGCCGGCGCGACGGTGGCAGCCAGGAGTCGACGCAGGTAGTCGGAGGCGTCCCGCGATTGTGTCGCCATCCGCAACAGACCAGCCATCGTCTGCCCTTCGTCGGCGACGACGCGAACATAGCCTTCGGGCTCAGCGAGCTCCAGGGCGCGCTTGAGCGAGCCGAGCGCACCCGCCACGTCATCGCGGGCTCGGCGAGCGAGTGCCTGGACGACCAGGATTTCGATCACGCTGCCGGTTCTCCCACCGTTCTCGGCCGCTACGAGCAGTCGTTCGAGGAAAGCGAGTACGTCTCCGAGGCTGACGTCCTTTCCGTCGCGGATGGCCTGGGCGAGGAGCAGTCTCGCCAAGGTGACGTGCTCGAATTCGCGGACATAGCCGAGGTCGTCGGCGGCTGAAAGGCCGCACTCGCGCGCCCAGCCGGACGCCTCCGCGAGTCGTCCCTGGTGGATCCAGACCCGTGCCCGCAGGGCAGCGACCGGGCGCACATCAGGCGAGAAGTCACTGGTATACAGGCGGTCGGCCTCCGCCAAGAGGTCCAGGGCGCCTTCGGCATCTCCGTGCGCCTGCCGGATCCGGGCTGCGGCCACGCGCGACCGATACGGGTTCTGCGGCAGGCCGTTCTCCTCGCCCAGCTCGCTTGCTGTCTGCAGGTGACGTGTTGCGCCCGCAAGGTCATCCCGCTGGCTGAGGATCTCGCTGATGCCGACATGCATGTCCGCCGCACCCCGGAGGACGCGGGCGCCCTGGCCCGACGCAAGCTCAAGTCCGCGCTCATAGGTCCTCATCGCATCGTGGAGTCGGCCTTGCACGATCTGCATGTCGGACAGACCGAGCGCCAGGCCGATCTCGTCCGACCGGTGTCCGGCCTTCTCCAGGTTCGCCATGCCCTCGACGTAGCACTGCTGCGCCGCATCGAGGTCGCCGACGGCCCAATAGGCGAGTCCCAATAGCGCGGCGGCGCCGCCTCGCCCGAGGTGTTCGTCTTCACCCAGGAGGTCGAGTGCTCGTCGAGCGTGCGCGACGGTGGCGACATCGTCCCCGAGGATCCGGGCCAGACCGGCTCGGTGGATGGCGATCGACGCCGGCAGGTTGCGGAAGGCGGCATCGTCCGCGACCACCATCTCCGGTGGCCGGGTTCCCTGACTGGCCAGCGACTCGGCCGTCAGTTGCAGCCACTGCTCGGCGTTCGCCAGGCGAGCCTCGACTCCCTCTGTCACGCCGCGCACGAGTAACGACGCGGCATAGCCGTCGCTCAGCACCGGGCGGATGCGGATCACCTGCTCGGGGATGGCCTCGAGCCATCGACGGACAGTCGACTCCCGACGATCCCGACCCATCGCCGGGATCGCCAGCTCGACCAGGTCCGCGGCGCGCTCGAAGTCGTTGCCCGCGATGGCGTGGCGGATCGCCTCGTCGGACTCGCCTTCCTGTGCATACCACTCGGCCGCCCGTCGGTGCAGCTCCTCCACCAGCTCGGGTCGCTCATCGAGCAGACGCGCCTGCAGGACGTCGCCGAAGAGGTGGTGGTAGCGATACCACCGTCGCTGGTCATCGAGCGGGATCAGGAACAGGTTCCGTCGATCGAGCGCTTCCAGCGTGGCCCTGCCGCCCTCGTGCCCGGTGACGGCATCGCACAACGGGCCGGCCATGCGGGCCAAGATCGAGGTCTGCAACAGGAAGTCTCGAATGTGGTCCGGTTGACGCTGCCAGACCTCCTCGACCAGGTAATCGACGATGTAGCGGTCATCGCCGGCAAATCCCGCGATAAAGGCGGCGTGGTCGTCTCGCCCCTGCATCGACAGTCCCGCGAGCTGGAGGGCGGCGATCCAGCCTTCGGTCCGTCCTTCCAGCGTGGCGACTTCCCGAGCGCTCAGCTCCAGCGTCATCACGTCGTTGAGATACGCCGTGGCCTCGTCCGGCGTGAAGCGCAGGTCCGCGGCCCGGACCTCGACGAGCTCCCCACGCGCCCGCAATCGCGCCAGGGGCAGGACCGGATCGGCGCGAGTGGTGATCACCAGGTGCACGTTGGCAGGAAGGTGCTCGAGCATGAACGTGATGCCGACCTGGATCTCGGGTGCGTCGATCGTGTGGTAGTCGTCAAGGACCAGCACGATGTCATGCCCCACCAGGTCGAGGTCGTTGAGCAGGGGCGCAAGGACGGTCTCGATCGACCGATCGGGCGCTTCGAGGAGGGAGAGCGCGGTTACGCCGACCGCCGGCTCCGCCTTCTGCAGCGCCGCGATCAGGTGGGTCCAGAACGCCATCGGCTGGTTGTCGCTGGGGTCGAGGGAGAGCCAGGCCGTCTGCGACCTGGCGGTCGGCGTGGCGGTTAACCATTCCGCCAGGAGCGTTGACTTGCCGAAGCCCGCTGGAGCCGACACGAGCGTCAACTTGGACTGGGCGCCACGACCGAGGCGCACGGTCAGCCGAGGTCGAGGCACGAGGCCTACAGGCTGCCTCGGAGCGTAGAACTTGGTCTCGAGCAGTGCGCTGGTCACGCCTCACGGTACCGCAGACCCTCGACCACGACCGGCGTCTGGTCCGTCAGGAGTAGTAGCTGCGACCCGACGCTCGCAGGTCCTGGGCGACGGCCTCGATAGCCTTCCCGACCGACGCGGGGTCGGTATCGCCCTTCACGAGGGCCTGGACCTGGTCGTCCATCTCGGCTTCGATCTCCGGCTCCCAAAGCCAGTTGAGTGGCGGGATGGCATCCTTGAACATCGGTAGGAACTCGCGCGCGACCGCGTCGTGGATCCCGACGTTCGACGCTGCGATCGGCGAGTAGACGTGCAGGCCCTCGACGACGGCCTGGTCGACCTCGGGCCGGCTTGCGTAGTCGAGGAAGGCGACCACGCTGTCACGGCTCGCGGCGGCCTTGGCCGGCATCGCGAGGCCACCCCAGGCAAGGATCGAGCGGGCGGTCGACGCCCGATCAATGCGGGGAAGGGGAGCCACGTGCAACTCGAATGGCACCGTCGGCGTTCCCTTCTGGAGAGATGCAAGGAGCCACGTACCGTTGTAGGTCATGGCGGCCTTCCCCTGCAGGAAGAGCAATTGCATCGTCGCGTAGTCCGTCGCGCCGGATCCGTCGAGCAGGACGCCGGACGTCCGGAGGTCGGCGATCACCTGGAAGGCTTCCGTCCACTCGGGGCTGTCGTACCCGACCTCGCCCCTGATCGTGCGCTCGACGAATTCCAGCGGGTCGCCGGTCCGCTCCGCGATCATCGGCAGGACCCATGTGACGAGCAACGTGTTGAAGGAGACGTCTCCGGAACAGTGGACCAGCGGTGCCGCGCCGAGCGCTGCCAAGGGCGCGACCATCGCCTTGAAGTCCGCGATGGTCCTCGGGGGCTCGAGACCGGCCTGGTCCAACAGCGCCTTGTTGAAGTAGAGGCCCGTGGTCAGGACGCCCCGGCTCAGGGCGAGGGGAAACGCTCTTGTCGTGGTCTCTCCAGGACCGCCCAGGTGGAACGACGGTGGCACACGAGCGAGAACATCCGCCATCGCGGGATCCGCACCGAGATCCGCCAGCAGGCCGTCACGTGCCCACGCCCGAACGTACAAGCCGTCGATCATCACGAGCCCCACCGGTTCGCCGGCCTCCAACAGCGCGCGCGCGAGGCGATCCCATTCAGCGCCGAAGCCCGGGATCACCCGGAAATCCCACTCGATGCCTGGGTTCTTCGCCTTGAATTCGTCATAGACCCGCTTCAACGCGGGCTCGGCGCTCGGATCGGCGCCTGCCATGAGCACGGTGATGGGACCGGACAGGGCGCCCCTGGATGAGGCTGGCGTCGGACTACCGCCCGCGAACGGAGCGACTGATCCTGATGCGCTGGGCGTGGCGCACGCGGCGAGTAGCGGTGCGACCAGGCCGCCGGCGGCGATGACAGCACCGAGCCTCAGCACGTCCCGTCGACCGTGCATGTGAGTCCACGCACTGTGGGTGGCTGGACGAACCGGGTCTACTGGGCAGCTCCTCGTCGCTCACGGTCGTGACCCCGTCAGGGCCGCCGGGCGAGTATGGTTCGGCCGGTCCCATTCCGCTCGCGAGTCGTGATGCTCCAGTCGTCGACCGTCGCGTGATCGAACCGCGACCTCGCCTCGCGTTCTTCCGTCCGTCGCATCGCGTCCGCGCCGTCGACTTCCTCTTCCTCCTGCCCGTCCTGGCGATTCTCGTGGGATTCCTCTTCTATCCGCTCATCTATGGCGTCGCGCTCAGCCTGCACGACACCAAGGGCTTCGAGCCCACCACCTTCGTGGGACTCGACCACTACGTGCGCGCGATCCTCGGGGACGCCGTCTTCCATCGCAGCCTGCTGAACACCTTCCTGTTCACCGGCGTCGCCGTCGTACTCCTGACCGGACTGGGACTCTTCCTGGCCGTTCTCGTCGCGGACGTGAAGCGTGGAGCGGCTCTCTTCCAGTTCGTGTTCCTGGCGCCCTTCTTCCTCGCCCCGGTCGCCGTCGGCGCGGTCTGGAAGTTCCTGTACGCGCCGTACTTCGGGGTCGCGGCCACGGTGGGGTCAGCCCTCGGGCTTGACACCCTCACCGTGGCGCCACTCGCTGAGAGTGACGTCGCGTTGTGGGCGATCATGGCCGCCTTCCTGTGGCGCTTCGCCGGTTTCAACATGATCGTGTACCTGGCCGGGATCCGGGCCTTGCCTTCCGAATACTACGAACACGCGGTCCTCGAAGGGGCCAGCCGGTTCCAGCAGTTCCGTCGGATCACGTGGCCGATGCTCTGGCCACAGACATTCGCACTGGTGCTGCTGACGACGCTTGGGACCCTGCGGATCTTCGACATGGTCTGGGTCATGACGGCCGGCGGCCCCTCGCACGCCACCGAGACGGTCGCGACCGATGTCTATACGACCGCCTTCCGATTCCTGCAGGTCGGCTATGCGCAAGCCATGGCGATGATCCTGTTGGCAGTCGTCCTCCTGCTCGCGGTCGTGGAGTATCGGATTCTCGATCGACGCGCCGAGGCGGTGCGTACGTGACCGGGCTGCCGCGTATCCGCTCGTCGACCGCGCTGCTCAGCGTTCTCGCGCTCGTCTGGCTCTACCCGTTGGTCTGGACGTTCGCGAATGCTCTCAAGTCGAGTGCCGACATCTATCGCGCGCCGTGGGACCTGCCGTGGCCGCCGGCCATTGGCAACATCGGTGAGGCGTGGAGCCGCGGACAGCTCGGCGTGGCGTTGCTGAACTCGACCTATGTCACGGCGATGACCGTGGCCGTGGTCCTCGTGCTGTCGATCACCGCGGCCTATTCGCTGACCCGGCTCCGACCACCAGCCCGCGCCGTTCTCTTCCTGGTCGTCTTGGCCCCGTTGATCGTCCCGACCGAGGTCCTCATTGTCCCCATGTTCTCGATCTTCAGGTCGCTCGGGCTGATCAACAGCCTGCCCGGACTGGCCTTCTACAACGTGGTCGGGACGGTGTCGTTCGCGACGGTCATCTTCGCGGGCTATTTCAGGACCATCCCGCAGGAAGTCGTCGATGCTGCCCGCGTCGACGGAGCCGGCAGACTCGACGTCCTGCTTCGGATCGTCGTCCCGCTCGCGCGACCAGGGATCGTGACCGTGACCGTTCTCGTGGCGGTGTTCACCTGGAACGACTTCGGCGGATCGCTCGTGCTCCTCCAGAAGCCGGATGTCTTCACGGCACCCCTGGCCCTGAGCCGATTCTCGACGTTCTACGCCACGGACCAGGGCCTCACCTTCGCTGGTATGGCGATCGTGATCGTCCCCCCGTTGCTGCTCTTCCTGGTGCTGCAACGCGGCTTCATCCAAGGTTTGACCGCGGGGGTGGTTCGGCGCTAACGGACCTGTTAGCTCGGCGGCGGAGCGAGGCGAGTCGGACCCAACCCCCAAGCGGCAACTCGTGGACGCCGCCCAAGAGTTGGGCCGTAGCGCGACCGACCGGGGCGTGGCCGCGTCGAGACCGTGCTGGCTACCGCGGCATCGGACGCGTATCGAACCAGGCTATCCGAGCTTCTCGTGTCCGCATCGAAAAATCATCACGTCAATCATCACGTCAATCATCACAGGTGGTGATGCCCACTCATCACATCCGCTTCTAGCTTTCGGATAACGCCAGCAAGGACAACAACGCCGGCGGAACCCGATCGGACGAACGGAGGACCAGGATGCCCGCCACGGAAAACACCGAGATCGTCGAGACGACAAACACTCCGGCCCGCAACGCGTGCCTGACCGCAGGCTGCTCATGCAAGGACGCGAGGATCGTGTCGCACCGCCGGGCTGCTTTCTACGCAACCGTCGCCCGAGGCTTCGGCGAGACTGCCGACCGGGTCGTCCCGGCCGAGCCCGGCTGGAGCATTCCCGCCGTTGTGGCTGCCGGTCTCGACCTGCTCCTCCCGCTGTCCGATGGTGTTGAAGCGCCGGCCGTGCTGGCCGGATCGGTTTCGCGCTCCACTGCTACCTTGACCGATAGGGACGACGACTTCCGCTGGCGCTGATCGGCGTAGAAGCTGACCAAACGACGGTGGTCCGGCGTGATCAACGGCAATACGCTGCTCCGCTCGAGCGGCGAACGTACCGCGGCAGATACGTAATCAGGGGACCGATCGAGGAAAACGACCTTCCCTCGCAGGCGGAGGTGCGTTCATCGGCGCCGCTCAGATGAGTCAGTAAGGTGGGCGATACTGGGCCATCAACATGACAGCCCAGGACAACGCAAGCCCGCTGCTCCAGACCAAGCTCTACATCCCCAGGCTGCGACGTGGTCAGGTCGGACGTCCGAGACTGCTGGAGCGACTGAGCCAGGTGGCCGAGTCGAAGCTCACCCTCGTCTCCGCTCCGGCCGGCTTCGGCAAGACGACGCTCCTCGCCGAATGGCTCGGACGGCCCGCGAGCGACGGAGGATCGACCGCGTGGCTGTCGCTCGACTCTAGTGATAGCCAGGCCACCACATTCTGGTCCTATGTGATCGCCGCCCTGCAGACGGTTGCGCCGAGTGTCGGCGGGAACTCGCTCTCGCTGTTGAGGCAGCCGCAACCGCCGCCGATCGAGTCGGTTCTCGCGCCACTCGTCAACGAGCTCAGCGTGACGTCACACCCGATCATCCTCGTCCTCGACGACTACCACGTCATCGACTCGCAGGACATCCATCAGGGGATGGCGTTCCTGCTGGAGCACCTGCCCCCGCAGGTACACGTGGTGATTGCCACCCGCGCCGATCCACCATTGCCGCTGGCGCGCCTACGCGGGCGGGCGGAACTCGCCGAGATCCGTGCGGCCGATCTCCGGTTCACGCCCGACGAGGCAGTGGCCTACCTCAACGACGTGATGGATCTGAGTCTGACTCCCGGGGACGTCGCCGCGCTGGAAGTGCGCACCGAAGGCTGGATCGCAGCGCTCCAGCTGGCGGGGCTCTCCATCCAGGGGCGTGACGACGTCGCTGGCTTCATCGCGGGCTTCGCCGGGGACGACCGCTACATCGTCGACTACCTGGTTGAGGAGGTCTTGCAGCGTCAGCCAGATCAAGTTCGGAGCTTCTTGCTGCAGACCTCCGTCCTGCGCCGCTTGAGCGGCCCACTGGCCGACGCCGTCACCGGTCAGGACGGTGGCAAGGCCATGTTGGAGCGTCTCGATCGCGCAAACCTGTTTCTGGTCCCGCTCGACGACCAGCGCCGGTGGTATCGCTATCACCATCTCTTTGCAGATGTGTTGCAGGCGCGCCTGCAGGACGAGCAGCCCGACCACACATCCGAGCTCCACCGGCGGGCGAGCGACTGGTACGAGCGGAACGGCGAACGGTCCGAGGCCATCCGCCACGCGTTGGCCGCCAATGCTTTCGAGCGGGCGGCCGAGCTCATCGAGCGGGCGATCCCGGACATGCGCAGTGGTCGACGGGACGGTTCGATGCTTGGTTGGCTGGAGGCGCTCCCCGACGAACTGATCGCCCGCAGGCCCGTGCTCAGCGTCAATTTCGCTGGCGAGCTTCTGGATCGCGGTCGACTCGAGGGCGCAGAGGCCCACCTTGTCGCAGCGGAACGGTGGTTGGCGACGCCGGCGGACGGCGAGGATGCACCGAAGCGCGACCCGGCAACGCCGGTCGTCGTGGACGTGGCGGAGTTTCGCCGTCTGCCGGGCCGGATCGCCATCTACCGGACCGCGCAGGCCCACCTCATCGGTGACATCGCGGGGACGATGACAAGTGCGCAGTCGGCCCTCGAACTCCTCGATGCCGACGACCATCTCGGGCGGGGGTCGGCGGCCGGACTCCTGGCGCTCGCGTACTGGACGAGGGGTGACCTCGACGCCGCGCATCGATCCTGGACCGAGGCCATGGCAAGCCTGCGGAAGGCCGGGCACCTCGCCGACGCCGTCGGTTGCGCCATCGCCCTGGCCGACATCCGGATCGCGCAAGGTCGTCATCACGACGCGATGAGCACCTACGAGCGAGGGCTCCGACTCGCGACCGAACATGGCGCGCTCGTGGTGCGCGGAGCGGCCGACATGCACGTGGGCATGAGCGAGCGCTTCCGCGAACGGAATGAGCTTGTTGCCGCCTTGCAGCACCTGCGGGCCAGCACCGAACTGGGTGAGCACGCAAGCGGTCGGCAGAACCCATACCGCTGGCGTGTCGCGATGGCCCGGATCCGGGAGGCCGAAGGTGATCTGGACGGCGCGCTCGACCTGCTCGACGAGGCAGATCGCGTGTATGTCGGCGACTTCTACCCGAAGGTTCGGCCCATCCACGCGCTCAAGGCCCGCATCTGGGTAGCGCAGGGAAGGCTGGGCGACGCCATGGGCTGGGCGCGTGAGCAGAACCTGTCCACCGAGGATGACCTCGATTACGTGCGTGAGTTCGAGCACATCACGCTGGGCCGGATCCTCTTGGCGGAAGCAAGGCGGGCAGGGGTCGACCACTCCCTGCCACCGGCGATCGTGTTCTTGGAGCGGTTGCGGCAAGCAGCAGATGAAGGCGCCAGGTTGGGAAGCGTCATCGAGATTCTCGTGCTTCACGCGATCGCGCACCAGATGCGTGGCGATGTGCGTGCCGCTCTTGTGCCCCTCGGACGCGCCCTGACGCTCGCCGAGCCGGAGGTCGCCGTCCGCGTGTTCCTCGATGAAGGTCCATCCATGGCGACCCTGCTGGAGGCGGTGGTGATGGGCGGGATCGCCCCAGCCTATGCTCCTGAACTCCTGACGGCCTTCGGCCAGGGTAAGGACCGCCGGCCGATCAAACACGACCTGGTCGAGCCGCTGAGCGTTCGTGAGCTTGAGGTGCTACGGCTTTTGGCAACGCAACTCGACGGGCCTGAGATAGCGCGCGAACTCGTGGTCTCCCTGAGCACGATCCGGAGCCATCACAGACCCGCGAGACCCCGTAAACTCGCGGCTCGAGCACTGGCTCCGACACCGCGGGGGTAGAGTCCCGATTCTGGCCGACGTCCCAAAGCGGTAGCGCGAACGTACCGCGCCAGATATGTGGTCAGGAGGCCGTCCGCCTGGTTGCGACCGTGCTCATTTGCGGGTCGCGCCTGACGTGGAATCAGGGCGGCAAAGAACCACGAGATGAGCCAATAGGGGAGGGGCTTCGCCTGATCCAGAGCCCGTTGCCTGTCCGGGCGGGACTCATCGTGACTTGTCTGCCGCATCCCGCCCGTGCTCCAGCGCGTCGCGTGCATTCGCGACGACGTCGCGCTCGGCACGGCGCATCACACGGATGAACACTGGGAAGACGAACCGGAACCAGCCGTGAGGAGTCCACACGCCGCGCGACGTCATTCGCGTGCCACCGCTCGGCGTCTCGTCGAGCGTCACCGTGAGCACGACGCTAATCGGTCCCCCGTTCTCGTAGCTCCACGTCCGAGGCCGCTCGAAGCGGGTACATGTGCTCTCGATGACCGGACCCTGCTTCCACTTCGCGCGGAATCGTGTCCCGACGCCGACCGGTCCGTCCGTCAGCTTCTGCATCGACACGCAATCGGGGTTCCAGTGGACTTCGTTTCCCTGGTCGGCGAGGTAATCGAATACCACCTCCGGCCTTCGGGCGATCTCGACTGTGTTCTCGATGACGGCGCTCATCACGCACGGGTCCCGTCAGGCACGGCGATCGCCTGGCGATCCTGACGCGTTTCGCTGGCCAGCCAGATCGCCCACGCCGGGTAGACGACGAATGTCCCGAACCAACCGACGAACGCGATCCACACCCAGGCTGGCGCTGTCGCCATGTCGTCGAGCCTCAGGACGATGCCGGGCAGCGCAACGACGCCGACGGTCATCAGCGCACCGGCGGCGATGCCGAGCAACCGAAGCCGTCGGGGGGTGACCGCCGCACCGTAAGCGCTCGTGTTCAGGACCACGAGCCACCCCCCGATCCCCGCGAAGCCGACGCTCGACACGAGCCCGGCCAGGAACCATCCGGTCGTGCCGGACACGACCAGGGCGGAACCGGCCACGGCGATCGCCGCTCCGACGAGCGCCGCACCGACGCTCACGTTGGCAGGTCGACCGGATAGCTGTCGCCGGATCCGCCAGGCCAACCCGGCGCTCAACACGCCGGTGGCGGCGTTGCCGATGTCGTTGATCGTCCCGAACGGGCCCTGCACGACGGAATACGTCACAAGGCAGGCTGCGCTGCCGATAGCGACGACCCCGAGCGCAAGGGCCAGTCGTCCAGTGTCCTGATGTCGCGCCTCGTTCATCATTGGATCCCTCATCCGCGTTCTTCGACCGTCGCGACGCAGTATTATTCGTCTGCCAGTGGTAGTCAATAGAAACTAGGAGGTTGGACCCGCGTATGCCCCGCCCGTATCGACTAGGCCGCCGGGCCGCACCCAAAGCTGAGGTGCGGGAACGGATCATCACCGCGGCCCTGGCGATCTATGCCGAACGAGGCCTGGCGGGGGCCTCGAACCTGAGCATCGCCAAGGCCGCCGACGTGGCGCCTGCCACCGTCCGCAATCATTTCCCGGAGCCCGGCGACCTCGCCCAGGCGGTCTTTGCGGCGCTGCTCGTGGAGTTACGGATCCCGACGCCCGAGATCTTCGATGGCCTCCCGACTCTTCGTGACCGCGTCGAGCGGCTGGCGAAGGAGCTTGCGGCGTTCTACGAGCGAAGTGAGCCGTGGTGGCGGGCCTACGAGCGCGAACCAGACCTGATCCGCGCGTGGGGTGGCGGCGTCGACCAGTACTACGCCGACATCGAGCGGCTCATGCAAGTCGCGCTCGGCGAGCTGTCTTCCGACGAGCGTTCGGTGGCGGTCGTCGCATCGGTGATCGGGCCGCCGACGTTCTTCGCCCTTCGGGGCCGCGGGCTCTCATCCGACGAAGCGGTCGGGATGAGCGTGGAGCTCGCCCTTCCCTGGCTCGAGCATCGTCGGGACGAGCTAGCTGGGCTGTCGTGACGTGTGAGCCCTCTCGAGGCGGCTGGGCTCAGATCGATCGGGACACTTGGCCGTAGCCGAGGGAATCCCGGTTCGCGTTTCTGATACGTAGTCTTGCGTGCCTGCTCCCGCGCCATCCGCGCCCGAATTCTGGTTCAGCTCCTGACCAGAAATCAGGCGCGCAAGAGGGACAACAGAGCCGATGGGGGAGGGCTTCGCCTGATCCAGAGTCAAACGCCAGAATCAGGTCTTGCGAGCCATCACGTGAGCGTGCAGGACAGCGATCTCTGTCCGATTCCGGGATGAGTCAGGCGCACATCCCGGCACTAGTTAGACGCATATCGTAATCCTGTAAAGAGTCAAGCGCCATTGCTGGCAGGGGCCGCTTTGACTGGCGCGCCAGACAGGTGTTGGACGCGCGATTAGACCCTACACGCTCCCGATCGGGGGCCGCGATGAGTGGGTACTGGCCGGGGAATCCCGTTGGCCGGCGAGGACCTCGCGAGCGATCCCGAAGGCCGTGCTCGCCGCTGGCCAGCCCGCGTAGTAGGCGAGGTGCGTTATCGCCTCGATCAGCTCGTCGCGAGTGACGCCGTTCTCGACCGCGCGCCGGAGGTGGAACGGCAGTTCGTTCGTGTGGTAACCGGCGACGAGCGCGGCGGCGGTCACGAGGCTTCGGTCCCGCTTCGAGAGTCCGGGGCGCTCCGAGACCTCGCCGAAGAGGACGCGCTGGGTCAGGTCGTCGAGGGCGGGGGCGATGTCGGCATACGGGCCACGAGGAGGGGTCGGTTGGTCAGTCATGTGCTCGGGTCTCCTTCCGATCAAAGACCTGTCATCCGCTCGAGGGCATCGGGGTAGCGAGCGCCCTGCACCGCGATCCGGGAGGCGGCTGTTTCGATCTCGGCGAGCTCGGCGGGCGCCAGCACGACGCTCGCCGCTCCAAGGTTCTCTTCGAGTCGGGGGAGCCTGCGGGTCCCCGGGATCGGCACGATCCAGGGCTTCTGTGCCAGGAGCCAGGCCAGCGCGACCTGCGCCGGCGATGCCCCCTTGCGACTCCCGATCGCCCGGAGCAGGTCGACCAGGGCGACGTTTACCTTCCGCGCATCGGCCTCGAACCTAGGGATCCCCGCCCGGATGTCGCCGCTCGTGAACGAGGTCGTCTCGTCGATGGCGCCGGTCAGGAAGCCCTTGCCGAGCGGGCTGAACGGGACGAAGCCGATCCCCAGCTCCTCGAGCGTCGGCAGAACCCCCTGCTCCGGGCCACGCGTCCACAGGCTGTACTCGCTCTGGACGGCGGCGACCGGCTGGACGGAGTGGGCCCGGCGAATGGTCGCCGCCGCCGCCTCGGACAACCCGAAATGGCGGACCTTGCCCTCCGCGATCAGGGCCTTGACCGCGCCGGCCACGTCCTCGATGGGAACATTCGGGTCGACCCGATGCTGGTAGAGCAGGTCGATCGTCTCGACGCGGAGGCGACCGAGCGACCCGTCGACCGCCTCCCGGATCCGCTCCGGACGGCTGTCGGGCCGCGTCGCGTCCACTCGCCCGACGTCGCCAAGCGCGAATCCGAATTTGGTCGCGATCACGACTTGGTCGCGGACGGGCTCGAGCGCCTCGCCGACGAGCTCTTCGTTCGTGAACGGTCCGTAGACCTCGGCGGTGTCGAAGAGGGTTACACCCCGCTCGACGGCATCCCGGATCAGTCGGATCATCTCCGGCCGCGCGGGCGACGGGCCGTACGACTGGCTCATGCCCATGCAGCCGAGGCCGAGCGCCGACACCGCGAGGCCGTCGCCGAGGGAGCGTGTCGGAAGCGCCGTCGTCAGATCGCCCCCACCCGGATGAGGGACTTGACCGCCCGCCGCTCGTCCATCGCGGCGTAGGGCTCGGCGATCCCCTCAAGGTCGGACTCAAAGTCGAAGACCCGGCCTGGATCGATGCGGCCCTGGAGAACATCGTCGAGCAGCTCCGGGATGTACGTCCGCACCGGGGCTGCGCCGCCGCGCAGTCCGACGTTACGGAGGAACATCGTGTCGATCGGCACCTCGACGTCGTGGGGCACGCCCACGTAGCCGACCATCCCACCGGGGCGAGTCACCGCCACCGCCGTCGTGAACGACTGTCCCGTCCCGACGCATTCGAGCGCGGCGTCGACGCCCACCCCATCGGTCAGTTTCAGGACGGCCGCGGCCGCACCGTCGCCCCGCTCGGCCACGACGTCAGTGGCGCCGAACGACCGGGCGAGCGCCTGACGGATCGGGTTGCGGCTCAGGGCAATGATCCGCCCTGCGCCGAGACGTTGGGCGGCGATGATCGCGCAGAGGCCGACGGCGCCGTCGCCGATGACGGCGACCACGCTGCCGGGCTCAACGCCTGCGCTCACGGCCGCGTGGTGACCCGTGCCCATGACGTCGGAGAGGGCGAGCAGCGAACGCATCGTCGCATCCGAGTGATCTGAACCGGGGACCCGCACTAGGGTGGCGTCGGCGAAGGGCACCCGCACCGCCTCTCCCTGCCCACCGTCGATGCCGCCGACCGTCCAGAATCCGCCAGCGACGCAGGCAGTCGTGATGCCCGCGCGGCAGTGGGGGCAGGTGCCGTCGGAGTACGCCGTCGGCGCGATGACCAGATCGCCTTTGGTGATGTCGCGGACATCGGTGCCGACGTCCTCGACCACGCCGACGAACTCGTGACCGATCGGGCCGGGCTCGAACGGCGCCTCGCCGCGGTATGGCGTGACGTCCGTGCCGCAGACGCACGAAAGCACAACCCGGACGACGGCATCGGTGGGCTCCACGACCTCGGGATAGGGGCGGTCTCCGACCGTGATCGTCCAGGGTGCTTCGAAGATCGCCGCACGCATGGTGCGTTGAGCCTGGACGTGCACTACGGTCAAGCCACCACCAGGTCGAGCGAGACGAATCGCTCGCGGTTGAGGCCGATGTCGGCCTGGAGCTCGGCGACGACCTGCTCGGCGGTCGCCATTGCTTCGGCGCCGGCGATGAAGCGGCGCCGCGGCGGCTCCTCGCTGGCGATCGTCACCAGAACCTGGGCGAGCTTGGCCGGATCGCCCGCCTGCTGGCCGTTCTGCGAGGTCCAGAAGTCGACCTGGGCAGCCCGCCGCTCGGCATAATCGGCGATCGCCGCCTGTGCAAAGTCCGCGGACTCAGGCGTCAGGAGCTCGGTCCGGAAGAAGCCGGGATTGACGATGGTGGTGTGGATGCCGAATGGCAGGATCTCTGGCCCGAGCGACGCCATCCAGCCCTCGACCCCGAACTTGGACGCCGCGTATGCCGTCCCGAACTCGAAACCGGTGAGGCCCGCGGTCGACGAGATCGTGATGACGTGGCCCGAGCGCTGCCGGCGCATGACCGGCAGCACGGCGCGGGTGACGTTCATCGGGCCGACCAGGGTCGTCGTCAGCTGGCCCTCCATCTGCTCCGTCGTCAGCTCTTCGAAGAAGCCGGCCTTGAAGTTGGCGGCGTTGTTAACGAGGACATCGATGCGGCCGAAGCGCTCGACGGCGGCTTGGACGGCGGCTGCCGAGTCGTCCGGCTTGGTGACGTCAAGCGTGATTGCGAGCAGGTCATTGGACGCGCCCAGGGCGGCGGTCACGGCCTGTGGATCGCGTCCGGTGGCCACAACGGCGTAGCCGGCCGCCAGGGCGGCCTTGGCGATGTCGACGCCCATCCCGCGGCCGGCGCCGGTGATGAGCCAGACCTTCTTGTCGGACATCGGATCTCCTTTGGGTTTAGGCGGTTGCCTTGGGCTGCGATGTCCGCCCTATCCAACCAGCCCGAACAGAGCGGAGGAAGTCACCCGGGATGGGGGTATTGCGAGAACCTCCCAAGCCCCCCACAAGGGGCGTACGGTGTCCGTGACATGAGCACCAGCGACGAGATCCGCGAGTTCCTGACCACTCGCCGCGCCAAGGTCACGCCCGAGCGGGCCGGCCTCCCGACCTTCGGCCGCCATCGCCGCGTGAGCGGTCTGCGGCGCGAAGAGGTGGCGCTCGTGGCTGGCATCAGCGTCGAGTACTACACCCGGCTC
>Ga0184625_10000053_pt1 | contig 27436 bp, 19 predicted proteins | sample PLM3_30_b1_FD_133151 | JGI IMG/M metagenome (GOLD analysis project Ga0184625, IMG submission 133151) | Groundwater sediment microbial communities from an aquifer in East River, Colorado, USA - PLM3_30_b1 | ecosystem: Environmental > Terrestrial > Soil > Riparian zone | place: USA: East River... | reverse complement strand
GTGGGCGCGGTGGGCGCGGCCGGACCCGCGAAGTTGCGCGGCGGCGGCTGCTCCGACCGGGTTGGCGGCGGCTGATCCGGGCGCGCTGGTGCCGTCGGCATGGGGGGCGCGGGCACCGCCGGGCTGACCGGCTCCGCCTCGTCGACCTGCGCGTCCGACGCCTCTTCCCGGGCTTTCTTGTCCTGTTTCTTGCCCTTCGGGGCCACGAGCCGGTCCAGGAAGCCCTGCTTCGCCGGCTTGACGTGGATCACGGGCAACACGACGTGGATGGGCTCAAGCGGCTTCTCGGGTGCGTCCGGCACGACGGCGCGCGCCTTGGCGGCGCTTTCGGCGGGTGCCGAGGCAGCACCTGGGCGCACCACACCAGTACCGGGCCTGACCACACCCGTGCCCGGACGGACGACATCGCCGGTGGACGGCGCGGTAGACGTACCCGCGGCCTCCTCGCCGTCCTCCATGCCGCCACCCTCGACACTCGGGTGCGTATCTGGTCGCGCCACCCACCCTCCTCTACTCGCCGCCTTGAGCGTAGGCGACACTAGCTCTACATCAAGCCCGGCCCCAGATGCCGGTGTTGATCGCCTCCGCCGAGAGGAAGTGAACTGCGCGATGTTGTCCTTCGACGTGACGGTCGAAATCCCCAAGGGACAGCGCAACAAGTATGAGGTCGATCACAAGACGGGACGAATCAGGCTGGACCGCACGCTGTTCACCGCGACCCAGTACCCGGCCGACTACGGGTTCGTGGAGGGCACGCTGGGTGACGACGGCGACCCGCTCGACGCGCTTGTGCTGGTGCAGGAGCCCACCTTCCCCGGTTGCCTCATTCATTGCCGGGCGATCGGCATGTTCCGGATGACTGACGAGAAGGGCGGCGACGACAAGGTCCTCTGTGTGCCGGCCGACGACGTGCGGCAGGCACATCTACGTGACATCCACAACCTGCCGCAGTTCGACCTCGCGGAGATCCAACACTTCTTCGAGGTCTACAAGGATCTAGAGCCGGGCAAGAGCGTCGAGGGCGCCACCTGGGTGGGCCGCAAGGAGGCAGAGGCCGAAATCTCGCTGTCTCGCCAGCGGTACACGCGCGCGATCGCCTCGGGCGACTGGCACGACGCTGGGGTGAACCATCCGCTGAGCCACTGATCCGTTACCCAATCGGCCAGCCGGCGAGGCCCCGCACCCAGCTGTAGAGATCAAGGACTGCGCATGCCACCGGCGCCAGCGCGACGACGGTGGCCACGTCCAGGATGTCAGCGAGACGGCCAAGGTAGGGCGACCCACCGCCACGTGGCCGGTCGGCCGATGCTGCCATGGCTAGCAGCCCCAGTACCGCACCGAACGCGAGCGCGACGCCGAGTAGACGGATCGCGGACCCCGCGGGGCTCAGTACGGACCAAGCCGTCAACGCGAGTCCGGCCAGACCACCCGCCAGCAGCGGCAGCCGGGCCGCCACGCTGGGAAAGAGTCGGGCGCGCAACAGCAAAACCGTGGCTGCCAGGCCGCCCAGTAGCGGGCCGGCACCGCTGGTATCGGTTCCCAGGATGGCGACGCAGCCGACCCCGATCCCTGAGATCCCGAGCAGCGATCCGGCGAGGATCTCGTCGGCCCGAATGACCGCGTCCAGCACCTGTGGCCGGGCGGGGCGCCGCTCGGCGGCGAGAACGTCGGGCGCCGCCGTCACCACCGGAATAGGCAATTTGCCCAGTCTCACCGCTAGCAGGGGCGCCAGTCCGATGCCCGCGACGAGCGCCACGATCAGAATCGACGCCGCACCGGCCGGCGTGAGGCCGAACTCGAGCACGGCGCCGAGTCCGGCGAACAGGCCAGCCGTGACGCCCGCGGCGAAGATTCTCAGGCCATGCCCGACCGCGACCCCCCCGATGACGGCTGCGAGCAGCAGCGCGGTCGCCCCGACCAGCACCTGGTTGGGGCCGACAGACGGCTGCTGGTCAGAGAGAAGCAGGACACCGCTGGCCGCCGCGTAGGGGAGGGCGAAACCACCTGCGGCGGCGCCCGCCACGCCGTCGCCGAGGGCTCGTGACAGCAGCGCACCGGCGGCGAGGAGGACCGCGGCGATACCGCCTGCGGCCAGCCCAGCACGATGTGGCCCGGCGCTGACCAGCACGCCAAGGCCGGTCAGCAGGACCAGACCCGCCGCCGCCAGCGAAAACAGGCGGGTGGCGGAGGCATCCCAGGTTCGGCCGTGCTGGCGCGCGCCCGCGGCGATCTCCTCGACCACATCGTCGTAATCGGGCTCCGGCCAGGTGAGATTGCGCGGGACGAGATAGAGGACATCGCCGTCACGCACCCCCTGGTGCGCCAATGCGGTCTCACCGAGTAGGGACGCGCCGTCCCCTCGACGCAGGATCCAACCACTGGCCGCCGGCCGCTCGAGGTCGCCCGCTTCGCCGGCCCGGCGTAGGACCTCGGGCAACAGCTCGGCCAACGGCACCTGATGCGGGATCGCGAGATCCAGGCGGCGCCGCGGGGCGCGAATCGTGACGCGGGCCAGGCCGCTGGTCGGTGCGGGCATCCAAGACTCCTACCACGAACGACCCGAGCAGGAAGCCCACGAGTCACGTCGTGGGATACACGGCGGTGGGCACTGCGGAGAACTCCTCCGCGGGTGGTACCGGCTCCACGGGCTGCATCTGAGCTCCTGCTCAACAGGGTGGGTATGCGCATGGTAGCGGCACTCAGGTGGCGCCCGCTAAGGCAGCACGGGCGCGCTCAATCAGGATGGGCACGGACGAACCCATTCGTTCGAAGCCGGCGCCCACCGTCTTGCCCTGCAGATAACGGGCATGGATGCCCTCGCTGATGATGGCGAGCTTGTAGTAGCCGAGCGCGACGTACCACCCGATCCGGTCGACCGGCGTTGCCTCGGCCGCCTCCCTTGCGTACCGGTCCACCAGGGACGACGCGGAGAGGAATCCTTGTTCGGGCCCGAACCTGGGTTGTGTCGGCGCGAGACCGTCCGCCGCCAACTCGGTGTAGACAACCAAGAGGCCGACATCGGTGAGCGGATCACCCAGCGTGGCCATTTCCCAATCCAACACGGCGAGGATCCGGCTGACCTCCTCGTCTACCATGACGTTGTCAAGTCGGTAGTCGCCGTGAACGATTCCGGCACGGGTCTGCTCGGGCAGGGTTGCGCGAAGAACGGCGGCCACCTGCTCGAGCGAGGCGAGCTCTCGCGTCTTCGACCGTTCCCACTGCTGGTACCAGCGCCGCACCTGGCGTTCGAGGAAGCCGTCCGGGCGGCCGAAGTCGGTCAGCCCGACGGCGGCGGGATCCGTCGCGTGCAACGCGGCCAGCGTGTCCACGAGCAGCTCGCTCGTCGTCGCCGCGGTCGCGTGGGACAGCGAGTAGATGTCGTCGCGGCCGCGCAACACCCGGCCCTCGACGTACGACATCAGATAGAACGACGCCCCGATGACGGCCGGGTCCAGGCAGAGATGCAAGGGTACTGGCACCGGGAAGCCCGTCGGGTGCAGCGCCGCGATGACCCGGTACTCACGGGCCATGTCATGCGCTGTGGGCAAGACATGTCCCAACGGCGGCCGGCGCAATACGACGGCACCGCTCTCGCTGACGACACGGTAGGTCAGATTGGACTTGCCGCCCGCGATGATCTCGCCCGCCAAGGGCCCCCGGACAAGCCCCGGGGAGGCATCGCCCAGGTATGCGGCCAGCCGACCGAGATCCAGCCCCGGCGGTCCGGTGTGACCGGCGTTGGGAGGGGCGGCGTCGGCGACATCCATGCCGCGAGTGTGCCCTACACCGTGCGGTGGCGGCAGGTGGGATAAAGCGGCGCCGTTTCGCGCCGAGCCCCTAGCATCGGTCGCCGTGAGTATCGACGTCATAAAAAGACCACCGCGTCGGGCCGCACCACCTGTGCCCGGCGGTGAGCTGGTGATCGAGCCGCCGCCGGCGATCCCGCAACCCACGGGCGCGCGCTGGCAGCAGTGGCTGTCCGTGCTCCCGATGCTTGCCGGCACCGTGGCCACCGCGATGATGTTCGGCGGCCGGGAGGGCGCGGGTGCCTATACCTACGTCGTCGGCGGCATCTTCGGTCTATCCACTCTCGGCATGCTCATCACGAACTGGGGCGGTGCGAGCGGGCCGCGTAAAGCCGAGCTGCTTCAGGCTCGTCGGGACTACCTTCGCTACCTCTCGGGCCTTCGCCGCCGGGTTCGTTCGGTGATCACCACCCAACGCGAGGCGCTCAACCATCGGCATCCAGACCCTCAGACGCTATGGGCCGAGGCGATGGGCCGCCGCGTCTGGGAGCGCCGGCCGGCCGATGCGGACTTCGGCGTCGTGCGCGTCGGACTCGGCCCGCAGTCGCTCTCTACGCCGCTGGTCGCGCCCGTCATCGACCCAACCGCAGACCTGGAGCCCGTGACCGCCGGCGCGTTGCGCCGATTCCTCAACACCTACTCGGTCGTCCCCGATCTGCCGATCTCGGTGGCGATCCGGGCATTCGCGCGGGTGGTGCTCATCGACCCCGCCTCCGGTGATGCAGGGGCTCGTGCGCTCGTCCGAGCGATGGTGGGCCAACTCGCCACCTTTCACGCGCCGGACGATCTCGTCGTGGCCGCGTGTGTGGCCCCGGAGCGCCGCCGCGACTGGGAATGGCTCAAGTGGCTACCGCATGCGTTGCATCCGTCCTCCGTCGACGCCCCGGGGCACCGACGTCTCGTCGGGGGGAGTCTGTCCGAACTGGACGACCTACTCACCGGCGTCGTGGGCAGACGGCCTCGAGGGCATGGCGCGGCCGCCGGGCGGGGCGAATCGGTCCTGACCCCACACGTTGTGCTCGTGCTCGACGGTGGTGACCTGTCGGCGTCCGCGGACTCGACGGCAGACCTGGCCGGCGTAACCCTCCTCGACATCGGCGCTGAGCCGCCGCGTGGGCTCGATCGGGCCACCATCGTGCTGACCGTCGATGCCGAGGGTGTCCTCTTCAGCTCCACTCTGGACGACTACGACCACGTTGGCCGGGCCGACGCCCTCTCCGTGGCCGAGGCGGAGAGCCTCGCGCGGCGGCTAGCCCCGCTGCGCCTCGCTGAGACCGTACGCGAACAGGCGCCGCTCGCCGTCGACCATGACCTGACCGAACTGCTCGGCATCGCGGACATCTCGAGCGCGAACATCCGGAGCCTCTGGGCCCCCCGCCCCGCCCGGACGATGCTCCGGATCCCGATCGGCACAGACCCCGACGGCATCCCGGTGGATCTCGACATCAAGGAGGCCGCACAGGACGGCATGGGCCCGCACGGACTGATCGTCGGTGCCACCGGCTCCGGCAAGTCCGAACTGCTCCGCACCCTGGTGCTCGGGCTCGCCGCGACCCACTCCTCTGAGGCGCTCAACTTCGTGTTGGTCGACTTCAAGGGCGGGGCGACCTTCGCGAGTCTCGAGCGCCTCCCGCACACATCGGCGGTCATCACAAATCTCGCCGACGCGCTTCCCCTCGTCGACCGGATGAAGGACGCGATGACCGGCGAGCTCACCCGGCGGCAGGAGTTACTGCGCCGGATGGGGCCGTTCTCATCGATGCGCGACTACGACCGGGCCCGGGCAGCCGGAGCAGATTTGCCGCCGCTGCCGTCGCTGCTCTTGGTCTGCGACGAGTTCACCGAGATGCTCACGGCGAAGCCCGACTTTATCGACCTGTTCGTGCAGATCGGCCGGATCGGGCGCAGCATCGGGGTACACCTGCTGCTGGCGACGCAGCGACTTGAGGAGGGCCGGCTACGCGGGCTGGAGACCAACCTCTCCTACCGGATCGCGCTGCGCACCTTCACCGCCCACGAGTCGCGGATGACGCTCGGCGGCGCGAGCGACGCGGCGGAGCTGCCGTCCTCGCCGGGGCACGGCTTCCTGAGGGTCGGCACCGAGCCGTTGCGACGGTTCAAAGCGGCGTACGTGTCGGGTCCGCATCGCACGAGCCCCTCGTTATCGTCGGATGCTCAATCGCCGCAGATGCTGGACTACACCACGTTTCACGTGCCGTCGGCGCGGTCCGAGTCGACCCCGGTGTGCCCGATCGACGCGCCGCACGAGACCCTGATGGAGGTCATCATCGGGAGGCTGGCCGGTCGCGGTGCCCCCGCCCACCGAGTGTGGCTGCCGCCACTGGATGAGCCGGCGGTCCTGGACGATCTGCTCGGTGGACTCACGACCGATGCGGCCCGCGGACTCACCGCGGCGAACGCCGCGCTGCGGGGCGCGCTGCAGGTGCCGGTCGCGCTGGTCGACCGGCCTTACGAGCAGCGCCGCGACGTGGCCTGGCTCGACCTCGCGGGGTCGGCCGGACACACGGCGATCATCGGCGGCCCGCAGAGTGGCAAGTCCACCGCGGCGCGCACACTCGTCACCTCACTCGCGCTCACGCACACGCCGCGGGAGGTCCAGGTCTACTGCCTCGACTTCGGCGGTGGGTCGCTCGCCTCGCTCAGGGATCTGCCACACGTGGGAGGCGTGGCCGGCCGGCTCGACACGGCGATCGTGCGGCGCACCGTGGGCGACGTGGCCACTCTCCTGGCCGACCGGGAACGCCGCTTCGCGGCCGTGGGCATCGACTCGGTAGCGGCATTCCGTCGGCTACGCCGTCCGTCCGATCTGGATGCGACGCTCGCGGTTCCCGAGGACGGGTTCGGCGATGTGTTTCTCGTCGTTGACGGCTGGGTGACGCTGCGCAATGAGTACGAAGACCTGGAGGCAGTCCTGGTCGACATCGCCACCCGTGGGTTGAGCTACGGCATCCACCTCGTAGCCTCGGCGACCCGCTGGACCGACTTCCGCCAGCAGATCAAGGACCTCTTCGGTTCCCGGCTGGAGCTCCGCCTCGGCGACCCCGGCGACTCGATGGTCAACCGCAAGACCGCGGCGAACGTGCCAGAGTCCAGTCCAGGACGCGGTCTGACCTCGGACGGGATGCACCTGCTGACGGCGCTGCCGCAGCGAGCCGGCCACGGCCATGCGGCACTGGTCAACGGCATCGCGACGGCGTGGACCGGCCCGCCCGCTCCACCGGTACGCATGCTTCCGGCGGCCTTGCCATACGCAACTATGCTCGCCACCACCGAGAGCGGCGACCACGCGCCGCTGGGCAAAGGGCTCTCGCTCCCGCTGGGCGTCGCCGAGGCCGACCTGCGCCCGGTGCTGGTGGACTTCGCAAGCGAGCCACATCTCGTCGCCTTCGGCGACAGCGAGTCGGGCAAGTCCTCGCTGCTGCGCAGCATCGCCGAGTCGATTACCCGTCGATTCGCGCCCGAACAGGCCCGCATCGTGATCGTCGACTATCGCAGAAGTCTGCTCGGCGCGGTCAACACAGACCACATCATCGGCTACGGGACGGCCGCGGAGAATACCGCGCCACTCATCGAATCGGTCGGCGTCTATATAAACAATCGCCGCCCAGGCCCGGATGTCACGCCTGAGCAGCTGCGTGCCCGCTCCTGGTGGACCGGCCCGGAGTGCTTTGTGCTCGTCGACGACTACGACCTGGTTGCCAGCGGGCCAGCCAATCCCCTGCTGCCGCTGCTTGACCACCTCTCGCGGGCCCGCGACCTTGGGCTACACCTGATCCTCACCCGGCGTGCCGGCGGCGCCAGCCGGGCGCTTTACGAGCCGATCCTGCAACGTCTACGGGAACTCGGCACGCCGGGCATCGTCATGTCCGGAGATCGCGACGAGGGGGCACTGCTCGGCAACGTTCGGCCCGGACCCCAGCCTCCGGGTCGCGGCTGGCTCGTCACTCGGCGGGACGGCACGCGGCTGGTTCAGCTCGCGCACGTGGCTCCCAGCTCGCCGACCTAGGGTTTAGTCGCGTGAGTTGATCTCCAATCACTCGACTACGCCCTTGGTCGAGCGAAACGGCCTTACGTGCAGGCGCCCGTGCTGACCGGGTCCGTACGCGACGCGGCCGTGTTGCCGACCGGTCGCGCCTCGTCGGCGGTGAGGGCGAACCCGGTCTCCGGGTCGTCGACAGCCGCCGCGAAGATCACGCCCAGCAGGCGGCCGCCCGTGTCCACCAGCGGTCCGCCAGAGTTTCCACTGAGGACTTTGGAGCGGATCGAGTAGACCTCGCGGATCACGGTGTCCCTCTCGTAGATGTCGGGACCCTTGACCATGCGCACGTCCCGGATGCGCGCGGACGTGGCCGTGAATGGACCGTCGAGCGGGTAGCCGATGACAACGGCGTCATCACCCGACTCCGCCTCCGTGGCGGCCCACGTCATGGCCGGCGAGGTGAGGTCGGGCACGTACAGGACCGCCACGTCGAGGTCCGGGTCGTAGTAGACCACCCGGCCGGTCTCACGGGATCCGTTGACTTCGACGGTGAGCGCGCCCTTCGTACCCGCCACCACGTGCGCGTTCGTCATCACGTGCTGAGGGGCGTAGACGAAGCCGGAGCCTTCGATCCGGCGGCGGCAGGTGGGCGCACTGCCGGTGATCTTCACCACGGACGCCCGGGCTAGACGGACGGCCGGCGAGCCGGCGAGCTTTGGATCGGGGGCGGACACCTCACGGGCGTCGGTCGGCGTCAAGTCGCCGAACACGTTCGGGAAGTCGCCGGTGGCGATGGTGTCGCGCAGCCCGTCGTAGAGGAGTCGCGCTTGACTCGGCATGACCGCGTCGACGACGCCCAGGATGGCGCTGTTCTTCACCGATCGGGCGACTGACGGCATCGACGAGGACCCCAGCGGAGCCGCGACCATCCAGGCCACGAGCAGGAGTGCGATGACCGATACGACGATGCCGCCGACATCGTCGGCCCGGCGGCCACCTTCGCTGCGGATGGCGTGGCGCAGTCTCGTCCCGGCCCACGAGGCGATCGCCTGCCCCAACAATGCCAGCCCAAACACCGCGGTGAGCGATACCAGCACGCGCCCGAGCGGGCTGGCCAAGCGCTCCACCACCAGCGGGGCGAGCTGCAAACCCACCAACGCGCCGCCGAAGAACCCGACGAACGACAGCGCACCGACCACGAAGCCCTGCCGGTAACCGTTCAGGGCGAACATGATGATCAGTGCGATTAGGATGAGGTCGACCACGCTGCCGAGCACCTCGCCAGGGTACGGCCGGGACGCCACCGGCAGCGAACCGCGCAATCGGGTACCACACCGATGGTCATTGTGCCGCAGGTGGCTGGTCGCGCGCCGGCGGCTGACTGTGGGCCGGCGCGGACACGGCCGACGCGGGCAGCTCGAGCACTCGACTCTGGTCCCACGGGCCGGCCCATCCGCCCAGCTCAAGGAGGGTGTTGATGATCCCCGCGGTGAAGCCCCACACGAGCAGGTCGCGGACGTCGAACGCGGGTCCGACGTAGCCACTGGGATGCCGGATCCGCAGCCGGTTCGCCGGGTCTACGAGCTCCGAGACAGGTAGCCGCTCGACCCGCGCGACCTCGCCCAGGTCGACCGGCCACACCGGGTGGGGGGTGTGCCACCAGGCCAGCACCGGCGTGACGACATATCCACTGACCGGAATCCACAGCCTGGGCAAGGTCGCAATGACGGTTGCCGACGTCGGATCCAAGCCCACCTCCTCGGTGGCTTCCCGAAACGCTGTCGCCGACGCGTCCAGGTCATCGGGATCGGCTGCCCCGCCGGGAAAGGCCGGCTGCCCCGCGTGACTGCGCAGCGTGGCCGCGCGCTGGAGGACCAGCAGGTCCGGTCCCGTCTCCGGCTGCTCACCCAGCAGGATGAGGACCGCCGATCGGCGTCCGCCGACCGGCGGAGTGGGCCAGCGGGTGAAGTCGGATCGGCGGGCCAACGTCGCACGGCTCGCGAGGGGCTCCCACCAGGCGGGCAGCTCGGTCATCACACCACCACCCCGAGATGCTCGCGGGAGAGGGTCTCCAGTGTGGACTGTGTGAGCAACTCGCTGGCCTGGTAGACGTGGCGGACCCGACCGCTCGCGTCAACGAAGATGGTGATCGGCAGACCCGCGCGGCCGAGTCCCCGACGCAGCGATTCGTCGGCGTCGAAGACCGCCGGGAAGGTGATGCCGGTGTCCTTGGCCACCGCCGCGGCCGCGGACCTGGTGTCGCCGGTCACGACGCCAAGCACGATGAGCCCATCCCCGGCCGCGTCGGCGAAGCGCTGAAACTCCGGTAGCTCGGCGCGGCATGGCGGGCACCAGGACGCCCACAGGTTGATCACCGCCGGCCGCCCCAACCTGGCCAGGGCAACGGATTGGCCACCGGTGAAGCACGGCAACGTGACGGCGGGAATCATCGGTGCCCCTGCCGGCTTGCCCGACGGCACGACGTTCGCCCCGGCCGGGCAGGACTCGAACGGCGTGGGCTCGGTCGCCCGTACCCCTGGTTCCGTCCCTGGGTTCTCCGCTCCGCAGGCGGCGCTGGCGGTGAGGGCGGCAGCGGCGAGAAGCACCACCAGGGCAACCATTCGTAGCATCAGCTCGACCGGGCCAGCTCGACGAGCTCGGCCGCTCGGGGGCCTTTGATCAACGCGGCGGCCGCGACCGGGTCGGTCGGGCCGGTGCCGAAGGAAGGGCAGTCCCGGGCCAGCGTGCAGGCGCCGCACGCGGGCTTGCGGGCGTGGCAGACCCGGCGGCCGTGGAAGATCACGCGGTGAGAGAGCATCGTCCAATCGCGACGTTCGATGAGCTTCCCCACCGCTTGCTCGATCTTTACCGGATCCGACTCATCGGTCCAACCCCACCGGCGAACCAGCCGGGCGAAGTGCGTGTCAACGGTGATGCCTGGGACACCGAACGCGTTGCCCAGGATGACGTTTGCCGTCTTTCGCCCGATACCCGGCAGGCCAACGAGATCCTCCATGCGACCGGGCACCCGACCGTCGTACCGCTCGACCAGCGCCTGACCAAGTTTGATCAACGAGTCGGTCTTGTTGCGGAAGAATCCCGTCGTCTTGATCATTTCTTCAAGCTCGGACCGGTCAGCGGCCGCGTAGTCGGCGGCCGTCGGGTACCGCGCGAACACCTTCGGCGTCACCTCGTTGACCCGCTGGTCGGTGCACTGGGCGGAGAGGATCGTCGCCACCGCTAGCTCGAGGGGACTTGAGTAGTCGAGCTCGCAGTGGGCGTCGGGATGGGTCTGCGTTAGCGTGCGGGCCATTCTCCGGGCACGGCGCTTGCGCCCCAGCTCCGTCTCCTGCAGCGTCACGGCACCTAAGCTACCGCCCCGCACCGGCACGGCCGCCTCCGCAGTCCTCCACAATGTCAAGATCTCCACGATCATGACGTGACCGTCGCCAAATGGCGTCGATCATGACCTGGAGGTCATGATCGACGGGGTCTTGGGGGTCTTGGGGGTCAGGAGGCGGCGGGTGGGGTAATCGCGCCGTCGGTGGTGGAGATGCGGGCCGCGGACGCACCGAAGTCTGCCTTCGAAAGACCGTTGACGAAGGAGAGCGCACGCCTATCGTCGTCGGGCGCGGGCAGGCCGCCGTTGACCATCTCCGTCGGGACGAGCTGGCCGCCACTCCACGATCCGTCCTTGTGCAGGGTCGCCTTGAGCACGCCGCCGACGCCGAGGAACCCGGCCGAACTGAGCACGCCGTACCCGCAGAAGTTGCCGAGGCTGTACGCGATCAGGCGTCCCTTGTAGAACTCCATACCGCGCATGATGTGCGGACCGTGGCCGAACACAACGTCCGCGCCAGCGTCGATCACCGCATGGGTAAACTTGATCAAGTCGCCGCGGTCTTCGCCGAGGAAGATCTCGTGACCCGGGCGTACGTGGGTCTTGTCGGCGCCTTCGGCTCCACCCTGCATCTGGATCACCACAAGGTCGGCCGCCGCATCAGCCTTGCGCACCAACGCCTCCGCCGCCGGGATGTTGTTGAGGCTCTGGCCCCAGCTGTAGATGCCAAAGCCCAACACCGCCACCCGGACACCCTTGACATCGGCGTACGTGATCTGGTTCGGCGCGCCGGTGTGCTGTATTCCCGCGGCGTCAAGTGCCGCCCGCGTGTTTCGCAGGCCGTCCGGTCCCATGTCGTTGGTGTGGTTGTTGGCCAGGTTCATCACCTGGAAACCGGCGTCGCGCAGATGGTTGGCGTACGACGGTGGCAGGTAGAACTGGTGACAACCGGGGGCCTTCGTCGGCTTGGGCGACGGGTTGCCGGGGCTCGGCGAAGGCGTCACCAGGCCGCACTTGACCCGGCCGGTATCTGCGGTGAGCGGGGTCTCCAGGTTTCCCATCACGAGATCGGCGGCGAGCGCCTCTTTGACCGGGTCGAAGAGGCCATCCCCGCCGCGGGGCGGGATGTCACCGGGCTGCGTTCCCATGATCACATCACCGACGCCGGAGAGCGTAATGCCGTCCGCCGGGCCTACGGGTCCACCGGGCGCGGGCGTTGGCGCGCCGCCGGATGGCTGAGCCAGCGGGGCACGCCAGGTCGCCGGCGCCGTTCGGCCGCCGAACATGGCGGCTGTAGCCACCCCCGACAGGATGGACAACACCACCAGGGCCAGCCCCGCCGCTAGCACGACCAGGAGGGGCCGCTTGTCCCAAGGCACGATGTAGGCCTCGACGTCGGCGTCGTCAACGTAGGCGCCAACGGACGCGCCACCGTACGCATCGGCGTAGGCGTCCGGCCGATGATTCGGGGCTGGGTCCGGGTCGTCCCTGACCTCAGCCTCCGGCTCGCCCCAGACCCGCTCGACCGCCACCTGCTCAGCCGCGGGATGTGCCGCCTCGGGCCGCGCGTCGTACGTCGGAGTCGCGTCGGCGCCCGTCATGGAGAGGTCCGGCACAGGGGCAGGATTTGACGCGACGCGATCATGCGATAAACGCGGGGGCGCCGCGTCGATGTCGAACGGCTCGGGTTCGCGGGAGTAGCCGTACAGGGTCACAACACAGGCCCATCGCATTGGGGTCGCCGGCGGGGGGAGCCGACTCCGGGGAGTCGTGCCGAGGTTAGCCGATGCTGGTGAGGGGCGGGAATCGCCTCATCGGGCGCGCGGATGGGACCACCGTTGGGCGCCTTCGAACACTGCCGTGCGGACGGCTCGGGCGAGCCTTGCGCCCCAGGCGGAGCGCGGGCCGCCGAACTGTTCGGCGACGACATCGGGATCGGGCGTGACTGATGCCACAAAAAGGGCATCGCTAGCGGTACCGGTCGCCTCGAACCCGTGCTCCCACAGTGCCTGTGCCTTCGCCTCTGTCGCGGTCGCCACCACGTTGACCAGCGCAGCGTCGGTCATAGATGTGGGTATCCAGGCGAATAGGTTGATCGTTCCGGGTGAACCGTCGCGTCCGGCCGGATCGCGAAGGTCATCGTCGGCCGCCGCGGCCCAGGTCGGATGTTGGAGACCCACGGTCGCCACCACCGAGACGCCTCCGTCGATGGCGGTTACCGCCTCGCCGACGTCGACGGCGGTAAGCATTCCCGCGCCGAGACCGTCGAGGTGTTCCCGATGGGCAAGCTCTCCCAAGTGGACGTCTGGATCGCGACGGGCGTACGCCTTGTCCACCGTCGCGTTGATCACCCAGGTCCGGAGCCCGATCCCGCCGCCGAGTGGGCCACTCGCGATGGCCCGGACGGGTCGATCGAAACGCCAGACGAGCATGGGCAATGAGCGGCCGGACTCGTTACGGTGGGTCAGCGTGGGTGTCAGCGGGCGCACGTCCGTGCAGCTTACGCAGCTGCCGGGGGTACGCGTCCAAATCCGCGAGCTTGCGAGCGGACCTCGCGGCATGGCCAGCCCACGTGTGCCTAGACTGACGGGAAAGTCCGGCTATCGGCTCGGTACCTCGATGCCGGCTGGGTGCCCCTAGACAGAAGGTGGGCGATGGACGAGGTACTGGCCCGCAGCGGAATCTTCCAGGGCGTCGATCCAGATGCCGCCGAGGCGCTCGCCAAGGAGATGGAGACGATCGAGGCCCGCAAGGGAGAGGTCGTCTTCAACGAAGGCGAGCCAGGCGACAGCCTGTACATCGTGCTCACCGGCAAGATCAAAGTAGGCCGCCGCGCAGGTGACGGCCGGCAGAACCTCATTGCGGTCATGGGACCGTCCGATATGGTCGGCGAACTCTCCCTCTTCGACCCGGGCCCGCGCACGGCCACCGCGACGGCAGTGGTCGATACCCGCCTTGCCCGGCTACGAAAGCAGGCGCTGCGCCCATGGCTGACCAACCGCCCCGAGATCGCCGAGCAGCTGTTGCGAGTGCTGGCCCGCCGGCTCCGGCGTACCAATGACGCCCTCGCGGACCTGATCTTCACCGATGTACCGGGGCGGGTGGCCAAGAACCTGCTCCAGATGGCAGGCCGGTTCGGCACGCGCGACGGGGGTGTGCTCCGGGTGACGCACGACCTCACCCAAGAGGAGCTGGCGCAGCTTGTCGGGGCGTCGAGAGAGACGGTCAACAAGGCGCTGGCTGACTTTGCCTCGCGTGGCTGGCTTCGCCTGGACGGGAAGTCCGTCATCATTCTCGACCCGGAACGGCTGGCTCGCCGGGCCCGCGTTTAGCGGCGCCCACGCCCCCGTTTCTCGCCGATCCGCCCGGGGCCCCGTTTCTCGCCGATCAAGGACTTAGGGCGGTGGTTTGGAGATCAAACCACCGTCCTAAGTCCTTGATCGGCGGGGGGGGTGGTGGTGGTGGGTAAACAAGCAGGCTTGACTGTTTGTTTTGTGGAGAGCAGGCTGAGGGTGTGACCGCTCCCGCCGCCGCGAAGCAGCAGGAACGAAGCCGGGCGACGCAGCGGCGGTTACTCGACGCGACCGTCGACTGTCTGGTGGACTTCGGCTGGGCTGGCACCACGACGACCGTTATCGCTGAGCGGGCCGGCGTATCCCGCGGGGCGCAGTTGCACCATTACCCCACCAAGGCCGCGCTCGTGCTGGCGGCTGTCGCCCATCTGGCCGAGCGCAGGGCGGACGAGATCCGCGCCGAGGCCGAGACGTTGCGGGCACAGCCGCCGGAGGACCGGGTCGCTCGGGTGGTCGACCTGCTGGCGGCGGCCTTCACCGGGCCGCTCTTCGTCGCCGCGATCGAACTGTGGGTGGCGGCACGAACCGACCCGGAGCTACGTACGGCGCTCGTGCCGTTGGAGGCACGCGTCGGCCGCGACATGCACCACCTGGCCGTCTCGCTGCTCGGCGCCGACGAGTCGCGGCCGGGGGTACGCCAGGCCGTTCAGGCGACGCTGGACCTCCTGCGGGGCCTCGGGGTGGCGAGCCTGCTCACCGACGACACCCAGCGGCGTGACGCCCTACTGGCCGGGTGGAAGCGCCAACTCGTGCACCAGTTGATCTGAGGGGGAGTCCCTAGTGGAGCTTGGAGAGGTTCTCGCCGACCTCAACGCGGAGTCGGCCGACCTGGACAGGCTGGTCGCGAACCTGCCGGCCGAACAGTGGGCGACCGCGACGCCCGCGGCCGGTTGGACGATCGCGCACCAGATCGCCCATCTGGCCTGGACCGATCAGGCGAGTACGCTGGCCATCCGCGACCCGAGCGAGTTCAGCAGCCAGATGCTCGCCGCTCTAGCCGAGCCGGGGACCTATGTGGACCGTGGCGCGGAGGAGTTCCTCGACGAGCCATCGAAGCTAATCGCCCGGTGGCGCACCGGTCGGACCGAGCTTGCCGAGGCCCTCACCAGCGTGCCCACGGGAGACAGGATTCCGTGGTACGGCACGGCGATGTCCCCGGTCTCCATGGCGACCGCTCGAATCATGGAGACCTGGGCGCACGGACTAGACGTGGCCGACGCGCTGGGTGTCCTCCGGAAGCCCACCGAACGGCTGCGACACATCGCCCACCTGGGCCACCGAACCATGGGGTTCGCCTTCATGGCGCACGACCGACCGGCACCGCAGGGGCCGGTTCACTTGGCGCTCACCGGACCCGACGGATCACAGTGGACATTCGGTTCCCCGGACGCAGTCGACCGAGTCGACGGGCCAGCCCTCGACTTCTGTCTTCTCATCACCCAGCGCCGCCACCGGGCCGACCTGTCCCTCGTGGCGACCGGACCGATCGCGGATGAGTGGCTAGACATCGCGCAGGCGTTCGCCGGTCCACCCGGGCCGGGCCGCGAGCCCAGTCGTGGGCCGGGTCGCCAGCCGAGTCGTGAGCCGATCGGAGGCGGGGGATGACGAGGCCACTGCGCGTCGGTAACGCCTCCGGCTTCTACGGTGACCGGTTCAGCGCCTGGAAGGAGATGCTCGAGGGCGGGCCGCTCGACGTACTTACCGGCGACTATCTGGCCGAGCTGACCATGCTGATCCTCGGCCGCGACCGGCTCGCCGATCCATCCAAGGGTTACGCGCGGACATTTCTGCGTCAGATGGAGCAGTGCCTCGGGCTCGCCGCCGAGCGTGACGTGAAGATTGTGACGAATGCGGGCGGGCTTAATCCCTCCGGCCTTGCCGACGCTTTGCGCGGTCTGGCCGGACGGCTCGCGATCGACGTCCAGATAGGACACATCGAGGGCGATGCGCTGGACCTGCCGGAGACGCTCACCGCCAACGCCTATCTCGGCGCATTCGGGATCGCCGAGTGCCTTCAGGCCGGCGCCGACATCGTGGTGACCGGTCGAGTGACCGACGCGTCCCTGGTAGTCGGACCGGCGATCGGTCACTTCGGCTGGGGCCGGGGCGACCTCGACGCGCTCGCCGGTGCCACGGTCGCCGGGCACATCCTCGAATGCGGAGCGCAGGCGACCGGCGGAAACTTCTCTTTCTTCACCGAGCTGCCCGACGGCGCCCGCCGGCCCGGGTTTCCCCTTGCGGAAATCCACGCCGACGGATCATCGGTGATCACGAAGCACCCCGGCACAGGTGGGGCGGTCACCGCGGAGACGGTGACCGCCCAACTGCTCTACGAGATCGGCCCGCCTGCGTACGCCGGGCCGGACGTGGTCGCGCTGTTCGACACGATCTCGTTGACGTCCGCCGGCGCGAACAGGGTGCAGGTCGCCGGAGTACGCGGCGCGGCGGCGCCCGACACCCTCAAGGTCGGCGTGAACACACTCGGCGGCCACCGGAACGCGATGTCGTTCATCCTGTGTGGACTCGACATCGAGGCGAAGGCGTTCCTGGTCCGGGAGCAGCTCGAGTCCGCCATCGGCAAGGATGGACTGACCTGGCGGCTGGCCCGGACCGACCACGCCGATGCCGAGACCGAGGAATCCGCGTCCGCGCTGCTGACCGTCCACATCCATGACGCCGACCCGGCCAGAGCGGGACGGTCGTTCTCCCAGGCGGCGGTGGAGTTGGCGCTGGCCTCCTACCCGGGCTGCACGCTGACCACCGCGCCGGGTGACGCGAGCCCGTACGGGGTCTTCCGCGCCGAATATGTCCCCCAGGAGTCCGTGGCTCACGTCGCCGTCCTTCCCAGCGGGGCGCGCGTCACCGTCGCCCCACCACCCACCACTACCGAGACCTTGGATGATTCTCGGGCCTCTGACACCGCCATTCATCCAAGATCTGCGCAGCGGGGGACGACGCGGCGGGTGCCGCTCGGCTCAGTCGTGGGTGCCCGGTCCGGGGACAAGGGCGGCGACGCCAACCTCGGTGTGTGGGCACGAACGGATGCTGGTTACGACTGGCTTCGGGGCTTCCTGACGGTGGCTGAGGTGAAAAGGCTGCTGCCGGAGTGCGCGCCGCTGGATGTGGACCAGCACGAGCTGCCGAACCTGCGGGCGCTGAACTTCGTCATCCACGGCCTGCTCGGCGAGGGCGTCGCGGCCTCGACACGCTTCGATCCGCAGGCGAAGGCGCTCAGCGAATGGCTGCGTTCGCGCGTCGTCGACGTCCCGGAGGAACTGCTGTGACCACCCACGATCAGGACCTGCGCGACCTGGTACGACGCTTCACCGAGCGCGAGATCGCTCCCCACCTCGCGGAGTGGGAGCGTGCCGGCGAGGTTCCGCGCGCGCTGCACGCCACCGCAGCGAAGATCGGGCTGCTAGGCGCGGGCTATCCGCAGGGCGTGGGCGGTGCGGGCGGGGACATCCTGGACTCGGCTGCGGTCACCGAGGAGATCATTCTTGCCGGCGGATCGTCTGGTCTGATCGCCGCCCTCTTCACGCACGGCATCGCGTTGCCGCACCTCATCGCCGCCGGCGACCCCACCTTGATCGACCGCTATGTGCGACCCACGCTCGCGGGCGAGATGATCGGCGCACTCGCAGTGACCGAACCGGACGGCGGGTCGGACGTCGCCGCACTGCGCACGACGGCCCGGCGCGATGGCGACGACTATGTCGTCAACGGCGCCAAGACCTTCATCACGAGCGGGGTCCGCGCCGACTTCGTCACGACCGCGGTCCGCACGGGTGAACCGGGATCCGGGTACGAAGGCGTGTCGCTCCTCGTGATCGACAAAGGAACTCCGGGCTTCGCCATCACCCGAGCCCTGGAGAAGCTCGGTTGGCACTGCTCCGACACGGCCGAGCTGTCCTTTGTGGATGTCCGGGTGCCATGCGCCAACCTTATCGGCGCGGAGGACACGGGGTTCGCCCAGATCATGCGCCATTTCGCCAGCGAGCGCATCTCCATGTCCGTGCAGGCGTGCGCCACCGCCCAGCGGTGCCTCGACCTCACCATCCGCTGGTGCCAGCAACGGCATACCTTCGGCGCGGCCTTGTCCAGCCGGCAGGTGGTCCGCCACCGGCTGGCCGAGATGGCTCGGGTCACCGCCGTCGCCCGTACCTTTGTGTGGTCCTTGGCGACTCGACTCGCGGCGCGCCAGCCGGTGTCGCCGGTCGAGGTAGCGATGGCCAAGAACACAGCAGCGGCCGCCTGCGACCAGGTCGTCGACGCCGCGGTCCAGTTGCACGGCGGGACGGGCTACCTCAGAGACTCCGAAGTGGAACGTCACTATCGCGACGCCCGCATCATGAGCATCGGCGGTGGCGCCACGGAGATCATGAACGAGATCATCGCGAAGGGGCTGCTTGATGCCCGTACTGGCTAGCGCACTCGACTCTCGATCGGCCGCGTACGCCGAGAACCGCACGGCGATGCTGGAGCGCCTCGGCGAGCTCGAGGCGGTCGTCACCAAGGCGCGCGAGGGCGGTGGCGAGAAGTATACGAACCGCCACCACGCCCGCGGAAAGCTGCTCGCCCGAGAGCGCATCGAGCTTCTCATCGACCGCGACGCGCCATTTCTTGAGCTGATGCCGGTCGCGGCGTACGGTTCGGACTTCCCCGTGGGGGCGGGGATTGTCACGGGCATCGGCATCGTCGCCGGCGGCCCCTGCATGATCATCGCCAACGATCCGACGGTACGCGGAGGCGCGGTCAACCCGTTCACCCTCAAGAAGACGCAGCGAGCCGGCGACATCGCAGTCACCAACCGGCTGCCGATGGTGAACCTGGTCGAGTCCGGCGGTGCCGATCTGCCCACTCAGGCCGATATCTTCATTCCCGGCGGGCGGGTCTTCAGGGACCTCACCCGCTTCTCGGCGGCACGAATCCCGACCGTGGCCGTGGTCTTCGGCAACGCGACTGCGGGCGGTGCCTACGTCCCCGGCATGTCCGACTACACCATCTTCGTCAAGGGCCAGGCCAAGGTCTTTCTGGCCGGACCGCCGCTGGTGAAGATGGCCACCGGCGAGGAGACGGATGACGAGACGCTCGGCGGCGCGACCATGCACGCTACCCGCTCCGGACTGGCGGACTTCGTCGCGGCCGACGAGCGAGACGCCATCCGCCTCGCGCGCGACGTGATACGACGGGTCGGCGGATCGTCGGCGGTGGGGGCCGTGCTGCCCGACCCGGACGCGCCGGCTCCGCGGTTCGACGCCGACGATCTCCTTGGCGTGGCGAGCGCGGATCTCCGCGTGCCCTATGACCCGCGCGAGGTGCTCGCACGGATCCTCGACGGGTCCGAGTTCGACGAGTTCAAACCGCTCTACGGAACGGCACTGGTGACCGGCTGGGCCAGCCTTCATGGCCACCCGATCGGCGTCCTGGCCAACGCCCGCGGCATCCTCTTCTCCGAAGAAGCACAGAAGGCGACGCAGTTCATCCAGTTGGCCAACGCCGCCAACGTCCCGTTGCTGTTCCTGCAGAACACCACCGGCTACATGGTCGGGGCCCGGTACGAGCAGGACGGCATCATCAAGCACGGCGCCCTCATGATCAACGCCGTGTCGAACTCGCGCGTGCCACACCTGACCGTCAACATTGGAGCGTCCTATGGGGCCGGCAACTACGGCATGTGCGGGAGGGCGTACGAACCGCGGTTCCTCTTCGCGTGGCCTAACGCCAAGTCGGCCGTCATGGGCCCGCAGCAACTCGCCGGCGTAATGTCCATTGTGTCGCGCCGGGCAGCGCAGGCGAAGGGGCAGCCGTACGATGAAGACGGCGACGCCTCGATGCGCGCTATGGTCGAATTCCAGATCGAGCAACAGTCGGCCGCGCTGGCCATGTCGGGGCGGCTCTACGACGACGGGGTGATCGACCCGCGCGACACCCGTACCGTGCTGGGTCTCTGCCTTTGGCTGGTGTCGCGTCAAGCCCCCGCCCACGCTGCCGACCCCGCCTACGGCGTCTTCCGGATGTGAGGCGCACATGATTCGCAGAGTGCTGGTCGCAAACCGAGGTGAGATCGCCCGCCGGGTGTTCGCGACGTGCCGGCAGATGGGCATCACAACCGTCGCCGTGTACTCCGACGCCGATGCGGGGTCACCACACGCGAGAGAGGCTGACTACGCGGTCCGGCTGCCGGGCAACGCGCCCGGCGAGACTTATCTACGCGGCGATCTCATCGTGGACGCGGCGCGGCGTTCGGGCGCCGACGCCATCCACCCCGGCTATGGCTTCCTCGCCGAGAACGCCGAGTTCGCCGCGGCCGTCCTCGACGCCGGGTTCACCTGGGTTGGTCCGCCGCCAAAGGCCATCGCCGCCATGGGTTCCAAGCTCGAGGCTAAGGCGCTCCTTGCTGAGGCGGGGGTCCCGATTCTCGCCTCGTGGACGGAGCCCAATGACGTGAGCGAGTTTCCGGTGCTGGTTAAGGCATCGGCCGGCGGCGGCGGTCGTGGCATGCGGATCGTACGGGCCAAACGGGAACTCGCCGAGTCCATGGCGGCCGCCGGACGTGAGGCGGCGGCCGCGTTTGGCGACGCCACCGTGTTCTGCGAACGGTACATAGCCAACGGCCGTCATATCGAGGTGCAGATCTTCGGCGACACGCACGGCACGGTCGTCGCGCTCGGTGAGCGGGAGTGCTCGATTCAGCGTCGCCACCAGAAGATTCTGGAGGAGTCGCCGTCGCCGGCCGTCGGCGACGAACTGCGCACGGCGCTCGGCGAGGCGGCGGTTTCGGCCGCTCGCGCGGTCGGGTATGTCGGCGCGGGCACCGTGGAGTTCCTCCTCGAGCCCGACGGGCACATCGCCGGAGGCGATCAACGTGACAAGAGCGCCGGAGGCGATCAACGTGACAAGAGCGCCGGAGGCGATCAACGCGACAAGAGCGCCGGAGGCCATCAACGACACAACTTCTACTTCCTGGAGATGAACACCCGCCTGCAGGTCGAGCATCCGGTCACGGAGTGCGTACTCGGGCTCGATCTGGTCCGGCTTCAACTGCTCGTCGCCGAGGGACGGCCGTTGCCGTTCACCCAGACGCCACCGATGCGCGGACACGCCATAGAGGTGCGGCTGTACGCCGAGGATCCGGTCAACGGGTGGCGTCCGGCCACGGGTACGCTGCATCGCTTCGCCGTCTCGGGGGAGGAGAATGCGTTCGCCCCGCTCGGTCATGCGGGGACACGAGTCGATAGCGGTGTCGCGGACGGATCGATGGTGAGCGTCCACTATGACCCGATGCTCGCCAAGGTGATCGCTTGGGCCTGGACGCGAGAGGAGGCGGCCCGGGCGCTCGAGTCGGCCCTCACTAGAGCCACGATCCACGGCGTCGTGACGAACCGTGACCTACTCGTGCGGGTGCTGCGGGCCCCCGAGTTCGGCCAGGGTGGCACCGACACCGCCTTTCTTGACCGCCACCCCGAGGTGTTCGCACCACTGCTGGACGCCAGGCGAGACCAGGGACTGGCGTGCCTGGCCGCGGCGGTGACCGGTGCGGCGGCCCGGCGCAAGGCGGCCGCGTGGGGCGGCCTGCCCGCGGGGTGGCGCAACGTGGCGTCTATGCCGCAGATCGCCGTCTTTGACGCGCCGTGGGGACGGACCGAGGTCCGCTACCAATTCGACCGCGACGGCCGTCTGGCCCAATGGTCCGCACACGGCGACGACGAGTTCACTGTAGACGTCGCTATGGCCAGCCTGTCGCCGGACGAGGTTGTGTTCGACGACGCCGGAGTGCGGCGGACATTTCGGGTACGCGCCGAGGACGGCGTCTCCTATGTGGACTCTCTCGATGGGCCCGTCGCGCTGGTGGAGATTCCACGCTTCCCGTTGCCCGTGGCCGAGATTCCTGCCGGTTCGCTGGTCGCCCAGATGCCAGGTGCGGTGGGACGGCTTGCGGTCATGGTCGGGCAGGAGGTTGCCGCTGGCGACCTGCTGCTGACCCTGGAGGCGATGAAGCTCGAGCACGCCATCCACGCGCCCGCGTCGGGCACCGTGACGGACCTGTACGTCGAACCTGGATGCCAGGTGGAGGCGGGCGACGTCCTCGCCGTCGTTAGCGCTCAAGATGCCAACGGACGCGAGCCCGTGGAGTAGGAGTCTGAGATGAATTTCGACCACACCCCGGAGCAGATCCAGCTACGGGACGCGGTAGCGGCGATGGGTAAGCGGTACGGCCACCGGTACTTCGTGGAGAAGGCCAAGACCGGTGGGCACACCGACGAGCTGTGGGCCGAGGCGGGGAAGCTCGGTTACCTCGGCGTCAACGTACCGTCGCAGTACGGCGGAGGTGGTGGCGGCATCACCGAGCTGGCCATCGTGTGCGAGGAGCTGGCCGCCGCCGGCTGCCCGCTCCTCCTGCTGCTGGTGTCACCCGCGATCGCGGCCACCATCATCGCCAAGCACGGGACAACCGGCCAGCGGGAGCGCTTCCTGCCTGGCATCGCGGACGGGACGGTCAAGATCGTTTTCGCGATCACGGAACCGGAGGCGGGCTCCAACTTCCACCGACTCTCCACAATAGCCCATCGCGACGGTGAGGACTGGGTGATCAGTGGCCGGAAGTGCTTTATCTCGGGCGTGGACGAGGCTCCCTTCGTGCTCGTGGTCGCCCGCACCGAGCAAGCGGGGACCGGCAGCCTCGCCCCAGCGCTGTTCGTGGTCCCGACCGACGCCGCCGGACTCACCAAGTCCCGGCTCGAGATGGAGATCGTCTCCCCGGAGAACCAGTGGATGCTCTACCTCGACGACGTCCGCGTTCCGGGCGACGCGCTGATCGGAGAGGACACGTCGGCGGGCCTGCCGGCCCTGTTCTCCGGTCTCAACCCGGAGCGCATCACGGCGGCCGCGATGGGGATCGGCACGGCGCGCTACGCCCTGGATCGCGCGTCGTCCTATGTGTCCAGCCGGTCCGTGTGGGGCCGGCCGATCGGCACGCACCAGGGCGTCGCCCACCCCCTCGCACATAGCGCGATCCAGGTGGAGCTGGCCCGGCTGATGGTCGCGAAGGCGGCGGCACTGTACGACTCGGGCCGCGACCTGGAGGCCGGTGTCGCCGCGAACATGGCCAAGTACGCCTCATCGGAGGCGGCGACGCTCGCCGTGGACAGCGCAATCCAGGTCCACGGCGGCAATGGAATGACCGCGGAGTACGGGATTGCGACGCTGCTCGGCGGCGTGCGCGCCGGGCGGATCGCCCCGGTGAGTCGGGAGATGATCCTCAACTTCGTGGCCCAGCATGTCCTGGGCCAGGATAAGTCCTACTGAGCACCACTACTGCGGGTGAGGCCAACCCGGCAACGGCCCGGTCACGGTCTGCCCATCCATGGCGCGAGGCGCCAGCGTGGGCGGGTCTAGAGTCGCCGACGGCTGCGTTGGCTCCTCGTGGATCGGCGGCCGCGGACCGGGCGTGGCCGGCGATGTCAGCGGGCCGACGAATCGCATCATCATCGTCGGGTCAGGGTCACGGTGGATGCCGGCCAGCTCGTCCCGGAGCTCGGCCGCGGTGGGTCGGGAGGCCAGGTCGTTGGCCATCCCGCGGCGCAGTAGCGCAGTCAAATCGGCGGGTGCACCCGGCAGTTCCGGCACCGGCTCCTCGAACATGTCCACCAACGAGAGGAGCGTCGGGTTGTAGTTCTCCTGCCACCGTGGCGGACGTCCGCGCATTAGCGCGTACAGGGTGGCGCAGAGTCCGTAGACGTCGGTGGCCGGCACCGGCCGGCCGTGATGGAACATCTCAGGCGCCGCGTACGCGGGCGTGAGCTCCAGCGTGATGGAGGACTCACGCGTCTCGGCGAGCACGGCGAGGCCGAAGTCGGCCAATGCGGGCTCGCCGAACCGGGTGATGAGAATGTTCGCCGGCTTGACGTCGCGGTGCAGCACGCCAAGTGCGTGTGCGTCCGCGAGGGCATCGGCGATCTTGGCGCCGACGTCGCGAGCCTCCGCCGCCGAGAGCGGGTTGGTCTTCATCCGGTCGGCGTAGGTGCCCTCGCACAGCTCCATGATCATGTACGGATGCCCGTCCTCGGTCACGCCCACATCGATGAGATCCACGACGTGTGGATGGCTCGACATCCGCCCGGCCGCGCGCGCCTCGCGGACAAACCTTCGCTGATCCTTGTCGCTCTCCAGTGTCCGGTTCTCCACCTTCACCGCGACCTCCCGGTAGACCGAGACCTGGGTCGCGCGGTAGACCGTGGCGTAGCCGCCGTGCGCCACCACAGCTAGTCCGGTCAGGCCCGGAACGGCAGGCAGGGCGGTGGGCGCACTGTCGCCCACGGATGCACTGTCGCCCACGGATGCACCGTCACTCACGGATGCACCGTACGCCACCTCCCCGTCGATCAAGGACTTGTGGTCGTCGTTGGATCTCTAATCCACGACCATATGTCCTTGATCGACGGGGTTCACGGCCGCCAGCGCCGCGTCCGCGGCCGGCCGCTCGCTCGCCTGCTGCGTGGCGTAGGCCGACCGCACCGCGGCCGACGCAACCGTGCGGGCCTCCTCGACCTCTCCCGCCGCGGCCAGCACCCGCGCCAGCACCCGTGCGGCCACGACGCACGCCCGAACGTCGTCCGCCGGGAGATCGACCGCCCGGCGTGCCGCCGCGAGCGCATCATCCACTCGGCCCGCCGCCAACAGCGCCGACGCGTACTCGGCCACCGCGTGTCGTCGCGACATCAGCACCGACGGCGCGGCGTCGAGTCCGGCGACCTCGCTCAGCGCGGCAAGGGCCGCATCGACGTCGCCCACCGCCAATCGGGCGCATCCCAGCAGCACCCGCGGCCCCACCCGGGCCGCCTCGACCGCATCGTGTGACTTGATGACAGCCAACACCGCGTGGGCGTCGGACTCGGCGCTCACCGGGTCACCAATGTCCAGAGAGGCAAACCCACGGATCGTACTGGCCATGGCGAGCAGGAGTGGATGCCCCGTGCGCTCGCCGTAGCGGCAGGCGTCCGAGAGTAGGTCCACGGCGTGGCCCGCCTCGCCGACGCCGCGCGCCACCACCCCGCGAACCACCAGGGCCAGCCCGCGGCCCCAGTCGTCGTCGATCTCGTCGAACTCGCGGTAGGCCCGGCGCGCCTCGCGGTCGGCAGACGAGAGATCGCCGAGTTCGGCCGCCGCGAACGCCCCCACTGCGCGCAATGTCCCGACGGCCCAGTGTTCGCCCACCCGCTCGCCGAAGGGAAGAAACGCATGCGCCAGCCGCCGCGCCTCGTGCAAGCGCCCGGCCAGCAACCGGGTGAACGCCGTCGTCCCGCGCAGCCAGGCTCGCCCGCTCGCGTCCCCCAGTTCGGCGAACAGACGCGCCGCCCGTCCCAGAGTCGCATCCGCGGCGGCGAAATCGCCCAGCGTGGTGGCTACCCAGGCGAGGTTCTGCAGCGCCCAGGCCTGGCCGCGCCGGTCCCCGGACCCCTCGGCGATCGCCAGTGCCTCCTGAAAGCCAGACTGCGCCTCGTGCAGGCGGCCGCGCCGATACTCCTCCATGCCGATGCGCCGCAGCACCTCCGCCCGCTCCGTTGGCAGCCCGGCCGAGGCAGCGACCGCCAACGACTCCTGCCAGGCCCGGTCTCCTCGCTCGGAGTCGCCCAGCGTGACGTGCGCGCGGCCGGCGACGAGCAGCGAGCGCGCCCGGCTCTCGGCGTCGTCGGCTGCGTCGCCGCCGGCCTGCTCCGCCTCGGCGAGCGCCTCCTTCGTACGACCCAGTTGTAGCAAAGCGCTGGCCCGGACCAACCGGTCGGCCGCGGGCAGCGCGCCACCGCCGATAACACCGGCCCGCTGCGACAGTTCGGCCGCCTGACCGGGCTCTCCGGCCCGGATGGCGCGCCGTGCGAGCCGGCTCAGCGCCGCCACACCCAGCGGGGCCACCGATCGGGCCGAGGCCTCCGGGCGCAGGCGGACCTCGTCGGCCAGGGAAGCCGCCCGCTCCGCCTGGTCGGCGATGAAAGCGTCCAGCGTGTCGGTCGTCCAGCCCAGACTAGGTACGGGCAACGCCAGGCCAGCCGCCCAGCGCGCAAGCCGAGCATGGTGGTCGGCGAGGTCGGCCTTGCCCACGCCCGCGTAGGCAGCCTCCCGCATCAGCGGGGTGGCGAAGAGGTAGCCACCCCGGGTCGGCAACAGCATCCGCCGATGCAGCAGCTCGTCGAGCGCCCGGCCCAGGTCTATCGCCGCGACGGCCGAGGGCCGGGTGTCGGCGGCGGAGCGTTTGTCGCGAATTGCCGCCAGAGCCGCGGCCGGCACGGAGTCCCCGACCACAGCAGCGTCGCGAAGGACCGCCCGTGAGTCGGCGGGGAGTGCGTCGATGCGCGCCGCCAGCACAGCCGCAAGATCGCGGGTGAGCAGCCCCCCCGACAGCGACTGCGGGGCGAGGTGCCAGCCCGCACCTTCCCGGCGGGTCAGCGCCCCTCGTTCGAGTAGCAGCGTTACCAGCTCGGCCAGGTAGAACGGGTTGCCCTGGGCGGTGGCGAGTAGCCGGTCCGTGTCCGGGGCGGGCAGCCGACCGCCGCCGAGGTATGCGGTGAGCAGGCGCGCGGCGTCGGCCCCGCGCAGCGGCGGCAACGGGTGCACCTCAGCGTCGGCGAGGCGATTCAACGCGCCGGCGGAACGGACCATTTCCGGCCGACCGAGCAGCACGACCAGGACGGGTCCGACGAGGCGTTTGAGGGTCGCACCCAGCGCGTGCACGGTCGAGTGGCTCGCATCGTGAAGGTCATCCACGATCACCACGAGCGGTGCATCCGACGCGAGGGCGGAGAGCAACTCCGCCACGGCACTGGGGGCGGCCTCGTGCTCGCCCTCGGTGTGGTCAAGGACTGCCCGCTCCACACCGAGGCGGCCTTCTCGATCCATGGCCGGGTCGGCGTAGCCGAGCAGGGCGAGCAGCTGCTCCGTC
>Ga0184625_10000052_pt1 | contig 27685 bp, 22 predicted proteins | sample PLM3_30_b1_FD_133151 | JGI IMG/M metagenome (GOLD analysis project Ga0184625, IMG submission 133151) | Groundwater sediment microbial communities from an aquifer in East River, Colorado, USA - PLM3_30_b1 | ecosystem: Environmental > Terrestrial > Soil > Riparian zone | place: USA: East River... | reverse complement strand
CCGACGAGGACGCAGCGCGCCGGGTCCGGTGCGCCAACCGCCGCCATCGCCGCTCGGAACGCGTCCGGATGCGGCTTGGTCCACGGGATCTCACAGGTATACACGGCGCCGTCGATGAGGTGGTGCACGCCGTCACGGAGGAAGATCTGCTCGTGCCTGGCCCGCGTCCACGACGTGTTGGAGAGAACCCCGATGCGAATCCCGCGCTCTCGCAAACCGGTCAGCAGAGCCGGGGCGTCCGGGTCGAGGTACGTGGCCCACTCCCACTCCTCGTCGTGGACGGCGTAAGCATGGTCGTCGGCGGTCACCCCGGCTGCTTCGAACACTTCCGACAACGTGCCGCTGCGGTGCTCGTCGCGGGAACGGCGCCACAACTCGTCATCGGCGGCGGCCAACGCCGCGGCGACCTCATCGACCAGTTCTGCCGCGACGAGGCCGGCGGCGATACGCCACCACGCTCGCCCGTCGGCTGTCTTCCACGGTGTCAGGGTGCCGCCCCAGTCGAAGATCACCGCATCCACCGCCACGCCGCCACCCTAACCGCCACCCCCGGCCGCCCTCCCCGCGATCAAGGGCGCCGCGAATCAGAGATCAAATTGTGGGCATACCTCCTTGATCGACGGGACCGGCGAGAATGACGGCGTGCCGCCTTCCACAGCCGAGCCGACCGCCGGGTCGACGCCCGCCCGCCAGAACCCGAGGTGGGCGGTCGCCGAGGAGGTCGCGGATGCGCTGCGGCGACGGTGGGACATGGAGATTCAGGCGGTCGGCGTGCACGGCTCGCTGGCCCACGGTGACGACACCGATGCGAGCGACGTGGACATCGTCGTCGTCACGAGGTGGGCCCAGACCGGGCCGCCGCCCGGCACCCGCCGTATCGACGGTGTGATCGTCGACCTGGGCGTCATCAGCGCAGACGAGTACTTGCGCCATGCGCGCACCCTGACCACGTCATGGCCGCTCGCGGCCGACCAGTACATCACCACGAAGGCGCTGCACGATCCCGACGAATGGTTCCCGCGGCTGCGCGACACCCATATCGCGCGGCTCGCCCAGGCCGAGGGTCACGTCTTCGCCTCGCTCGCCCGTGAGGCATGGTGCCGGGCCAAGAGCGCTCAGGCGAAGGCGCGCCGGATGGCCGAGTGGTACGAGACCGAATCGGCGATGCTGGTGCTGGGCGAGGCGCGGCTGGGTGTGGCGATGGTGGACGGCTTGCTCACCCGGACGTACTTCCGCAATGGCGCCGACGCGGTCAAGCAGGCCGGAGTCGCCTCATCGCACATCTACGAACTCGGCGAACGCCTCACCAGCCAGGCTCAGGAGCTCGCCCGACGCGGACGGCCCGTGGACGGTGACATCGACGACCTGCTCGGCCCGGATCAGTCGACGTTGAAGAACGAGTGGATGTCATAGACGTGCAGTTCAGACCGGCGTGCCACCGCCGATGAGCATGCCGATAACATACGTCGCCCCCGCCGCCGCGCCACCGAGCAGCAGCTGTCGCAGCCCGCTTGTCCACCAGGCGCGGTGCGTGAATCGCGCCACTAGTGCGCCAGCGAGAAACAGGCCCGCGCCGCCAGCGATCAGCGCCGGCCACAGCACCTCGACGCCGAGCAGGTAGGGCAGCAGCGGAATCAGCGCACCGATGCAGAAGCACAGGAAGGATGAGATTGCCGCGGTCCATGGGCTCGGCTGCTCCCCCGGATCGACGCCCAGCTCCTCTCGTGCGTGGATGCGCAACGCCTCCTCCGGGTTTCTGTGTACAACCTTGGCCACCTCGCGCGCAAGATCCTGCGGTAGGCCACGGTCGATCCACGCCTGCGCCAGTTCCTCGGTCTCGACCTCGGGGTTGCGCTCAAGCTCGCGGCGCTCCTTGGCCACCTCGGCGGCGACCTGTTCGGTCTGGGTACGTACGGACGTGTATTCCCCCAAGCCCATGGAGATCGCACCGGCGACGAGGCCTGCGGTGCCGGTGAGCACGATCGCGTCCGGCGACACCCCGCCACCACCCACGCCGGCGATGAGCGCGATGTTCGTCACGAGCCCGTCCATCGCACCGAACACAGCCGGACGCAACCAGCCGCCGGAGACGTCGGCGTGGTGATGCTCGGGGTCCGCTGCTGCGTTCACGGCGCCGATCACGGCAGCGTCAGAATCTCGTACCCGCTGTCGGTGACCGCGACCATATGCTCGAACTGCGCGGTCCACCTCGAATCCTTCGTGACCACAGTCCAACCGTCGGCCCACATGTCGTGCCGGTGTGTCCCGAGCGTGATCATCGGCTCGATGGTGAAGGTCATGCCCGGCTGCATGACCACCTCGAGCCTCGGATTGTCGTAGTGCGGCACGAACAGGCCCGAATGGAACGACTCGCCGATGCCGTGGCCGCCGAAGTCCCGGACAACGCCGTACCCGAAGCGCTTCGCGTACGCCTCGATGACCCGACCGATCACGTTGAGCGGCCGGCCCGGGGCGACCGCCTTGACGCCCCGCATGGTCGCCTCCCGGGTTCGCTCCACCAACAGGCGTACCTCCTCGGCGACGTCCCCGACGCAGAAGGTCTGGTTGGTGTCCCCATGCACGCCGTTGAGGAATGCCGTGACGTCGACGTTGACGATGTCGCCGCCCTCGATCACGGTCGAGTCCGGGATGCCGTGGCAGATGACCTCGTTCAGGCTGGTGCAGCACGATTTCGGAAAGCCCTTGTAACCCAGCGTCGATGGGTAGGCCCCGTGGTCGCAGAGAAATTCGTGCACGACCCGGTCGATCTCGTCGGTGCTGACACCCGGCTTGCAGTGCTCACCAGCGAGTAGCACCGCCTGCGCGGCGAGCCGCCCCGCCTCGCGCATCCGGTCGATGATCTCGGGCGTCTGCACGGTCCTCGTGGACCGTTTCGGCTCCTTCTTCCCCACATACTCCGGACGGGCGATGTGGGACGGCACGTCACGCCATGGGGAGAGCTGACCGGGTCGCAGCGGGGCTCGCACACTCATGCCCCGAGCCTAACCCGTCGCTATTTTGCGATCTTGGACGATTCGCGGGCATGGAGCATGGGAATCATCCAAGATCGCTATTTGGCCCCGTGGTACTGGTGCTCGGCCGCCGCTTCGACATGCGCGGCGAACATGCGGAAGTCGGAGGTGTCTTCCGGATGCCATTGCACCCCGATGACGAAGTTCCGGCCCGGGTCCTCAGCCACCTCGATGAGTTCGTCCTGCGGGCACCAGCCCGCCGCGACGAGCCGGCCCGGGTCGGCGATCCCCTGGTGGTGGAAGGAGTTCACGATCAACTCGTCACCGAGGAGCTTGTGGCTCATGCTCCCAGGCGCGAGTCGCACCGGGTGCTCGCCGAACTTCGGCCCGCTCGTCGGACGATGACCGGTGTGGCCGAGCACGTCGGGAAGGTGTTGATGGAGGCGTCCGCCGTAGGCGACCACCATCAACTGCAGACCCCGGCAGATGCCCAGAACGGGCAGGTTGCGCTCCAGGGCCGCCCGCAGTAGCAGCATCTCCGCCTCGTCCCGCTCCGGCTTCACCGACGTCGTCGGGTGCGGTGTCTCCCCGTACAGAGCAGGATCCACGTCGGAGCCGCCGGCGAACACGATGCCGTCAATGCGGTCGAGGATGTCGACGTCGGGATCATCGGGAGTGATCAGCACCGCCCTCCCGCCGCTCGCGTGAACCGCGTGGACATACGCGAGCGGCAGCACCGCCGCGAACGTGTCCTGCAACCCGAACCGGGTCTCCTCCGCATACGTGGTCAGACCGATGACCGGACGACCCATGACCACTCGCCTCCTTGAGTGCAGTCCCCGCGTCCTGCCTTCGAATCTGTTCTCCCCGAAACTAGTCACCCCACTCGCGCATGGCGGTCACAATCCGGTCAAGGTCTCAGCACGTAAGACCACGATCGCTCCCGCGGCGGGCTAGCCGTCGATGGCGAGAGCGAGAGGTAGAACGGCGGCCGCACCAGCCTGACGGAGCAGACGCGACGCGACCGTCATCGTCCAGCCCGAGTTGACCACGTCATCCACAAGCAGAACCGGTGCGTCGAGCCGGGCGAGCGCATCGGCCATCCCGTCGGTCACCGCGAAGGCATCATGGACCGCGGCGAGCCGCTGAACGCTGTTGCTCACCGCCCCGGCTCCGGGCGGGCTGCCGCCCACCCGGGGCAGCTCCCCGATCCACTCCAGCCGCCCCACCTGGGCGAGCCGTCTGGACAGCGAACCGACCAGCCGTGGGTGCGTGCGGGAGGCGATCGCGACCAGGCCGGCGGGGCGTCGCTCCCACTCCCAGGCGGCGAGCACCTTGACGACCGCCTGAAATACGTCCTCTGGCACGTCGACGTCGCCGGCACCGGGTCGGAGAAGTTCCCGTAGTCGACCGCCCCAGCCGAGGTCCGAGAGGCGCCCTAATGCCCGCCCGGTCCCCGCCGACTCTGCCGGCTTGATCTTCCCCGACAGGTCAACGCCGAGCGTGGCCCCACCCGTCGGCCAGAGCCGCCGGGGTTCGATCTCGACGCCGGGACGGCCAAGGTGGGCCTCGGCCGCGGTCAGCGTCCCGGCCGGGATCTCGGGGGTGAACCACGTACCGGCGCAACGGTCGCAGCGTCCGCACGGCGCCGCGTATGGGTCGTCGAGCTGGATCCGCATATACTCCAGGCGGCAACCGTCCGTGGCGGCGTAGGCCCGCATAGCGTTGGCCTCGGCGGCGCGAGCCTGGGCAACTCGGGCGTACCGCTGCGCGTCGTACACCCACTCCGCTCCGGTCGCCTCCCAACCTCCCTTTACTCGGCGTACGACGCCGTCGACGTCGAGCACCTTCAGCATGAGCTCCAACCGCCCCCGGCGTAGATCGACCCGCGCCTCGAGGGCCTGGGTCGATAGTGGACGGCCCGATCGACGGAGCGCGTCGAGCACGCGCTCGACCTGATCCTGCGGTGGGAAGGCGAGCGAGGCGAAGTATCGCCAGATGGCCTCGTCCTCCTTGCCGGGCAGGAGCAGCACATCGGCACTCTGCACGGCTCGACCGGCACGACCTACCTGCTGGTAGTACGCGATAGGTGATGCGGGAGCGCCGACGTGGATGACGAAGCCGAGGTCCGGCTTGTCGAAACCCATTCCGAGGGCCGACGTCGCAACGAGCGCCTTGACGCGGTTGGCGAGCAGGTCCGCCTCGGATTCCTCCCTTTCGGTGCCCTCCGTGCGCCCGGAGTACGCCGCTACGGAGTACCCCTGATCCTTGAGGAACGCCGCGACCTCCTCCGTCGCCGCCACGGTCAGCGCGTAGATGATGCCCGATCCTGGCAGGTCGGACAGGTGGGCGGCGAGCCAAGCGAGCCGGTGGGCCGGCGTCGGCAACGTGAGCACACCCAGTCGCAGGCTCTCCCGGTCGAGCGGGCCGCGCAGCACGAGCGCATCCGCACCGAGCTGTTCGGCGATGTCGTCGGTGACGCGGGCGTTCGCGGTGGCGGTGGTGGCGAGGACCGGCACGCCGGCGGGGAGCGCGGCTAGGAATGTACGGATGCGTCGGTAATCGGGGCGGAAGTCATGGCCCCAGTCGGACACGCAGTGGGCCTCGTCCACGACGAGCAGCCCGCAGGTGGCGGCGAGTTCGGGGAGGACCTCGTCACGGAACTCCGGGTTGTTGAGTCGCTCCGGGCTGACGAGGAGGACGTCAACGTCGCCGGCTGTGACCGCCTTGGTGATGTCGGTCCATTCGGTGACGTTGGCCGAGTTGATCGTCGCCGCGTGGATGCTTGCGCCCACGGCCGCCTCGATCTGGTTGCGCATCAGAGCGAGCAGCGGCGAGACGATGACAGTGGGGCCGGCGTTCACCGCCCGCAACAGCGCGGTCGCGACGAAGTAGACGGCGGACTTGCCGAATCCCGTGCGCTGCACGAGCAGCACCCGCCGCCGCCCACCCACCAGCGCCTCGATGGCCGCCCATTGGTCGTCCCGTAGCCGCGCCTGCGGCCCTGCCAGGCGCCGCAGAATCTCCTCGGCCGCATCGCGGTCCACGTGCAACTCCATGCGTTCCGTTCTACGCGACGAGTACGACAGAACTCAAAGCGGAGTGACGTAGGCGCCAGTGAGGCCGCCGTCCACGATAAAGGTGGACGCCGTGATGAACGACGCGTCGTCGCTGGCGAGGAACGCGACCGCCGCGGCGATCTCGTCCGGCTCGGCGAAGCGACCCATCGGGATGTGCACGAGCCTGCGCGCCGCGCGTTCGGGGTCCTTGGCGAAGAGCTCCATGAGCATGGGCGTCGCGACCGGACCGGGGCACAACGCGTTGACCCGGATGCCCTCCCGGGCGAACTGCACTCCTAGTTCCCGGGTCATCGCGAGCACACCGCCCTTACTGGCCGTGTACGAGATCTGCGAGGTCGCCGCGCCCATGAGCGCGACAAAGCTCGCCGTGTTGATGATCGAACCCTTGCCCTGCCGCTGCATGTAGGGGATGGCGTACTTGCAGCACAGGTAGACCGATGTCAGGTTGATCCGCTGCACTCGTTCCCACGCGTCCAGGCCGGTGGTGAGGATCGAGTCGTCCTCCGGTGGGGAGATGCCGGCGTTGTTGAACGCGATGTCGAGGCGGCCGTACGTGGTCACGACATTCTTGAAGAGCTCCGCGACGTCGCGCTCGGACGAAACGTCGCAGGTGAGGAACCCCCCGCCCACCTCGTCCGCCGCTGCGCGGCCGCTCGTCTCGTCGATGTCCACCGCCACGACCCGTGCCCCCTCGGCACCGAAGCGCCGGGCCGTTGCCCTCCCGATGCCACTGCCCGCCCCGGTGATGACCGCGACGCGTCCCGCCAGCCGACCCTCCACGCAGACTCCTCTATCCGTGCTGACTGTTCAATCCGTACTGAAGAAGACGTTCTTGACGTCAGTGAAGGATGACAGGGCGTCCGGCCCCAACTCGCGGCCGAGACCAGACTGTTTCATGCCACCGAACGGCGTCCAGTAGCGCACCGACGAGTGGGAGTTCACGCTCAGGTTGCCGGTCTCGACACCGCGGGCCACCCGGATCGCCCGGCCCAGATCCCGGGTCCAGATCGAGCCGGACAGACCGTACTCCGAATCGTTGGCCAACCGAACGGCTTCATGCTCATCGTCGAACGGCAACACGGACACGACGGGACCGAAGATCTCCTCTCGCCAGTGCCGCTCGTCGCCGGTATGGGCGAGCAGCACTGTCGGGGCGTACCAGTACCCCGCCCCGGCCGGACACGAACCACGGAATGCGACCTCTGCACCGTCTACATAGGAGTCTACGACGCCGCGCTGGCCAGCGGAGATGAGCGGTCCCATCTCGGCGGTGTCGAGCGACGGATCCTCCACTCGAAGCCCGGTGACCGCTGGCTCCAAGAGTTCCAGGAAGCGGTCGTACACGGATCGCTCCACCAGGATGCGTGAGCGCGCGCAGCAGTCCTGGCCCGCGTTGTCGAAGGCCGAGTACGGGGCGGTGGCCGCCGCACGCTCGAGGTCGGCGTCGGCGAAGACGATGTTGGCGCTCTTGCCGCCGAGTTCCAGGGTCAACCGCTTCACCTGGTCCGCGCACCCCCGCATGATCCGTTTACCCACATCGGTCGAGCCGGTAAAGCAGATCTTGCGCACGGCGGGGTGTCCGATGAACCGCTCACCGACCACGCTGCCCTTGCCCGGGATTACCGTGAAGACGCCATCAGGGAAGCCCGCCTCAACCGCGAGTTCGGCGAGGCGGACCGCGGTCAGCGGCGTCACCTCAGCTGGTTTCAGCACGACGGTGTTGCCCGCGGCGAGCGCCGGCGCGAACCCCCAACTGGCGATCGGCATGGGGAAGTTCCACGGGACGATGACACCCACCACCCCGAGCGGTTCGTGGAAGGTGACATCGAGTCCGCCCGGTACGGGAATCTGTCGTCCCGTCAACCGCTCCGGCGCCGCGGAATAGTAGTTGAGGACGTTGCGGACGTTGCCCGCTTCCCAACGGGCGTTTGAAATCGTGTGGCCCGAGTTGCGTACCTCAAGCACTGCCAACTCCTCCACGTGCGCGTCCACAAGGGAGGCAAACCGGCGCATCAGTTCGGCCCGGTCGCCCGGAGCGAGCCGGCGCCACAGCTCGAACGCCCCTCTCGAGCGCTCGATCGCCGCATCGGCCTCCGAATCGGTGGCCAGCGGCACCCGGGCGACGATCTCCTCGGTGGCTGGATTGATGACTTCGTGAACCGCAGTCACAGTCGTTCGAACCCCCGGAACATCTCCCAGTCGGTAACGGCCGCGTCAAATGCGGCCAGCTCTACCTTCGCACCGTTGGCGTAGTGGTCGACGACATCCTGCCCAAACGCCTGCAGCGCCACGCCTCCGACCTCCCAGAGCATCAGCGCGTCTCGAATTGTCGTGGGGACGCGCACGGCTGCCGCGTCCGCGTAGGCGTTGCCCGGCAGGGCCGGCTCGAGCTCAAGCTGGTTCTCGATGCCGTGCAGGGTGGCCGCGACCATGCCGGCGAGGGCGAGGTATGGGTTGACGTCGCCCCCGGGCACCCGGTTCTCTACCCGCAGCGACGCCCCGTGGCCGACCAGGCGAAGGGAACAGGTTCGGTTGTCGACCCCCCACCGGACCGCGGTCGGGGCGAACGTGCCGGGTTGGAAACGCTTGTAGGAGTTGATGTTCGGGGCGTAGAGCAGCGTCAACTCCCGCATCGAGGACAGAAGTCCCGCGATCACCCGCTCGCCGGTCGGCGACAGGCCCGATGGACTATCGCCGGCCATCACCGGCGTGCCATCCGGCGTCCGCAGCGAGAAGTGGATGTGACACGAGTTGCCCTCGCGCTGGTTCGGCTTCGCCATGAAGGTGAGCGACATGCCCTCCTGCGCCGCGATCTCCTTCGCGCCCAACTTGTAGATGGAGTGATTGTCGGCGGTCGCGAGTGCCCGGGCATAGCGGAAGGCGATCTCGTGCTGGCCCAGGTTGCATTCGCCCTTAGCGCTCTCCGGCTGCAGGCCCGCGCCGGCCATCTCGGTGCGGATGCGGCGCAGCAGCGGCTCGACCTTCGCCGTACCGAGCATCGAGTAGTCGACGTTGTAGAGGTTGGCCGGCGTCAGGTCGCGGTAGGCTCGGCGCCAGGCGTCCTCATAGGAGTCTCGGTAGACGCAGAACTCCAGCTCCGTTCCGGCGTAGGCGATCAGGCCGTGCTCGGCGAGACGGTCGAGCTGGCGGCGAAGGATCTGGCGCGGCGAGGCGACCACGGGCGATCCGTCGAGCCAGGCGAGATCGGCCAGCAGCATCGCGGTGCCCGGCTGCCACGGAACCCGGCGCAGCGTGGAGAGGTCGGGCACCATGGCGAAGTCGCCGTATCCGCGCTCCCAGCTCGACATCGAATACCCGCCGACGGTATTCATGTCGACGTCCACCGCGAGGAGGTAGTTGCAGCCCTCGGTCCCGTGCCGCAGCACCTCGTCCAGGAAGAACTCGGCGTGCAGGCGCTTGCCCTGCAGGCGCCCTTGCATGTCCACAATGGCCAGTGCGACGGTGTCGATCGCTCCGGACTCGATACCGAGACGCAGCTCCTCCACCGTCAGCGCGGGCTCTGTCCTCATCATCGTGGCGCGCCTTCCGGTCGTGTTGGGCGTCCCGCCCACCTTAATGGTCTGAACGTGATCCTTAAAGGGTTGCGGTCACCGGCTGGGGCCGATTCACGCGAGCAGTCCGCGGAGCAGCTCGGCGGTGCCGTCGCAGTGCTCCTCCATCGCCGCACGCGCGGCCGCGCCGTCCCCAGCGAGGATCGCGTCCACGATGCGGGTGTGTTGGGCATCGGAGTGGTCCAGGTTGCGACGGAGCACCGGTATCGCGGCCAGGAGCCGGTCCAGGGTCAGCTGGACATCCGCGACCGATGACGCGAGAGACGGGCTACCGCTGGCCGCCGCGATAGCCAGGTGCAGCCTCGAGTCGGCAACCCGGCGGGTCGCCGTGCGGTCACGCGACGCGGCCAGGCAAGCCACGAGGTGCTGCCGGTCCACCGCGGAGAGGGTACGACTCGCGGCGAGTCCGGCCGCCCCGGGTTCGACAACCCGCCGGAAGTCGAGCGCGTCGTGCAATGAGTCGCCCATGGATCTGGCCAGCTCGACCGCATCGGAGCGCGGCGGCTCAGCGACGGCGGTACGCGACGTTAGGCCAGCGGCTCGGGTGGCGCGATTCAATGCGGGAGGTCGGTTCCGGCTCGACGTCGATACCACCGCACCGGCGCCCGACAGCACGAACGTGCCGCCGGTCCGGCCGCGCCGCGATTCCAGGTACCCGGCCTCTCGGAGCGCCCGGATCGCCTCCCGCAGCGTCACCCGGCTCACCTGTAGTCGTTCGGCCAGATCCCGCTCGGCCGGCAGCCGTTCACCCTCGGCGACCAGGCCCAGCTTGATCGCTTGCGCGAGCCGGGCCACGGTGATCTCGAATGCGTTACCACCCCGCACCGGCCGCCAGACGGGTACGGCGCGCGAGGCGGCCACATCGCTCGACATCGCCCGTTCCCCTCGAATGTTCGGCAGAGATGGCGTTGTTGGCGGGTGGGCGCGCTCCCTGCTGCGCGCCCATCCTTGGAGACTCGGCAGACGTTACCCGTCCGATCCCGTCCGCTGCGCCGGCACCGGTTCGTCGACGTTGCGGATCGGACCGGTGAACCACTTGCGGGCGGAGACCACCCACCAGATGGCGACCAGGAGGACGGCACCACCGACGGCGACGCCGGCGTAGTTGGCCGCCGACCAGGTGAAGTCGTCCCGGAATGGATTACCGGCCGGAACGATGGGCAGGATGAAGTAGATGCTGATGATGATGATCTCGATCGACGCGATCCAGCCCAGCACCTTGTACTTGCGCCCGAGCGTCCATGGGCCCGGGACGAAGCGGTCGCCCATACGCAGGCGCAACATGATCGGGATGAGGAAAGCAAGGTACAACCCGATGACGCACACCGACACGACCGCGTAGAACGCGACCGGGACGTTCTTGTAGTTGTACAGCGCGGGCAGGGTCAGCAGGCCGCCGACGAACGTACCACCGATGATGGCGTTGGCCGGGGCGCCGGCACGGTTCACTTTGGACCATATGCGCCAGCCCGGAATCGCCCGGTCACGGCTGAACGCGTACGTCATCCGGGACATGCTCGTCACGCAGCTCATGCCGCAGAAGAACTGTCCGATCGTAGAGATGACCAGGACGGTCTTGAGGAAGAACGGCGTCAACGCAGCGGTGAAGATCGCAGCCACGCCGCCACCCGCGGCGGTGACCTCCGCGGGGTCCTGTACCGCGAACAGGAAGGCGAGAAGGAGGATCCAACCGCCGATGGCCGAGTAGAAGATGGATTGCCACAGCCCGCGAGCGGCCGCGGTGGAGGCGCCCTTCGTCTCCTCGGACACGTGTGCGCAGGCGTCGAAGCCGGTAATCGTGTACTGGGTAAGCAGGAAACCCAGCGGCAGCACATAGAACCAGAACATCAGACCGCTATTGGTGCCCGCGCCGAACCCGGAGTTGTTGAACCGTTCGATCAGGAAGCTCGGGCTCTGGTGGTTGTCGGGCACGAACACGAGAATCAGAACGATGACTGCAGCACCGAAGACGTGCCACCATACCGACACGTTCTGCAGGATGTTGATGATGCTCTGACCGAAGATGTTGATCAAAGCATGAAGCGCCAGAATGATGACGAAGAGCATGAACGCCTGGTTCAACGTCCCCGCCCAGTTGGGCAGGATCGCGGCCATCGACAGGTTGAGGAACGTCGCGCAGCCGTAGTCGACGGACGCGGTCACCGCGACGAGGCCGATGAGGTTGAGCCAGCCGGTGAACCAGCCGTGCACGGGCTTGCCCATCTTCGCGGCCCACCAGTAGATGCCTCCTGCCGTCGGGTACGCCGACACCAGCTCGGACATGCACAGACCGATGATCAGGATGAAGATCGAGATCAGGGGCCACCCGACCGAGATAGCGAGCGGGCCACCGTTGTTCCACGCCTGGCCGAACGTGGTGAAACAGCCGGCGAGGATCGAGATGATGGAGAACGAGATGGCGAAGTTGGAGAAGCCGCTCCACTTGCGGCGCAGCTCCTGCCGGTAGCCAAGCTCGGCCAGCCGTTGCTCGTCGGCGTCGTGCGGTTGGAACTTCACTGGTGATTCGGTTGTCACTGCAGACCTCCTTGCGATTGCGCAACCGGCGGCGGCGCCGCGGGGGCACTTGGTGGAGATGGATCGGCCGCAGCATGCGGTCGCGCCGGTGACCGCCCGGCCGCGGTGTCGAGCAGGCGACCGAACTCGGGCGAGTCCAGGTCGTGGACCGCTCGGTTCCACTTGTCGCTCGCCTCTTCTGCGTAGTCAAAGGAGGCGCTCGGGTTGCGGAGCAACCCATGGTGGACGGAGAACCACAGCGTCCAGGTGATGTTGGACAGCACCAGATTCAGCCGCACCCGGGCAGCCAGAGTGGGATTGTGCTCCGCGCCGAAGTACGCGGCCGAGAGCGCTTCGGCGCGATCAGGATCACAATCGGCCTCGGCCGCGATGTCACCGAGCTCGAAGCTCGGGTCGTTGTTGCCGGCGAGCTGGTAGTCGACAATGCGGATGGTGCCGCCGGAGTCGATGAAGTTCTCCGGCAGCAGGTCGTTGTGGCACGGCTTTGTCGACAGTGGATTTGCATCCAGCGCCGACCTGATGTCCTCCACGGTGGAGAGACGTTCGACGTAGCCATCCGGCACCCCAAGCTCGTGGCGGCGGCAGATGGCCAACAGCTCATGCAGCTTCACGACGATCGAGAACTCGTTGCCGAACCGGGGTCCGGCGTGCAGCCGTCGGCACGCCTCGGCGATCCGGAGGATCGTGGCGGGCTGACGGACATCGGCGGCGGACAACGTCCGTCCGGGCAGGTACTCGAGCACGAGCGCCGGGATCTCCGGCAGCACCTCGTAGACTCGCGCGCCGATACCGGACTCCGCCGCTCGTAGGGTGTTGCTTATCTCCTGCGCCGGCGGGATACCGAGCCCGGCCGCGGACACGGCCGGATCCAGTACGCGCAACACGTAGGAGCGGCCCCCGCAGTTGACGACCCAGATCTGGTGACTGAGTCCACCCTCGAGCCGACGGTGCGTCACGAGGCGGCCGGAGAACATCGCCACGCGCCTGAGCACGTCCTCGACCGATGGCACAGCGCCCATCTCCGACCGCCTTCACACCATTGAACGGCGTGATCGTCAGTGTCGACCTGCGGCTTAAGGCGGTCAATACTCCGTGCAGGTGGAGAAACACGCGACCATTTAGCTCTTTTGGTAAGACCATTTGGGTGATACGACTGCTGCGTGCGGGCTGACGCCAGAGTGGTCGTGATCGGTGGTGGTGTGGCCGGCTGCAGCATCGCCTACCACCTCGCCAGGCTCGGCTGGACCGACATCGTCGTGGTCGAGCAGCACGACCTCACCGACGGCACCACCTGGCACTCCGCGGGTTTCGTCGGCCAGCTGCGCTCGACGATCAGTCAGACCCGCATGATCATGTATTCGTCGTCGCTTTACGCGGAGTTGCGCGAGCAGACGGGTCTCGACCCCGGCTGGCGTGGAGTCGGCGGGCTGCGACTCGCGACGACCCTGCGGCGCGTGGAAGAACTGCGGCGACAGGTCAGCGCCGCGACGACGTACGGGCTCTCCATGACCCTGCTCTCGCCGGAGGAGACGGCCGACCTGCTGCCGCTACTGGACGTCGACGACGTACTCGCCGCCGGCTGGTTGCCCGGCGACGGATTCCTCCGACCCGAGGCCCTCACCCGCGCATTGGCCGCAGGCGCCCGGGCACTGGGTGCGGAGTTCGCCACCCACACGCAGGTCCGCGAGGTCGACGTGGTCGATGGCCTTGTCCGCGGCGTCGTCACCGATGCGGGACGCATCGCTACCGAAGTCGTGGTGAACGCGGCCGGTGCGGCGGCCGGTCACGTCGGCCGACTCGCTGGCGTCGCCGTCCCGATCGTCCCGATCAAGCACCAGTACGTGGTGAGCGGCCCGCTGCCCTCGACGGCGGCCGACCTGGAGGCGATACCCACCGTCCGCGACCCGGACCACGTCGTCTACTTCCGCGGAGAGGGAGCGGGGTTGCTGGTGGGCGGCTACATCCGTACGCCCGATGTGTGCTGGCCGGCCGACGGGGGCGCACCGCTCGCCGTACCCAGAACGCTCTTCGAGCCGGACCTGGCCAGGTTCGACGAATCGTGGACGTCGGCCCGCCGCCGCGTGCCCGCGCTGGCCGAGACCCCGATCGCAACGGTGGTCCACGGGGCGGAGGCCTTTACGCCGGACGGTGAGTTCCTGCTCGGCGAGACCTCGGTGCGCGGGTTCTGGGTCGCGGCCGGCTTCTGCGTCCACGGTCTCGCCGCCGCTGGCGGTGTCGGCAAGGTGATGGCCGAGTGGATCGTCGACGGGCCGCCCGAGTACGACGTGGCGCACATGGACATCCGACGATTCGGCCCTCACGCGGCGAGCCGATCGTGGACGACCGCGAAGGCGCTGGACGCCTACTCCCGCTATTACGACATCGTCTATCCGGGTCAAGAGTGGAGCGCTGCCCGGCCGCTGCGCCGCTCGGCGACGTGGCCGCGACTGTCTGAACTGGACGCCGTCCTTGGCGAAAAGGCCGGGTGGGAGCGAGTCAACTGGTTCGAGGCAAACGCCGCCGATGGTGACGAGAAGCTGCGCCCGGCGGGCTGGGCCGGTCAGATCTGGTCCCCTGCGATCGAGGCGGAGGTCCGGGCAACCACGCAATGCGCCGGCCTGTTCGACCAGTCCTCGTTCGCCAAGCTGGACGTCCGCGGCTCGGACGCCTCCGCGTTCCTGCAGCGGGTGTGCGCGAATGACGTGGATCGGCCGGTCGGGACGGTCGTCTACACGCAGTTGCTCAACGAGCGGGCCGGAATCGAGGCCGACCTTACCGTTACCCGCCTCGGTGAGGCGCACTTCCGCGTCGTGACCAGCACCGCGTCGGGTGGGCGCGACGCCTCGTGGTTGCGGCGCCATGCACCCGACACCGTGACGGTCGACGACGTCACCGGAGCCCACGGCTGTCTATGCCTGTGGGGCCCGGCCGCACGCGAGATACTGCAGCCGCTGAGCGACGAACCACTGACCAATGAGGACTTCCGGTTCATGCGGGCACGACGCCTCACGGTCGGGTTCGTACCGGTGCTGGCCCAACGGGTGACCTACGTCGGTGAGCTCGGTTGGGAGCTCTATGCCCCGACCGAGTACACCCTGACTCTGTGGGACACGCTGATGGCCGCGGGCGCCTCGCACGGGATCCGGCCGGCCGGCTACCGCGCGATCGACGCGATGCGCCTGGAGAAGGGGTACCGGGTATGGGGTTCGGACATCACGCCGGAGACCACTCCGGACGAGGCCGGCCTTGCGTTCGCCGTGCGCATGGAGAAGGACTTCATCGGGCGAACGGCACTACTGGCCGGTCGAGCTTCCGCTGCGTCCGGCGCAGGCAGCCTCGGCAGCGCGGCCAGCCGGCGGTTGCGCTGTCTCACCCTGGTTGACCCTCGGACCGTCTGCCTCGGCACCGAGCCGGTGCAGGTCGACGGCCGTTCCTGCGGCCGGGTCACCTCCGGGGGGTACGGCTACCGAGTGGGGCAGTCCATCGCCTACGCATATCTGCCGGCCGCGGTTCCGGTCGGTTCCCGGGTTCAGGTCGGCATCTTCGGTGAGTGGCGCGAAGCGACCATCCGCGACGAGCCTCTGTTCGACCCGACGAACGCCCGCGTGCGCGCCTGACCGCTTCCTTTGTCGTCGATCTAGGGCGTAGTCGCGTGAGTCGATCTCTAACCACGCGACTACGCCCTAGATCGACGAGTCACCCGATCGTGAGACGTCGCCGGTAAACGCGGTATCTGCGGCACCCGGTCGGGCTAGATTGCTTCCGGCGTTCCATCACGCCAGGGGGATCCGGGTGAGCTGAGATGTTGGTGGTCACGACGGAAAGCATCCCCGGCTACGAGGTGCGTGCCGTGATCGGCGAAGTCGTCGGAGTCACCGCCCGGACTTACAACCCATTCATCGAGGGTGTCAAGTCACTCAACGGTCGCCTGAACCCGCAACTGGTGCGGCTGTTCACTCAGATCCGCCAAGAGGCCGTGGCCCGCATGGTGGACGCCGCGGAGCGTCGCGGGGCCAACGCCATCATTGGCATGCGATTCGACCACCGCGGCGTCACGCCGGCCTGGAACGAGATCTGCGCCTACGGTACGGCCGTGCTCGTCGCTTCAGCCGATCAAGGCGAGATTGGCGCCTAACCCCCGGCCCCCTTTACCCTTCCAAGATCCCCGTGATCATGATGTCACCGTCGCGAAAACCCGTCGATCATGACCTCCAGGTCATGATCGACGATACGGGGGGCACGGTTAGGCGATGCGGACGCCGCGCGAGAGGCGCCGGCTGGGAGTACGCAACCGGGCCGTGGTCACCGCGACGGCGCCCACCCCGAGAAGCACATTGAACGCGAGCCCGATGGGCCACACGGGCTCGCCTGGGTCCTGCTGGTCGTTGGACGAGTACTGGTAGTCAGGCGGGCGTCGAAGGTCGCGCACGCCACGCCCGATCATGCTCAGCGGATCGTAGTCAGCGACGAAGATCACGTCGCCGCGCTGGGTGATCTGGGGTGGCACCTGGGGCGCGGCGTCGGCCACAACGACGAACGGATTGGGCGCGAGCAACCACCACACCCGGTCCTGGCGCATGACGTCGTACGTATAGACGTAGCCATCCGGGCTGCGTTCGGTGTGCGGCTCGGTGACGAGCGGGGCAATGAGTGCGAAGGAGATGAGTGTGCCGATCGTGAGCGCCGCGACCGTGAGGTAGGACAGCAGCGCAGAGGTGATGCTGCGCGCGAGTAGCGCCGATAGCGCCTGAGACACCGCACAGACCACACCGATCAGGATGGCCACGACGGCATAGACGGCAGCGACCCGCCCGACGGTGATCCCACCGTTCGCCATCGCATAGCCGGCGAACGGCAGCGTCAGTAGCAATGCCACCAGGCCAACGCCCCAACCGGCCAGCAGCTTGCCGAGTGCGATCTCCAGCGGCGTCAGCTTGGTCACCTGCAGGGTGGCCAGCGTTCCGCGCTCGCGGTCGCCGTTGATGGTCTGTGAGGTCAGGGCTGGGCTGATGACAAGCACCATGCCGAGGACGAAGAGCATAAGGATGCCGAAGAGCGGTACGCCCCGCCGCGCGTTGTCGTTGGCGAACCCGTACCCGGTCTGCACCGAAAGGTCGAGCAGGGCGGTAAAGATCGCGAGCAGCGCGACCCAGCCGCCCAACAGCCAGCGCCACCGCCCGGTGCGCAGACGGATCCGGAACTCCTGCCGGGTCACCAGCCAGATCCCATCCGGCGTCGGGGCGTTCATCGCCGCTCCTCCGTCATGGCCATGTAGACCGACTCCAGGTTGCTGCCGAGCGGCTCGAACGCGACGACCCGCACGCCGCCGCCGACCAGGCCGGCGAGGAGTTCGGCCGCCTGGTCCTCTGACATCGGAGGTAGCTCTGTGCCGGTACCGTTGCCGCCGGTTGCCTGCACGCCTCGGGACTGCAGTGCCGCGGCGAGTGCGGCGGCGTCAGTCGCTCGCACCCGGTAGGCCGTTCGCGCCTGCGCGGCCAGCTCGTTCATCGTGTGCTCGCCGGCGGTGCGGCCGCGGTCGACCAGAACGACGCGGTCGGCGATCTCCTCGAGTTCGGTGAGGATGTGGCTGGAGACGAGGACGGCGGCACCCTCGGCGGCCAGGCCCCGCAGGATATCGCGTAGCTCCACCCGGGACCTGGGGTCCAATCCCGACGCCGGCTCGTCGAGCAGCAGCACGCGGGGGCGATGGATGAGCGCCCGCGCTAAGGCGAGGCGCTGCTTCTGACCACGGGACAGCACGTGCACCGGCTGATAGGCAAATTCCGACAGGTGGATGAGGGTAAGTAACTCGGCGACCCGGCTGGGCACGCTGGCGCGCTTCATCCGGTACGCATCGGCGAAGAACCCGAGATACTCGTGCACGGTCAGCTGGTCGTACACCCCGAAGCTGTCCGGCATCCAGCCCATCTGCGACCGCACGGCGAACGGATCTGCCACCGGGTCCGCGCCGGCCACGCGAACTTCGCCGCGGTCGGGGCGCAGCAGCGACGCGAGGATGAGCAGGAGGGTCGTCTTGCCGGCGCCGTTGGGACCGACCAGCGCCGTGACCTGCCCATACGGTGCCGAGATGCTCACCCCCGACAGGGCGGGCACCGAGCCGAAATGACGCCAGACATCGCGTACGACGACGCCGAACTCCGCCGATTCCTGACCGTTCTCCGGTGCCACGGATGACCCTCCCCCGTGGACGGCGCAACCCGCGTACGTCGCGGTGGCGTCAGGATAGCGCCCCGCATCACAACGGCGATGTCCCCCGAGCTACAGCAGCACGGTCGCGAACGTGCCCATCCGGCGAAAGCCGCACCGGTCGTAGACCACGCGCGCCGGGACGTTGTAGTCGTTGACGTAGAGGCTCACGCTCGGGGCCACCCGGCGTAACGCGTCGCGCACGACGGCGGCCATCGCCGACGTGCCGAGCCCGCGTCCGCGCCACTCGGGCGCGACCCAGACGCCCTGGACCTGCGCCGTGTGCCGGGTGACGACCGCGAGTTCGGCCTTGAAGACCACGCGGCCACCGACAAACTTTGCGTACGCCCGGCGGGCGCGGACCAACTCGGTGACCCGGTCCCGGTAGTCACGACCGCCGTCGCCGGTCAGCGGCGAGATGCCCACCTCTTCGGTGTACATCGCCACCGAGGCCGGAAACAGGACGTTAATCTCGTGTGGCCGGACGAGCCGCACGGTCGGATCGGGCGGAACGGACGGCGGCGTCCAGGTCGCGAGTAGAGGCTGGCACGGTCGAACATCACGGGCCGGACCCCAGATGTCGGCGAGGCGGTCCCAGATGCCGAGTACGCCTTCGGACTCGCCAACCAACGACGAGCACAGCCGCGGCTGCGAGCCCGCCACGTCGGCGAACGCCTCGACCGCGGCCGTCGTGCTGGCGTTGACCGGGATGAGATTGGCGCCAACCCAGCAGACGGACTCCAGGCGCCGCCGGCTGCCAAAGCCGAAGACTCGCGCGTCGACACGCCAGGAGAGGCCCGCCGAACTGACCCGCTCAGCGACCTGCGCCGCGGCGATCGGCTCCGCCTCGAGAACGCGCTCCACCGCTGCCCGCTCGGTGTCACCGAGCAGGCGCGCTGGCATCGTCAGCATCTCTCCAGCCTGCCACATGATCGAGGAGTCCCTCACACCTTCCACCCATCCCGTCGATCATGACCTGGAGGTCATGATCGACGCCATTTCACGACGATGAGCTCATGATCGTCGCGATCTTGGGGGTCACCTGGCCCCCGATGGAATAGGCGCCCCGAGGAGTGGTAGCGGTGGCACGGCCAACCGGCGAGACTTGTCGGCGACTGGTTGGCGATATATCGTCAATACATCAGCGACCTGTTTTGGAGGTAACGATGAGAGATCACGAGACGCGGATGCGCGGTTTCGGCTGGCGCATGCCATTCCCGCCGCCCTGGAGCGGTCCCGGTGCACACGGTCACGGTCCGGGCGGGCCCCACGGACGACGGGGTGGACGCGGACGCCGCCCCAACGTACGGGCGGCCGTGCTCGCCCTGCTGGCGGAGCGACCGATGCACGGGTACGAAATGATCACCGAGCTCGAGACCCGCACCGGAGGGGTGTGGCGTCCCAGCCCGGGTTCGATCTACCCGACATTGCAACTGCTCGAAGATGAGGGTCTGATCGTCAGCGAGGAGTCGGGCGGACGCAGGCGATTCACCCTCACCGATGCCGGCCGAGCCGAGGCCGAGCAGGTCGGCGAAGCCGCTCCGTGGGACCACATCGGTGACGAGACGGTGGAGAACTGGCACGACCTCAAGGACGCTTCGTTCGGCGCGATGAACGCGCTTCGGCAGGTCATGATGACCGGCACCGACGAGCAGCGCCGGCGGGCCGTAGAGGTCATCGTGGAGGCGAAGCGGAAGCTCTACGCGATCCTGGCTGACTGACCCGGCGTTCCCGCGCCGCCCCTCCGCCCGCGTCGTGCTTCCCTCCGCTCTCCCCCACCGCGCCGTGCTTCCCCCGCGATCAAGGGCTTGTGGCCGTGGTTGGCTCACCAATTCACGGTCACAAGTCCTTGATGGGGCGCGCAGGCGGCGCGGAGGCCGGGCGGAGGCGGCGCGGAGGCCGGGCGGAGGCCGGGCGGAGGCGGCGCGGAGGCCGGGCGGCGGCGGGTCAGCCGGCGGCGACGGTCACGGTGATTCCGCCGGAGAGCGGCGAATCGTGCAGCTCAAGCTTCGCGATGCCCGCGTCGGTTGGTATGTCGAAGACCATCTTGCCGGTGATCTTGTTGCCGGGATTGATCAGCGTAAACCAGGCGTTTGCGTTCTCGTTCGCGATGACCCCAGCGCCGGTGTCTGCGCCGAACGTGGTGCCGTCGGGTCCGACCGCCTTCTGCCAGCCGTCGGCGAAGGCTTGGCCCTCGGTGCCGATGTTGCGGATGCTGAGATCCACGATGCAGAACTGTCCCTGCGGTTGCTTCGTCACGAAGTTTCGCCCGACGGAGGTGTGGCCGCAGCTCACCGACGTGACGACGAACTCGAATTTGCCGTCCTTCACGGCCGTGTTCAGGCCGGGCGGCGCCGTGCCGAGGGTTGACTCGCCGTTCAATAGGGCGCTGCCCAGCAGGGCCAGGAGAGCCCCGCCAGCGCAGCATGCGGCGAGCACACCCACGAAGACCAGGAGGACCGTCCGGCCGGACCGGCGGCGCGGCGCCACCACCACTGGATAGCCGGCCTCGTAGTACGAAGGCTCCACCGGCGCCCAGTACGGATCGGTCGCCGGCATCGGCGGCGGAGGCGGTGGGGGTGGCGTGGCCCGCCCGACCCAGGCGGCATGCTCTGGGCCAGGCTGGGGCGAACGCGGCGCGCCGTCCACCGAGCGTCTCTAGTGGACGGTCACGGTCGGACCGGCGGAAGTGCCGGCGGAAGCGCCAGCGGAGGCGCCGGCGGAGGCAGCGGCGAGCTCGTCGGGCATCTCTATGCCCATCTCTTCGGCGATGCGCAGCGCCTCCTCGACCAGCGTCTCGACGATCTGCGACTCAGGCACGGTCTTGACGACCTCTCCCTTGACGAAGATCTGACCCTTGCCGTTGCCCGACGCGACGCCGAGGTCGGCCTCCCGCGCCTCCCCGGGTCCGTTGACGACGCACCCCATGACCGCTACTCGCAGCGGCGCCGGGAATCCGTCCAGCGCGGCGGTCACCTGCTCGGCGAGCGTGTAGACGTCGACCTGGGCCCGCCCGCAGGACGGACACGAGACGATCTCCAGGCCGCGCTCCTTGAGGCCGAGCGACTCCAGGATCGCGTTGCCGACCTTGACCTCTTCCACCGGCGGTGCGGACAGCGACACCCGGATCGTGTCGCCGATCCCCTCGGCCAGCAAGGCACCGAACGCGACCGACGACTTGATCGTCCCCTGGAACGTCGGCCCGGCCTCGGTCACGCCGAGGTGCAGCGGGTAGTCGCACTGCTCGGCGAGTTGCCGGTACGCCCGGATCATGACCACCGGGTCGTTGTGCTTTACCGAGATCTTGATGTCGCGGAAGCCGTGCTCCTCGAAGAGCGAGCACTCCCAGAGCGCCGACTCGACGAGCGCCTCGGCTGTCGCCTTGCCGTACTTCTGCAGCAGCCGCGGGTCCAACGAGCCGGCGTTGACACCGATCCGGATCGGCACTCCGGCGGCGGCGGCTGCCTGGGCGATCTCGCCGACCTTGTCGTCGAACTTCTTGATGTTGCCGGGGTTGACGCGGACCGCCGCGCACCCCGCGTCGATCGCGGCGAAGACGTACTTCGGCTGAAAGTGGATGTCAGCGATCACCGGGATCTGGGACTTTCGCGCGATGGCCGGCAGCGCCTCCACGTCATCCTGGGACGGAACCGCCACCCGTACGATCTGGCAGCCCGAAGCGGTCAGTTCGGCGATCTGCTGCAGCGTCGCGTTGACGTCCGCCGTGAGCGTCGTGGTCATCGACTGCACGGATACCGGCGCTCCGCCGCCGACGGGCACGGAGCCCACCATGATCTTGCGACTCTTGCGGCGCTCGGCCAACGCCGGGGGCGGCGCTGGGGGCAAACCGAGGTTGATCGCTGTCACGTCTGCTCGCTTCAGAAGAGGGTGATCGGGTTGACGATATCGGCGGCGACGGTCAGGAGCGTGAACCCGCCAAAGATGAGAATCACCGCGTAGGTGACCGGCATGAGCTTGAGGTAGTCCACCCGCCCTGGATCCGGCTTACCCAACCGGGCGTAGATCCACGACCGCGCCCTCTCGTACCACGCGATGGCGATGTGCCCACCATCAAGCGGCAACAGCGGCAGCAAGTTGAAGATGCCGACGAAGAAGTTCAGTCCGGCGAGTAGGAGCAGGAACGTCGGGAGTTCACCCTTCTCGAACAGCTCGCCCCCGATGCGGCTCGCGCCTACCACGCTGATCGGTGTCTCCGGGTCCCGCTGCTCCCCGGTGAGCGCGGTCCACAACTTCGGGACCTTCTCCGGGAACTTCTTCATGGCCGCGAACGTGCCCTCGAACATCACCACGGTCTGGTCGCCGGCCCGACCAAAGGCGGCCACCGGCCCGGCCACCGATTTCGGAAACACGGGCGTGATCCCCAGGACGCCGACATTCTCAAGGTCGGCTTCGGTGACATCCTCAGCGGTCTTGGTCGGGTCCTTGAGTACGTCTTGCTTGATCCGCTGAGCGAAGGGGAGCGACACGGTGCGCTCGAAGGTCTCTCCGCCGCGAATGTAGGTCACGGAGACCGACTGACCCCCCGCCGAGCGGATCCTCTGGGTCAGGGCATCCCAGCCGACCACCGGCTGTCCGTTGATCGCCGTAATCACGTCGCCGGGCACCAGGCCCATCTGCTTTGCGGCGCTCGGCGGCGCGCTCCCCTCGACGCACTCCTTGGGGATCTTCTTGACCGGATCGAACTCCCACTTCGCCGCCACACAATCCGCGACAGTGTCGATGGTGACGGGCGTGGACTGCAGCTTGCTCGGGTCCGGAAGTGACGCGAAGGCGAACAGACCCCAGAGGATCACGACACCCAGGACGAAGTGCGTCGCCGACCCCGCTGTCATGACGATCGTGCGCTTCCACACGGGGTAGCGCCACATCGCCCGGCCCTCGTCGCCGGGTTCGACGTCGTCGTCCTGCGGCGTCATTCCCACGATCTTGACGAACCCACCGAGCGGGATGCCCTTCACCCCGTACTCGGTCTCGCCCTTGCGAAACGACCACAGGGTCGGACCGAAGCCTACGAAGTACCGGGTCACCTTCATGCCGAAGGCCTTCGCGGTGGCCATATGTCCGGCTTCGTGTAGGCAAACAGAGATCAGGATGCCCAGGGCGAAGACAACGATCCCGATGATCTCCATTAAGCTCCTTCAGCCTTGTCCCGAGCCGCCCGGTCCGAAGTCCCCGGTACAGAGCGCACCGTCGCGATCAGCTCGCGAGCCCGGATCCTGGCCCACGACTCCGCCGCGAGTACGTCATCGACGGTACCTGGTTCCACGAAATCGGGCGCTTCGTCCAACACGCGGGCGACCGTGTCAACAATGCCCAGAAACGGCAGCCGGCCCTGCGTGAATCCGGCCACACACTCCTCGTTGGCGGCGTTGTAGATGGCCGGTCGGCAACGGCCGGCCCGACCCGCGTCCTTGGCCAGCCGTACGGCCGGGAAGGCCTCCTCGTCCAGCGGGGCCAGCTCCCAGGTGTGGACCTTGGTCCAGTCCACCGGCGCGGCAGCCGCCGCGACGCGGTCAGGCCAACCCAGGGCGAGCGCGATCGGCAGACGCATATCGGGCGGGCTGCACTGGGCGATGGTCGACCCGTCGACAAACTCCACCATGGAGTGGATCACCGATTGTGGATGCACCATGACCTCCATGTCGTCGTACGCAACGCCGAAGAGCTCATGCGCCTCGATCACCTCGAGTGCCTTGTTCACCATTGTGGCGGAGTTGATGGTCACAACTGGGCCCATGTTCCACGTCGGGTGAGCCAGCGCCTGCTCGGGCGTGACCTCCGTCAACTCGTCGCGCCGGCGCCCCCGAAATGCCCCGCCACTCGCCGTTAGGACGAGCCGGCGCACCTCACTCACACTGCCCGACCGCAGGCATTGGGCCAGCGCTGAGTGCTCCGAGTCGACCGGGACGATCTGGCCGGGCCGGGTGATCGCCGCATTCACCAGTGGGCCGCCCGCAACGAGGGACTCCTTGTTAGCCAGCGCTAGGGTGCGTCCGGCCCGGAGCGCGGCAAGCGTTGGCGCGAGGCCCAACGATCCGACCACGCCGTTTAGCACTACGTCACACGGCCACTGCGCCAGTTCGGTCATCGCCTGCGGGCCGGCCAGGATCTTAGGGATGCGGAACTCTCCGGTCGTGTAACCCTTCTTCGCTGCCTCGGTGTAGAAGGCGAGCTGCAGATCCTGAGCCGCGGTGGCCTTCGCCACACCGACCACGTCGACCCCGAGTTCTAGCGCTTGCGCCGCGAGCAGCACCACGTTAGCCCCGCCGCCCCCCAGCCCGACGACTCGGAACCGGTCCGGATTGCGGCGAACGATGTCGATCGCCTGCGTGCCGACGGACCCGGTCGAACCGAGCAGCATGATGTCGCGGGGGCTCATGCACCCATTCTCCCCGAGCCGGCGCGATCATTGGCGGCCGGTGTGAGCCCGACCCCCGGCAGGCATTGGGCGCATAGCCGCGCCGAAGGCGCTTCTCAACCTCGGTGGGTGTCCAACGCTTCGCCGGCCGCGCGGGTGGCGTGATGCATGATCAGCTCCTCGGTCGCCTCGCCGTACGCCGAGGAGATACTCGGCATCGCGGGGCTGGCCGGCGCAGGCGGGCCAAGACCGCTCAGCTGGCGTTAGGTCGTGGGTCGGTCGATTCGAAACGCCTCGAGGTCGGCGTCGTACCAGCGGTCGGTGAGTCCGAGCGGGGTCATGCCGAGACGGCGGCACACGGCGAGGGAGCGCTGATTGTCGGGGCGCACCACCGCGTAGATCTCGCTCAACCCGTCCGCGAACCCTTTCCCGATCGCACCTCGAGCTGCCTCAGTGGCGTACCCGTGCCCCCACGAGTCCGGGTGGAAATGCCAGCCGACCTCCACCTCGCCGGACCCGGTGCCCTCGGGATCGGGCAGCGGCACAAGCAACACAGTGCCGGCCGCCACGCCAGTCTCGCGCACTTCGACCGCCCACACGCCGAACCGACCGTCCTCATCGGAGCGTGCGGTCCACCGATCCACGACGGCCGGCACCTGGTCTCGGGACTCGAGCGCCTTCGGCACCGAACCGAGCCAGCGGGCGACCTCCCACCGCGAATACGTGTCGAAGATCCGGTCCAGGTCGGACTGACGGTGCGTCCACGGCCGAATCACGAGCCGCTCCGTCTCAAACACCACCACCCCCACCGTGTCAGCCTCCGACCCAAGCCTCCCACCCCTCCCGCCGATCATGACCTGGAGGTCATGATCGGCGCCATTTCGCGACGGTCAGCTCATGATCACCGCGATCTTGGTACGTCGCGTCCGTCGTGGCCGCATCGGTAGGAACGTGCGACTCGCGCAGTCCGTAGCGCCGATACACCTTGGCGAGTGGGCCCGGCGCCCACCAGTTCCACCGTCCGAGCAGGCGCATCGTGGCGGGAACGAGCAGGGTGCGGACGAGTGCGGCGTCCACCGCCACCGCCACCACCGTGCCCACGCCGAGCATCTTGATGGTGGCCGCCCCGCCGGTGGCGAACCCGCCGATGACGATGATAAGCAGCAGGGCGGCGGCGGTGATGATGCCGCCGGTGCGCTGCAGCCCGACGGTGACCGCCTCGGTGTTGTCCCCGGTCCGGTCCCACTCCTCGCGCACCCGTGACAGCAGGAAGACCTCATAGTCGGTCGAGAGTCCAAAGAGGATCGCGAGCATAAGGATGAGGTTCGTGGGCTCCAGAAACCCGGTCGAGGTGAAGCCGAGCCAGTCGGCGAAGTGCCCGTCCTGGAAGACCCAGACCACGACGCCGAAGGAGGCCCCGATCGAGATGATGTTCATGACGATCGCCTTAAGCGGCAGCACCACCGAGCCGAAGGCGAGGAACAGCAGCAGGAAGGTCACCACGCCGACATAGCACGCCATCCACCCCAACCGGCTACCGAGGCTGTCAATCTGATCGAGGTCGGCGGCCGGCCGGCCGCCGACCAGGACCTCCGCGCCGGCCGGCGCCGGCAGGGCGCGCACGGCCTCGACCACGTGGCGGGCCTCCTCGGAGGTCGGCTCCCCCACGTAGGTGATGGAGACGAGCGAGGACGTGCCCTGGTTGGGCCCGTGGTGCCGAGTGCTGACAGTCACCTGAGCGCCGGTCACGTTGGGCAGCGTCGCGACCTGGCCGGCGAACGCCTGCGCGGCCTGCGGCGTTGCACCCGACACCAGGGCGACGATCGGCGCGACGCTGCCGCCGAGGAAGTCGTTCGCAATCCGCTGGGCGACCGTACGGCTGGGCGTCCCTTCAGGCAGCACCCGCTCGTCGAAGCCGCCGAACGACGCCCGAAGGAACGGCGCCGCCATCGCGAGCAACACGACCGTGACGGCCACCAGGTAGAGCACCGGGCGGCGCATGACGCTTCGGGCCAACCGCGCCCAACCTCCCTCGCCAGCAGCGGCCGAACGGCGGCGCCGGGGAAACGGGATCCGTAGGGCGTTGATGCGTGGGCCGAGCACAGCGAGCAGGGCGGGCAGCGCAGTCAGTGCGGCGAGCATCGCGACCAGGACCGCGGCCATTCCCCCGTACCCCATGGATTTGAGGAAGTCCATGGGAAACAGCAGAAGACTGGAGAGCGCCAGCGCCACGGTAAGTCCGGAGACGACGACAGTACGCCCGGCGGTGACGATCGTCCGCTCGATGGCCCCCGCCGTGTCGTGGCCGGCGGCCAGCTCCTCGCGGAACCGGCTGACCACGAAAAGGGCGTAGTCGATGGCCATGCCGAGGCCGAGCATCGTGATGACGTTGGCCGCGAAGACGGAGACCTCGGTGTAGTCCGCGATGACCCGGGTCACGGTGAAAGCGCCGAGGATCGCCACGACCCCGACCAGCAGCGGGGTGGCTGCGGCGACCAGTCCGCGGAAGATGAGGATCATCAGCACGAGCAGGATCGGCATCGAGAGGATCTCAGCCCGGATGATGTCGCCCTCGATCTGCTTGTTCGCGTCCTCCAGGAATCCGAACAGTCCGCCGACCTCGGTCTGCACTCCCCCGTCGGCGACCAGCAGGGGACGGATGGCGTCCAGGTCGGCGAGTTTGTCGTTCTCGGCGCCTTCCCGGAGCTGGATCGCAGCGTAGGTCGCGTGCCGGTCGGTGGAGACCAGGGCCGGGGCCTGGGTGGCGTAGTACGACTGGACCTCGAGCACCTCGGGCCGACCCTGCAACCGGGCGAGCGCGCTCTGCACCGGGTCGCGGAGCCCAGCGTCGTCCACGGTGGCGGTGGGCGAGGAGTAGAGCACGAGGACGTCCTGCCCCTGCCGACCGAGTTCCTGGGTGATCCGGACATGCGCCGCGCT
>Ga0184625_10000051_pt1 | contig 28044 bp, 17 predicted proteins | sample PLM3_30_b1_FD_133151 | JGI IMG/M metagenome (GOLD analysis project Ga0184625, IMG submission 133151) | Groundwater sediment microbial communities from an aquifer in East River, Colorado, USA - PLM3_30_b1 | ecosystem: Environmental > Terrestrial > Soil > Riparian zone | place: USA: East River... | reverse complement strand
TTACTGATAATCGCCTGCCGGATACATTGCCACCCAATACTACGTGATAAATATCCCAGCTTGAAATATCCGGCTCAATGCCTCTTGTTTCACGAACACTATTATCAAAGAAACTATTATCGCTACGAAAACTCAGATCCAAAGTAAATTTGCTATTGATAATATACTCATAACCTATTGTCCAGTTCACCACACTCTTATTACCTGTTTTTACTCTTAAAAAATCATCACTTCCAATATCTGAATATGCCTGTTGTGGCCTTACAAAAGCTGCAGGTTTTGCTTTTAGGATGTCATATATCTCCAGGCCAGCATAATATTGAACTGCAATACCCAATTGTCCACGCTTCATATCAATATTAATACCTGATGCTGCTGACCATGGCGTTTTATAAACTGAAGGCAGTTTTTCTTGCCTGTCATTAGCTACTATATCTATTCTTTGCCCTTTGTAAAGCATATTGTTTGTAGTAATATCGGCGGCCACCACACCTTTACCAAATATTTTAAACGAAGGACTATTTAATGCCAGCCCAATATCAAAATGATCTGCCCTGTAATAAATGCCGAGCTTTAACTGTCCTCTCAAATTATCATAATAAAAATTTTGCAGGTAATCACCGCTTACAAGAGGGTTTCCCGGTGTATTTAAAAACATGCGGGTAAATAAATTTCTTTCATAACTGTGATTTCTCCAGTAAACTAACATCGTTGCACCCAGGGACCAACGATCATTGAACTTGTTTCCTATGCCATACCCAAAAGTGGTCTCCGTTAATCTTGAATTCAATGATAGCTGACCAATAGTAGCTTCATCACCGGGACTTTCGGTATCACTCACTACTGGGTAGTTGCCATCAATACGTGCAAGACCGTGAAAGCCATAATCTACAGATGAAGCAAACCCATAGCCCATTTTTAAATTAGGATTTTTGGTTGGGATCAATCCCGAGATCAACAGAGGAAGATTTTTGAAATTATTATTATTAAAATCTTTTTGATTACCCAATGCATTTTCTATCCTTGTTTTTTCCAACTGGTAAAGATCTGCATTGATAGTAACTGAGCTTGTATCAATAAATGCGAGGCAGGCGGGGTTATAGAAAATTGCTGAATTATCCTTTACACGGCCAACTACTGCGCCACCCATTAATGAAGAACGGGTTCCGAATTGTAGCGCCCAGTAATGCGTATCCTGCGCTATACTACAGTAACATGATATTAAAAGCACAGGGATAAAGAAGAATTTCATGAGTGATCATTTAAGGTATGGCCAATACAAATATAAGAATGCTAATGGCAGACGCCGGGAAACGATAAAGAAGAACCTGAATATGCAGCACAGGGTTGTAGGGTTGTGCGTTATTTATTTCTTAATCCACATTGTATCTATAATTCTCATTTTAGACCCTTCTATTTCTTGTTCAAAAATGTAATAATCATCTTCAATTTTTAATATTCTATTCATTATAGGAATATTTCCCAGCACAGGCGAAAGCTTGTCTAACGTTGTATCCTGGGAAGAAACGTAATGCATTTCGAATTCACAATCGCTTAACCACTTTATTTTCGACTTTGTAATAAAGCCAGTTTTCAGATCCGTTTCGATTTGAATTGAATCTGATCTGTCAATTATGAATCGGGTATTATCAATTTTTGTATTATATATAAATTTTCCGGATCGAAAGTTTTTGCAGGTTAATTTTTCTCTGCACGAGAAAAGGCTACCAATAATAAGTGTAATAAAGAAATAAGGTCTTTTCATTTTTCTTCCCAGGCTAGTCCGTTTTTATTTGCCTGCTAAAATTTGCAAACAGTTTATTCATATCATCTTTTGTAAGAAACTCTCCTGAATGAACGACGATCCTGTAACTGAATGTAACCGACTCCCCGGGTTTCAATGAAAAGTTTAGTTCTTCCTTCCCATTGCTGAAAATTTTTCTTCCCAACGGATTTACGGCAAATAATCCATAGCCTCTTGCATGCCAGTAAGCAGGAAAACCGACATTTAAAGGATGATCAAACATACCTATCGTAATATTCTTGCCATCTTTTTTGCCTGTAAGCATTACCCACTCTCCTTTTGTACCCCAAACTGAATCTCCTTTCAAACCATTGCTGCTATAATACATTCCCGTAGCATCAGCTCCCGATGGCGCAACTGTTGTTACATTTCCTTTATCATCCACAAAACTGGTTTTCTCTTTTGATGGCAACTCTAATTCCCTGGCTACTCTGATTGCAAACATCCCGTCTTTTACATCTTTAAAAATCACGGTCGAATCTTTAGCAGTCAAGGTAGTAATACGGTCAATGATAAAATTGTTCGCTTTCGTATCTGCACTGAAATTGAAAAAAGTAAATTCATCAAGCAATGGTTTATTATCGGGTCGTACCCAAATAGCTTTGGTAACAAGTGAAGCTCTATTACCGCTTGCTTTTTTACTGACGATCTCCTGGTGAATGATGGTACCGTAATGATCTCTTCTCTCAACAGGTATAGCGGTAGAATTGTTCCAGAAATCAAGACCGTTCACAGATTCATAATTCAGCCAGATACCCGTATGGTGAGGGTGATCTGTCCTTTCACCTGCAATAAGCTTAAAAGGATAACTGCGTGTAATCGTTATTCCATCGAGAGTATTTACAGGAAAAAGAACCGGCTTCTTGCTTGAATCTAAATTGCAATAAGAAGTAAGCAGTTTATTATTAAACAAAACATCAACCTGTTTCTTATCTTTTTTTTCAACCAATGAAAACCCGGTCGATTTCTGCGCAATAGTTATTGCACTTACTGATAGTAAGATGAGAACAGGAAATAATTTTATCATGCCTGGAGATTATACTTGAATACTTTGCCATTCGCCATTACTTCCTGTTTCTTTTCATCAAAAGTCACTTTAGCTCCCGTATGTGCAGCAGCATTTGTCATAATAACAGCAATAGAGTGACTGTACCCTGCTTCCACCGGCGCATTGGTTTGTTTCCTGCTGCGGATGCATTCCATCCAGTTACGAACATGATTAGATGTAAGATTATCACCGCCTGTATTCGCAGATACCACCACTTTTTCCACTTCAGATAAACTCATTTCAGGTAATAAATTAGGCTGCATCTTCATATCATCAGCAAACCTTTTTGTCAATCCACCGGTTGGAGAAACCTTATTGGTATTAAGATTTAATTCACCGCCATTCGAATAATATATTTCTGCAGGACGCTCATCACCATTATGCATTCTTGATCCAAACGTAACCTGGAAACCTGTTGACATATCGTCCGAAGGGCCATAATCAAAAACAGCCGTGATCGTATCCCAATTCCTTCTTCCGTCTTTCCACATATAAATTCCACCGTTGGCTACTACACTTCTTGGATGCTGTAAACCACTAAACCAATTCACAGTATCTATTTGGTGACTCATCCACTGTCCAGGCAAGCCTGATGAATAAGGCCAGAATAAACGAAACTCCAGGTATTTTCTTGGATCAAACTTATCAGCCGGCCGGTTCATTAAAAATCTTTTCCAGTCTGTGTCCTCTTCTTTTAGTTGAGGAAGCAATGCAGTTCTGCGCCAGCGGCCGGGTTGATTTACATTCCATGTTAATTCAACCATGGTGATCGGGCCAAATTTTCCTGACCTGATAAAATCATTTGCTGCATGATAGTTTGAGCCGCTTCTTCTTTGCGACCCTATTTGTATAATCCTGTCGGTTGCTTTGATCGCTTTTAATGCCCCGCGATTGTCTTCCATAGTTTCTGCAAAAGGTTTTTCTACATAGGCATCACAACCTGCTTTCACGGCTTCGATCGCATGCAGTGCATGTTGAAAATCTGCCGTACCGATAAATACAGCGTCTACTAATTTCTTATCGTACATCTCTTCATTATTGCGGCAGGCAACAATATCATGTCCCATTTTTTCCTTCCATATTGCAGCGCCGTCTTCTCTTCTTTTTTTCCAGATATCAGATACAGCAACAAGATCAAAATTCAATTCCTTGTAATGATTCATAAAACAGGGAATATGAGAGCTGCGATGGCGATCAGAAAAACCAACCACTCCAACTCTTACACGATCGTTGGCGCCAAGGATATTGCGGTAGCTTTTGGCGCCAAAAGCATTTGCACCCATATAAAGGCCTGCGGAAGTGATGGCTGTCTTTTTGATGAATTCTCTGCGGGAGTTTGACATATGATTTGATTTAAATGTATAAAAAAGTAAGATCTTGCCTTATTGGAATTACATTATTTCAATTTTGAAAAGCTATACCAAATGTAAGTTAGAGACAACAAAGTTCAATTTTTAAAATTTTGCTGTTGTCACAGGGGACCTGTTTTTGAGCGTTTCGACGTTATATATAAGAGGATTTTACTTCCTGCTATAATCATCCTGCAGTCTTACAATATCATCTTCATCACTTGGGTTTGATTCATCGGTATGCTGCCAGATCTCAGCAACAATTCCCCACTCATCAAGACCGATCAAACGATGACGTTCGCCTTGCTTGAGTTTTATAATGTCGCCAACCTTTAATGTATGCCGGATATCTTCTTCATCCGTATGACTTGTCATTACTGCGACAGTGCCGCCAATACATTTCCATATCTCGGCACGGCGATGATGATATTGCCAGCTTAGGCGCTGTTGGGGGCCGACTATTAAAATTTTTGGACTGAGTTTGTTGGTGATCCTTAAATTATCCAAATGTTCTTCAGCAAAATAATGTTGTGCAAACCGGGCAGCCTGTGCTTCATCAATAACATAAAATCCGCCCCATGGACGAGAATCATCCTTATCAACTATAGTAAAATTGGATTCACGCAGCATTACTGCTACTTTTTCTAAGATTTGCTGTTTGTCTTTCATAAATATTTTCGAAGATAATATATTCAAAAATAAATATCGGCTTCATGCCCTTTGTCATTGTTATATTTGTAAACTTCTTCGATACGAAAATAAAAAGATAATAATGCCCTCTATCCAGGTAACAACTCATCATAAACTCACCGAACACGAAGCAATGTCACGGATAAAAAATCTTATTACCCAATTGAAACATGATCATGGTGATAAGCTATCCAATATTACGGAAGAATGGCATGCAAGAACTGGTAAATTTAGTTTTACTTTCCATGGACTTGCTCTTTCAGGCACTGTTGATCTTCACCCGGGCACTGTTGAGATCCATGGTAAACTACCTTTAGCAGTAGCACTATTCAGGGGGAAAATTAAAGACGTGATAAAAGAAAAAGCAAAAGAATTATTGGATGGTCCCAAAGGAACAGATCAATAAAAGTTAAGAAAGTAATGAGCGAAGCTATTCAGAAGAGGCTCGCTTGGTAAGAATAAAAGGTGTATAGGGCAAAAATCGTAGGTATTTTATCTTATTAGTATCATTGTACCCTGCTTTTTCACATGATTTCCTTCTATATCAATTAATGTGATCAAATAAACATAAGCGGCTGTCGCCTGCTTCCCGGATTTAATAGTTCCGTCCCAACCTGCCTTATAATCTTTTGTTTCAAATACCAATTGACCCCAGCGATTGAATATTTGCATATGATAATCCTTCACTGGTGCAGGGATCAAAGGCTTGAAAGTATCGTTTAATCCATCATTGTTTGGAGTAAACGCATTTGGAACCATTATGTTGATGCATTTATAAAATGAAACTGTTATCGAATCATTGCCTTTACATCCATACTTGTCTATTACGTTTACGCTATATGTTCCATCCTGTGTTATGTCAATAAAATTATTTAGACTTCCATTACTCCAATTATAATCAATAAATCCTTTGGCTTTTATTTGGAGTATATTTCCTTTGCACAGGCTGCTGTCGGGTGGCAAAAAACCTGACGGCAACGGTAAGATAGAAGTCACTCGCACTGTATCTGCAGCTTTGCAGTTAAATATATTTGTAACTGTGACAGAATAATTTCCAATAATGTTGGTTGAAAATGTTGGGGATACGCTTCCATTTTGCCATAAGTAATTGGAAAAGTTACCAGGATCAAGCGTTAATGTATTCCCAATGCAAATTCCTCTATCAATACCCAGGTCAGGATCAGGTAGTGGATGTACAGTTAAATTAGTTGTTATTACCGAATCACAACCTTGCCATGATCGTAATGTATCACGGTAAACTCCTGTTGTAGTTTGCAAGTGTCCGCCTGCTAAATAAGTTTCTCCATAACAAATAGCAGTATTAATGGTTGTATATTTTCTTGGATTTACAGTAAGTTGAAGTGTTCTTGTACTGTCACAGCCGTTGATAGCGGCATAAATATCGGTATACGTCCCCGGTGCAGTATGTCCTGCATAGTTTTGTCCTTCACATATTGTTAATGAAATTGAAGTAGCAAAAACTGGTTTTACAAACAGGTGAAGAGTTCTTGTACTATCACATCCGTTAACAGCAGTTAATACATCTGTATAAGTTCCGGCTGCGCTATATCCAGCATAGTTTTGCCCCTGGCAAATTGAAATGTTTATAGTTGTTGCCACATGCTGTTTTATTATTAAATGAAGTGTACGAGTGCTGTCACATCCATTGACCCCGGTAAATACATCAACATAAGTACCTGTACTATTATACCCTGCATAGCTTTGTCCCTGGCAAACAGCAATGTTGTAATTAGTCGATGTAGTTGGTCGTACGGTAAGATGTAATGTTCTTGTACTGTCACAACCGTTACCTGCGTTGTATACATCAACATAAGTTCCTGTTGCTGTATGCCCGGCATAATTTTCTCCCTGGCAAATAGAAGCAGTAATAGTAGTATTAAATACAGGCAGAACGGTTAAATGAAGTGTTCTTGTGCTGTCACATCCATTGATTGCAGGATACACATCAACATAGGTTCCCGTCATTGTATGTCCTGCATAGTTTTGACCCTGGCAAATGGATGTGGTAATTACCGTAGCAAAAACCGGTAATACTGTTAAATGAAGTGTTCTTGTACTGTCACATCCATTTATTGCAGGGTACACATCAACATAAGTTCCGGTTGCTGTATGCCCGGCATAGCTTTGACCCTGGCAAATGGAAGTGGTAATTGTTGTAGCAAAAACAGGTCGGACTGTTAGATTAAGTGTTCTTATGCTATCGCAACCTGTAAGTACGCTTACAAGTGTATCAACATAAGTTCCGGGAGAAGTATAACCATCATAACTCTGTCCCTGGCAAATAGACTTATTTATAATTGTTTTGATAGGCACGGAAGCCAGTGTATTATTAAAATAATTTTTTTCAACAAACGAAGTATTAGGTAACACAACAGGTATAGAGATCCCTGCATCATTAAAAAAAAGCCAAATTTTATCCAACCCGTGATATTGTACGTCGATTATGTGGGTAAAACAATAGCCAAAATTAACACATACAATGCTGACGGGAGTAAAAAACGGAGGCGATAATTTATGTGCAGTTGGTAATAATGGATTGGCATCATAAAAATTTATTTGCGTATTAGGCGGTATAGAAGCATACCCGTAATTGGTTAAACAAAAAAATACCCTGACCTTATTTTGCTGATAACAGGTAACTGTCATATAATAAGGCGCCCCATCCGGTGTAGGATCCGCTACCGGGACAGTAAAAAAATTAGTGGTATCTGAACAAGAGCCATTTGTAGCAATTAACCGTAAACGATATGTTGCAGGAGTAAGAAATGTATATGTTAAATTATTATTAGTACTTACTACTTGTTCGATCATGCCGGCATTATTGCTTATTAACCATTGATAAGATACTCCATTATAGGAATCATTGGTAAACGTAATACTATCAGGGTACAAAGCATTCGAAGCAATTGTTTGCTTGTTAGTGTAGAACGATGCACCAACTCCACAAGTAACTATTATAAAATCACTGGTAGAAGAGAAGCAGGCAATTGAACTATTATAAGTCTTCAGGGTTACTTTATATTTACCATTTGCGATGAAAGAAAAAGAAAAATTTGTGGCAGTTGAAATAAGAACGTCATCAACAAACCACTGATAATTTGATCCTCCTGTTGAAGTGTTTGTAAAACTTATTAAATCTCCGGGTACAGGATAAGGATTATTTCTTGTGAAAGACGCAATTATATTTTCACTACATATAGGAGTACATTCATCCTGTAACAGGCCGTTACGTTGAGTAAGAATGACTGCCCGCATGCGATCTGCCTGTCCCTGGGTAAACATATTGCTGCAACCTGTATTTCCAAAATCCATGAAATTCCTGATCTGATCAGGAACATCTGCGAAAAAAAAGCCATTTGAATGGTTAGATAAAGTATCAGTATTACAAGTATTAGAAGGCGAGTTACACGGCGAGCCAAACATATTGTTGTCAGGAGGCGTATCACAAACCCGGTCTCCGTCAATAAGACAATTATTATTTTGACAAAACCCTTCGAAAGTATGGTAAAGACCAAGGTAATGGCCCATTTCATGTACAAAGGAAACATCAAAACCTGTTGTTACTATACCATCCAAAGGCCCTCCACCCGGAGGCATAGTAGCATAAGATGATCCGGATAGACGAGTCCATGTCCCACATCTGAATACAGCATACCACTCTTTGTTAGCGCTTGAAATAAACCAGATATTTATATACCGTGCAGGATCCCACTGTATTAAATTCTTTAATTTCCCATCCTCAATATCAGAGTTCATCTGAGATGAAAAAAAGGATTGAGTTCTTGTAATACCAGTTGTTAAACCACCATCAGGTGCTTTTTGTGCTATACAAAACCTGATTTTTGTGTCTGCACCTAAACTTGCGGAATATGCACCTGATTTACTAAATGCATCATTCAGATTATTGATGCCGTTAATGATCTGTGCGTCAGGAATTATATATGGATTATTATTTATTATATGAATAACTACCGGGAGAATGAGCGTATCAGGAGTCAACATTCGCTGATAGTTTAAAATATCACGATTCATCTTTTCTTCTTTCGCTTTGTATCCGGGATCCTTTCTTAATTCAGCAAGTATCATATCATTACTGCAAAGATTTTCAATTGAAGATGATAAGCTGATTGAAGTATCAGGAATATGTTTTGTTGATATTTGTTGAGCAAATAATCCGGTATAACAGAATAGAATAAATGCAATTAAAAAATTTAATAAAAAATAAATTACTCTTCGCATATATTTCTGTTAATACGCAACTGTGTTTTATGGATTTCAAACAGGCAAGAATTTTTGCAAGTACGTCACTCGGATCTCAACAAAATTTCAGGAGTTAATTGTAAGGGGCTGGATAACCAATATGTGTTCAGAAAAGTAATATAAATATATCTAAATCCCTGCATATTGTTTGTATTAGTTAAAACAAATTTACATGATGACCTGCCTGGTAACAAGGGGTTATACACCGAGGTTCACACCGTTTAAAAACGGTATAAAAGGATTTTAGGAAAATCATATTCACATTATTTGGCAATTACAAGAGAAGATGTTCAACGGGATTTTTTAACAGCATGCCTGTGATACAATGGCAAAATGAAAAAAGGATGAACAATAAATTGCTCACCCTTTAAACAAATCAAGTGAAAGTAACACTAATCAAATCGATGTGTCCGAACATATTCACCAATAGCCTTTAAATTTTGTTTTTGTTCTTCCCTAATCCAAGAGAAAGGAGGAAGTCAGCTATCTTTTTATTGATCTCTGAATTCTTTTCTTTTTCAAATTTTCCATGTCCCCCACCCTGCACAGTAATAAACTCGGTCTTTACACCTGCTTCTACAAATTTTTTATGCAGGTCAACTGATTGCTGATAAGGAACAGTCGGATCAGCATCGCCATGTACAATAAAAGTTGGCGGGCTGTTTTTAGTTACATAAGTGATCGGGGAAACTGACATTGCAAATTTTTTATCATTGGACCTTTCACCCAACCATCTTGTGGCAGATTTGCTGGTGATATTAGTACCGTAACCCCAGTCCCAAACATCGGTGATCCCGTATTTATCAATGATCGCAGCAACTTTAATATTCTCAAGCCCGGTACAATTCCCATCAAATTTATGATCATTGCCGAGTAAGCCTCCCATCAAAGCAAGATGTCCGCCGGAACTGCCACCCATTATAACAATTTTATTTACATCAATATTCAACGCTTTTGCATTTTTGACGAGGTAGATCAAGGCACATCTTGTATCCTCAACTGCAGCCGGTGCCGTTGCTTGTCCTGTTAAACGATATTCAATATTTGCAACCGCAAATCCGATCTTAAAAAAAGTGTTGAATCCTGTTTGTGATTCTTTCACGCCATGATTCCAGCCACCGCCGTGTATATTAATTACCACCGGGGTTGGTTCACTGTCCTTCGAAGGAAGGTAAATATCCATTTTACCCTCCCACTCTTTCACTTTTGTATAGACAACATTTAATTGCGCTGAAAACCCGGAGGGATATTCGACAGGCTTGTATGTTGTATCAGGCTCCTGTGCATTCAGTGTTGTAGAAAGACAAAAGGCCGCAACAACTATCAAAGAGTATTTCATTCTTAGTTTTTATCATTAATTCTTTTTAATACCCAGGATTTTGTTCGATTTTTAATTGCGTATTTGTATCTATTTCACGCTGAGGTATAGGAAGCAACAGCCTGCCCGGGGTTGATACATTTGCATATAGTTCTGCCAATGTAGGCGCCGGCGCAACATATGTTCTATAATGAGTGTAATACTCATCGGCAAAATGATCTTTCATTGTTTGTACGGCTGTCACAGTTGTCATTGTTGTATTAAACCGAACAAGATCAAACCAACGCTGGTTCTCAAAAGCAAATTCTATTCGTCTTTCATTTGATAATGCTTGTTCAAATTGCCCTACTGAAGTAATATTGGTCATTGTATAGTTTGGCAATCCTGCTCTTACTCTCACACTATTGATAAGATCAAGACTTGATTGATTATAACCTTGCGCTTCGGCCAGCATCAACAATATATCGGCATAACGAAGAACGGGCCAGTCGCTTTCTCCATCATCAACCAGCGTAACAGGGAATAAATATTTTTTTACATACCACTTAGCGGCAGTGCCAGTTCCATATACCCCAATTAAAGTTGGTTTTCTCAGGTCACCATTTGTTGCAGTATCAAGATCGGCCGTCGGATAATTCAATCCATCCCCATCCCCGTTAATAATTGCAGAACCGCTTCCCAATGGTGCAAATGTATTTCCGAAATGAGAACCTAATCCGAAACCACCTGATTTGTATCTGACAGCAAATAATATTTCAGAATTCATTTCATTAGTAATAGAAAAAATATTTGCATAGGTGGTTTGCAAAGCATAGCCACTATTACTAATAACATCTTGCAACAATGTGATCGCCTCAGCTTTCTTTCCTAGTGTCAGGTTCACTTTTGCAAGTAATCCTTTTGCTGCCCAACGATTCATTCTCCCTGCATCTGTGGTAGCTATTTGGTTAAATTTTAAATTATTCATTGAAGTAGCAGCCGTCGTAAGATCAGCAACGATCAATTTATAAATATCAGCTTGAGCTGAACGGTTGATCTGTTTTGCCTGTTCAGGTGTTGTTGGCTGATGAATAAGAAAAACACCTCCAAACAAACGAACCAGATTAAAATAATGATAAGCACGGATCACCATTGCCTCACCGGCTAATTGTTTGCGATCTGTTTCCGTAATTGGTATTTCGATCGTGCTAAAAGAGATTGTACCTGTAGCCGGGTCATAGCCAACTCCTAATTTTTGTAATAAAATATTTACGTTACGTATATTATTATAAGTAGCTGCCCAATAAGTGTAAATAGCCTGGTGTGATGTACTTGGTGTGAACATATCAAGGTCGCTCAGGTCACGATTGCCTGATGCCGTACTGCCCGGACTTCCTTGTTTTGAATTATCACTCCTTAGTTCAGTGAACTGCCATTCACTCGATAATGATCTTTGCATTCCGTTATAGCAACCGGTCAATGCAGCTTTCACTTCTTCGAGATTAGAATAATAAGTAGCCGTGTTGAGGTTGGATTGTGGATAAACATCAATTACTTTATTGCAAGAGAATAATGCTATGCAACCAACCAGGAATATATATTGTATGTATTTCATAATAATTTTTTTAAAGGTTAGAAGTTGATGTCTACCCCAAATAAATATGTTTTTGGTGTCGGGAAGCTTCCACGCTGGTATCCATCAACCAGCGGAGTTGCATAAGGACCGGACGTAAACCTGGCTTCTGTATTTATTCCGCGATAGCCACTTGCATTATGGAAATATAAGTTCTGACCAGAGAAGTAGATTCTCATTGAAGTAAGCCGGGCTGCCTTTGCGATCTTTTCAGGAAGTGTATAACCGATAATTAATTCACGCAATACATAATAAGAAGCATCTTCAATAACATAATCAGTAAGCATCCAGTTGAAACCTACAGTTGAATAAGGTGTTTTACCATCCCCGGGGAACATCGGGCTCAGCCAGCGATTTTTATTATAGGCTGAATTATATCTTTTTGTTTCATTATAGTTCGGATCTCCATTTACTAAGGACCCGCCCTGGCTTCCCTGGAAAAGAAAACTTAAGTCAAACGCTTTATAAGTAACGTTGTTTGTAATGCCCCAGATAAAATCAGGATATGGTGAGCCCATAACGATCCTGTCATTGGCATCGATCACCTTATCTCCAGTTACATCCACCAGCTTCAATCCACCTGGAACAAATACATTACTTAATGCACTGCTCAATCCAGCCGCTCTTTCTGCATCTATTTGTGCCTGGGATAACCATACACCATCTGTTTTATATCCAAAGAACTGAACCAATGGATCTCCAACTCTATTCATATACAATTCTGTTCTTTCTCCCTGGTTCAAAAAGAAAGCTTCCTGTCCCAACTCAAGTACTTTATTTTCATTGTGCGAAAAGTTTGCTGTTGTTGACCATTTGAAATTCTTTGTGCGGATGTTATTTGTCGTAAGCTCTATTTCGACACCATTGTTTTGTAATCTCCCGATATTATTCCATGCTCTTGGAGCGCCAGCAAAACTCATGATCGATTGTTGAAGTAATAGCTGGTCAGTTTTTGATTTGTAACCATCGATCGAAATGGTGACCAGGTTTTTGAAAAGAGCTATATCAACACCTCCATTGAATTGATATGTTCTTTCCCATGTTATATCAGGATTCGATAGAATATCTCTTGATGGAACTTGTCCATTATTGATTGCACCGGTACCCACACCCAATGGATAATTTGCTGCGTACAAAAGATCATATGGCGCATTATCAATAATATTATTGTTACCGGTCAGTCCATAGCTTGCTCTTACCTTCAAATTACTCAACCAATTTATATTGTCCATAAACTTTTCCTGCGTTGCTGCCCAGCCTACTGAAATGGATGGGAACGAACCCCATTTATGCCCGGGTGCAAACTTGCTGCTACCATCAGTACGATAGCTTGCGGATAAAAGATATTTGCTTTTATAATTATAGGTGACACGTCCAAGGTATGACAACAAACCGATCTGGTTCTTTAATGTATAAGTTCCCTGGAGGTTTCCATTTGCATCATAAAATGGTGCTTGTATTTGTAACGCATTGTTTGCGGTAGTTACATTATCGCTTGGATAATCCAATCCTACAGTTTGATCATCATCTATTTTTGTTTTTTGTGCAGTAAAGCCTGCTAAGAGATTAAATGAATGACCACCCATTTGTTTTACATAGGTAAATGTGTTTTCAGATAACAGGTCAACATAAGTACGTTTGTTATACTGGCCCCTGTTTACATCTCCTTCACGGTTTGAATTTCTTTTTGCAAAATCTACTGCGCTGGTATAACTCACATACACACTACCTAAAGCTTTAAAATCAAGACCCGGAATGATGTTAACAGTGATATCACCTGATGACTGCATCCTATAATCATTCGAAGTGATCGTTCTAGTTTCCATTACAGATTTTGGTGTATTGTTCGCTGTATTAAAAGGGTCAGTAGGTGATGTTGTCACCCATAAACTACCATCGGGCATATAGCCACTATAAACACGGGCATTAAAATGTCTTGCTTGTGCAAAATCACCGGGCTTTACATTTGCCCACTGGGCTACCTGGCTTACAAAAGCAGCTGTTGTTTCATTGTGATAAACAGGTAAGAATGATTGAAAGCGAACAAAATCAATAAAGTTAACAGATGGTCTTTCTCTTTTTATATAAGAAGGGTTTAGATTAAAAGTGAATTTTACTCTTTTACTTAATTGTCCGTCCAGCTTTGTACGAAAACTATAACGATCATATTCGCTATGATACATCATGCCCTGGTCTTTTTGGTACGCACCCGAAACATAATATTTCAAAGTTTTTGATCCTCCTGAAACATTCAATTGCACGTTTCTTATAGTTGCGTCACGCAAGGCTTCTTGTTGCCAGTTGGTCGCATGTCCACCCATCAGCTGATTTTCCACCACGTAGGCTGCTCTTTCATTATTTGCAATGATCGCAGTACCTGTTGGTGGCGTTATACTTGGATCTTTTGATTTCAACGCTGCTTCATAATAAAGCATGTTCGTATATTCAGTCGTGGTCATCATTGGATACAATTCATATTGAGTTCTTGAACCCGTTGAAAATTTTACTGAATATTTTGTCTTTTCAGCCTTACCGCTTTTTGTCGTGATCATGATAACACCGCCTGCTGCCCGTGAACCATAGATAGCAGCTGAGGCAGCATCTTTTAATACTTCCACTGACTCAACATCTGCAGGGTTTATAAAATTCATTCCATCAATAGCAGGATGACCATCTACTACGATCAATGGATTGGCGCTGGCATTAATTGAGTTGGTGCCTCTAATTCTTATTTTGGGTTCCGCACCTGCTTCCGACGTTTGGTTTTGTATTTGTACCCCGGCAATTTTTCCCTGTAATGCCTGGTCAAGTCTTCCTACCGGCGCTTCATCTAATCTTTCATTTTTATACTTTGAAATAGCACCTGTCAAATGAGATTTCTTTTGCGTACCATAACCTACCACTACCACTTCATCATTCGTTACTACTGCAGGCACCATAGATACATCGATCGTTCTCTTGTCACCAATTACTATTGTTTGAGATGCAAATCCCACGTAAGAAAAGATCAGCGTTGTTGCATTGGTATCAACCGAAATGGAATAAGTACCATCCACTTTAGTAGTGGTGCCTCCTTTTTGCTTATCTGCAAGAATATTTACCCCTTGCAAAGGTTCTCCTGTACTTTGGTTAAGTATTTTGCCCGTGATCACTTTCTTCTGAGCCATTGCAACACTACTTCCAAGCAGCAGCAAGGCAAGAAATAACCATTGTGACTTTTTCATATTAGATGTTTAAAATTTTTAAAATATTTTAGTAGAGAAGATTTATTCGTAAACGTTCAGTTTTTTCGCCGGCAATTGTATGAATAGTTTCCTTACAATTCTTACAATTAAAATGAATAGCAGCTCCCATCAATAACGGATATGCTTCTTCATAGTCGAATTCTTTTATCTGCTGCCCTTCCCATTCTTTTTCCTTGCTGATATAAGGACGCAATGCTTCAAATCCTTTCTTTAATGATTTACCTGATGGGGTTTGCATTGACCAGAGGTCGATCCCTGTTTTATCAGCCATATCTGCAATTAGAAAAAAGGCTTCCATAGCAAAAGTTGTATAGTGAAGCGATATTGTCCTTTCCATTTCCTTTGGAAACTTTCCTTCATTATCCATTTGCTTATCTAACCGGTCGACCGCGTTTAAAACTATTTTCTTTGCCAGTTCTTTATTTTCTGTAAACAACGCCATTGACAATCGTTGTGCATCATACCATGCGCCATGATTATTCTCAGCTTTCATTTCATCTTTTCCATTCTTGCTGGTTTGCATCCATTCCAAAAAATCAGCAAACCATTTTTGCATTCCCTTTTGATCGTTTACTGTCCAGTATTTTGAGTCTTGCAGTAAGCCAATAGCGTCGATCACTTTCACATAATGCCTTGTATCGATAAGCCCTGCGGCACGGCCAGTATTCACTCCTTTTATTGCTTGCCCGAAGTTCAAATTGGGATTCATCCTTGTTGCCGTATCTAAGAACCAAACTTGTAAAAGTTTTGCTGCATGTTGTGCATAAACTTTTTCTCCTGAGAAATAATAGGCAAGCGCCAAAGTCTGCACGTTTGAACATAGCAACGGCTGGTATTCTTTGTCCTTATAAGCTTTTACTTCTGGGTTTGTTTCCCCATCTTTTCTTATATAGGGTAATCCACCAGGCTTGTTTGGATCGGGCCAGAAATATGGAGCCAGGCTCATGTAATCATGTTTATCCCCACTGGGCGGATCATTTTTTTTCTCCATCACACTCACGGGGCCGAACTGCAATGCTTTGTCTGCATCTTTAATAAGCACTTTATAAGCCGCCATGACAGAAGGGTCTTTTGCTGCAACTCTTTTTTTATTCTTTTCGAGTGACTGCGCATTCAAAGCAAAAACAGCAGGTTTACCCTGTTCATGAACAGGTGACCATGAGCTAAAAAATATTGCGATGCAAAAAAATATCAGCGATCTTTTTTTCATAATTAAATTATTATTTCATGATAGCTATCGTCTTTTTCAAATCAACGCCATTACCCTTTACAGTTACTGTATAAATTCCTGTTGGTAATGTTGAAATGAACAGGTCAGCACTTATAAAACCGGGCGGCATATAAAGATTCTTCTTTAGTACCGGCCTTCCGCTCATATCCCATAAAACAATATCACCCAATGCAGGTGTTACCGAATACACTCTTACTGTAAGAATATCTTTACTCGGCATAAATGCATGCAGGTATTGTTGATCTGTTCCTGAATTTGGATAGATGGTTAGCCTTCCCGGAACATAAATGAAATTATAGTTGTTAGAAACAGCACCTTCCGGCGTCAACGCATAATAACCAGCGGTTGAATTTGTGGTTGCAAGGGTATTCACTTGTGGTGGCGTTGTTAGATTAGCAGCTGTTTCACCCAATACAAAGCCAGTATAAGTAATTGTAAATTGGGGATTGGGTTGTCCCTGGACTTTAGTAGTATCTCTTACACGTATCGTTAAGTTCACTTTGCTTACAGTTAATGTTCTTGCAACATCTGCTGCCGGGAAATAACCTGCGTTACCGGCTTGTGAAGCTGTGATAGTTGTAGTACCGCCCCCTGTTATATGAATAATCCCGCTGCTATTAACAGTTGCTACAGCAGTATTACTGCTTACATAAGTGATAGGAATTGTATTATTGGTGCTTGTTGCGCCAGTAGGAAAATCAGCATTTCCATAAGTTTTTGCTGGCAGCGCATTGAAAGTGATCGTTTGAGACTGTTTAGCTTGAACTGTCAGCGATCCATTTATAAATGTGATAATGTAATTATTAGATGTTGCTCCGTTAACAGTAATAGGATAAATTCCGGGAGGTGATGCTGTAACCGCCGTGGTTGTAATAATAGCCGGTGTCAATAATACAGATGGTGTTTCACCCAAAACAAAACCAGTATAAGTGGCAGTCAGGGTTGGATTAGCTTGTCCTTCAAATTTTAATTTATTGTCGGCTGTTATTGTCAAAGCAGTTTTGTTAACTGTGAGAAGCTGCGTAGCACTTGCAGCAGCATAGAATCCATCCGTTGCCTGTAGTGCTGTAATATTCGCAGTTCCTGCACCGGTAATATGAATATTGCCGTTAACAATAGTTGCTACAGCAGGGTTGCTGCTTGAATAAACAATAGGCTGTGTTGTATTCAGGCTGGTAGCGCCACCGTTGAAATCAGCATCGCCATAGATCTTTACTGGCAGCGCATTGAACACAAATGGATTTACCTGTGGCACGGCGCCTGCGCCGAAAGAGCCAAAACTGCTGAGCGTTGCTGTTACGTTGTTTGTTGTATTATCACCAGTACCAACCGGCAAGTCCCACGATGAACCACTGTTTTTTATCAATCCAATCTCGGTATTTGGTAATGTTGTAAAAGTTGATCCTTCCAATGCATCATTCCAACTCAATTGAACAATTGCATCACCTGATCCATTCAACCGGTTAATGTTCCAAACTGAATTAACTACAGTTTGTTTTTGTGTTGCTGTTAATGCTGTGCCTGTGATCGCCCCGTTTGTTGTAATACCTTCGAAAACTGCCACACTGAAATCAGAAATGTTAGTCGGAGTAATTGTTACCGGCATATAGTAATTTATAGTGCCGACCGGGAGTGTTATAGCTGTAGACAATCCATCATATCGCAAAAAGCTCTGATCACCTGCTCCATTATAATTTGTAGCGATATAATTGGAAGAGCCAAATGTGCCATTAATTACAGAACCGGAAGCAATATGCAAAACATCCAAAGGACGAAGGATCATTTTTGCATTTAATGTTAGGTAGTCATGTATTTTAAACCCGGTATTTGCTGTAACTGGTGCATTTAATTCAGCAAAACCCACTAGTATCATGTTGCCTGGTGAACCTGTTGTGATCCCAAATGGTGAAGTAGTAGCAGCATTGATAATATAATTGATGCTATCACCATATGTTTTATTACCCACTGTAGCCGCAGAACCTGTTGATGGATTAAATCCATTTGTATTGGAAGTAACAAGTGTAGCGCCACTATTTGTTGCAAGTAATGAAACAGGTGAAGCCGTGGCCAGCAATGGTTGAGACAAATACACCGAGTCGGAAATTGTAGAAAAAGAAACGATCTGAGTATTTGGAGCCACACCAGCTCCGCTTATTGTTTTACCGATAGATGATGAATTGAAAACAGTATTACCTGTGAAGAAATATGAACCAGTTGTAAGATTACCCGTTCCTGCTATATTTGTTTCTACTCCCGCAGCTTTAAAAGTTGCATTACCAGTAATTTGATTTGCATTGAAGTTTATTTTACCATAAATGTCTACCGTTGCATCAACGGTAACGTTTGTATTCAGTGTTACGTTTGCTTTATCTGCTATTGTCAATCCTCCTAAGCTAATAGTACCCGTACCAGAAATTGTTTGTGGAGAACTGCCTGCCAAAACCAGTTTGTTTGTTCCTAAGACAGGTAAAGTAATTGCTCCGTTTACAACAACATTTCCAGCAACTGCTGTTTGTCCGCTAGCGAATGGCATAAAAGTACATCCTGCATTCACCGTTAGATTTTCCATTCTATAAATTGAGCCTAATGCAGTAAGTGTGGCATTGTTTTCTACTATTATATCGCCATAACTTTGGCGATTAAAAAAATTACCAGCATTAGCAATCGGGTTATTTGCACGATGATGCCAAACACTTCCGGGCTTCATATCAATTGCCGAGAATAGATTACCGCTTCCATGCGGACTAAATCCTCCATTATAATATAAATGTGATCCTGCTTCAAATACAACCCATCTTTGTGAAGACTGTGTACTATTTCCAAAACCATATGCTGCAGATGCCGCTGTGATATTAGTGGTGAATGTAGCGCCACTTGTAAATCTTAGAGAGCCAGGTGTGCCTGATGTCGTATTATCAATTCTCGCCTGGAATAAAGTTGTCATATTAAGATTACCACTCACTCTTCCTGTATTGGTTGCAACCATTGCAATACGAACACTTCCAGTACTTGAAGAAATTGTGAGAGTGCTCCCACTTTCAATTACAAAATCTTCAGCAGAAGTTCCATCGCCATTTATATTTATAGTACCGGTACCGGTCGTACGACCAAATTGTACGTTGGCATTATTAATAAATTTCATTTGAGCACAAGTAATTCCGCCATCAATGGGGCCGGATACTAATCCTGTAGCGGGTGTAGCTCCGCCAATATTAGAACCATCAAAAACTAAAATATCCGCGGCGCCGGTGGAAGATGACCTGGGTGAGCCTGCGCCATTCAAAGCAGTATTCCAATTTGTAGTTGTATGGATGGAAACTGGTGTCGCTCCGCCCACCCAATAATAGGTCGTTTGTCCAAATGAAAAACCTATTATCGTAATCATCAACATTGTAAGTAAAATTCTTTTCATATATCAGCTTTTAAAAATGAATTAAGTTTTCTACGAGTTCGTCGTTAGTTTATTTTTTGATGAAATGAATGTGATACAAAGCCATGCTAAGGGGACCATCAATGCAGCAAGAACGAATAAGGTGGTGTATCCTGTTCTTGTTATTGATGGCACTAATAATGTAAGAATGATCGTTCCGGCAACAGCGGACGTTCCCCCCATTCCTGCAACTGTTCCTACATTTTTACCATTGAAGTAATCCGATGGTAATGTTTGCAGGTTATTAATTAGAAATTGAAAACCGAACAAAGTAGCACTGATCAACGCAACTGCAACCGGAATATGATCCTTTAACTGGTCCATGTAAAATGCAGTTAGTCCTAATGATAGCAACATAATAAATGAGCCAATTGTTATTGCTTGCTTGCGAGCCTTATTTGCTGCCATCCCTTTTCTGATCAACATTGAAGAATAAAAGCCTCCCGATATTCCACCTATTGCTGCAAACAAATAGGGCATCCATGCAAAACCACCAACCTGTTTAATATCAAATGCAAATTGTTCTTTTAAAAAAGTAGGAAGCCAGGTAACAAACATCCACCAGATCGGGTCAATAAAAAACCTGGAAGTAATAATGCCCCAGGTATTTTTGAATTTTAATAATGCACTCCATGAATACACTTGTATATCGGCTACAAGATTTTGTTTGACTGCATTTTTATCATTTATATGATCCTGTTCTTCTTTTGTGATCCATGGATGCTTATCTGGTGTGTTTTTATTAACGATCAGCCACGGAATGATCCATAATAAACCCAATACTGCAATGCCTGCGAAAGTTGCTCTCCATCCAAAAGCAAGATAAAGACCAGCAATGACCGGCGCAGCAACAACTGAACCTAATGAAGCACCTGCACCAAAAATTCCCTGTGCAATTGCTCTTTCTTTTACCGGGAACCATTCTGCATTACTCTTGGTAGCACCCGGCCAGTTACCTGCCTCACTGATTCCAAGCATTGCACGAAATACACTAAATGCTGCCAATGATCTTGCAAGAGAATGCAAAGCAATTGAAATACTCCAGGCAACAATTGAAATAACCATCCCCAATCTGGTGCCTATTGCGTCCATCATTTTACCAGTAACTGTTTGTCCAATGGCATAAGCGATCATAAAGAAAGTAGTGATCAATGCCAGTGCATCTTTATTATCTGCCTGCGCAATACCAAACTCCTTATAGATATATGGCCACATAATGTTGATAGCGCTGCGATCAATATAGTTAATGATCGTCGCCAATCCTATCAGGCCAATGATCCACCAGCGAAGTCCTTTTACTTTCATTGATTTTGATTGTTCAATATTTGTCAGATCTCCAATCACTTATTTTTCAATAAAGTCTTCTCGCATCGGGCTAAATACATCGATCAGCACACCGGCCTCAAGACAAACGGCACCATGCAACACATTTGGTGGAATATAAAATGCATCGCCGGCTGCAAGGATCTTTTTCTCCCCATTAATTTGTACTTCAAAGCTCCCGCTCTCCACATGGGTGATCTGTGAATGGTAATGTTGATGTAACACACCTATTCCACCTTTTTCAAATTCCACCTTTACAACCATCAGCTTATCATCATAAGCCATGATCTTTCTTTTCATTCCTTTGTCAACCACTTCCCACGGTATTTCGCTGTTCGCAACGAATACTTTCATTGTTTCTTCTGTTCCCATATGCTTTATTTATTAGTTATTTTAAAAATTTTCCATCATATAGCACTGCAAAAGGCCCCGTCCAACTAATTTCCTTTGCTGAATGTTTTGTCGTTTTATTAAAATCCTTATTGCTTTGAGCGATCAATATTTTTTTCCCGTTTGTAATTATTTCCAGCACAGAGTAATCTCCATTCTCCAGTAACTTCATATTTTGAACGGATGAATAGGAGTTAGTAGAGAATTCAATTATAGGATCAAATTTTCCATGTATTTCAATAACACTTATGAATGATTGACCTGATCCATTCTTGCGCACAATAAATGCCGGCTCCCTGCGTAAGTTGAAGTTTGGATCGTTGGCACCTGTTCGTGTAAAAAATAACGAAGCAGTGCCTTCGATCAATGAGGAGATCGTATAATAAGTTCTGTTATTCAAAAAAGTAAATTGGGCTATTGTATCCTTTACTGAGGCCTCCCCTTCTTTCCATAAAAACTGGTAGCCATTCTTTTTCCCAAAAGTTTCCTGGGCTTTTTCTGAATAATTATATTTAAAAGAGGCACTGATCAATTGACCGTTGTATTGAAATGGCAGATCGAATTGAGTTTTTTCAGCGGACGTTGCGTTGAACACATCTACAATGAACTTTTTCCCACCTGGTAATTGCAGCATGTAAATTGTTCTTTGAAGATCTGCATCCTTATATGCATTGTTTTCTCTTGCTGCAACTACCTGCACATTTGGGTCGCTGATATCACTAAACAATTTTTCCGAATGATACTTTTCTGCGTCATTTTCTTTGCCATTAAAATGACTTGTTTCATCCAGGACTAATGTATTATGAGCAATTGTTTGAGAAGCATAAGTTTTATTCTCGGGTAAATATCGTCCGCCATATTTTTGTTCAACACCAATAAACCGAACAGATCCGTAATCTGTCAATATCTCATTTCCTTTATCATAAAGATTAATATTCAGCTTATCAAAATGCCCATGAGAAAGTCCATGAGAAGTATACTTATATATTAATGTAGTAAGATCCTTCCCTTTACCATTTCTTAAAACACTTACACCACCTTCATCACCTTTTACCCCATCTGCATATTCCACTGTTTGATAAGGATAATATTCAGGGATATTTTTACCTTGGGCAATGGAGGCGGCAATAGAAACGCCACCTTTATTTAATAAAACCCGGTCCTGTTTTTTTGCAACAACTAATAAGCCATTGTCTTTACCATAAACATTCCATGCAATATCAATAGCCGTTATTAACTCATTACTAGTATAATCTTTTTCCTTTAATGCATCATTAAGTGGAAAGAATGCACCATCCAGGTTGGTCTGTTGCAAACCAGACAACAATGCTTTTAGTAAAATCTTATTTCTATATTCAAATACTTTTAATTGAGGCCTGGCATTTTTCAAAGCATTTGCAAAAAGATAGTATGGAAGAATTGCATACCGAACATAATAGGGACCTTCTGTATAATAACCATCTGGGGAGAACAAACCATCCATTTGAGCTATAAAGCCGCTTTTACCATTTTTCCCTGTTCCATACAAAGCCATGTCGACATATTCTTTGTTGTTTGTTGCTATGCCAACAATACCAACTCCTGCACAAGCCCATACTCCATGATTATGGATCAGGTTAAACCAATTCTTAAGATCTTTTGTTATGAACTCAACCTCAGGCTTGAAAGCACCATCTTCAATAGTCTTCCTTTCAGAGAGAGAAAGGGAATTATAAATAAGATCGTACGCCATGCCTGTATAAACCAACCAGTTTGCATCATTCAATGCCTGCCAGAAAATGCGGCCAGGTGAACTGCTCGTTGCCTCCGGATGATTCTTTAAAGTTGGATTAAGCTTTGCATATTTTAAAAACAATTGCTTCACTAATGATGCATATTTAATATCACCGGTCAGGTTGTAAAGAATACCGCTGTTAAACATCAGCATATAGTTTGCTTTATGCTGATCATGTGTATAACCACCTGCAGGATCTTTAGGAAAAGGAACATCAACATCTTTCCCGATCCATGCATCTACTTCATTTTTTATTTCATTGTATGAACGGGTAAGCAAAGGATATTTTGTAATATCTCTTTTAATTTCTGCTGCTTCAGTTTTTGTAAAAAAAGTAATGGGGTGTTGTGCTGTAAGAATTACAGGTAATAAAAACAAGCTTATCGTTTTCAGCAATCGCAACATTTATCAGCTCCTTAATTAATAGATAAGACACCCTATTACACGAAATAAGTGCCTCCGTTGATCTCAATACTTTCGCCGTTAATAAATGAAGAAGCATCACTGGCAAGATACAATACCAGGTCACCGACCTCTTTTGCTTCACCTTCTCGTCTCAATGGAGTGGCAGCGGCAACATTCGTTCTCACTTCCGGTTTCGTAAAAGTGTTATGAAATGTAGTATTGATCATGCCGGGAGACACACAATTTACCCGGATACCTTTCGGACCCAATTCCTTTGCAAGCCCCCTCGTCATTGTTCATACCCCGCCTTTTGAAGCAGCATAGGCCACTGCACCAAATCCTCCTCCATCTCTTGCAGCTTGTGAAGAGAAATTAACAATAGCCCCGCCTTCCGTCATATATGGTACCACTTCTTTTGTGACCAAAAAAGCAGATTTAAGATTTACATCGATCACCGAATCCCAGAATTCTTCAGTTATTTCTGCTAATGGTTTTCTTCCCATAATTCCACCGGCAACATTTACTAATACATGAATAACTTTTCCATATTCCTTTATACATGCATCAACAACTTTTTTTACATCGGCTGCTTTCGACATATCTCCCTGTACAGCAATTGCTTCTCCTCCAGCCTGCTTTATTAATTGAAGTGTTTCGTCTGCCTGCTCCTTATTGCTGAAGTAATTGATACACACTTTAGCGCCGGCCTCTATTAATTTTAGCGATGCTTGTCTTCCGATATCTCTTGCGCCCCCGGTAACTATCGCAACTTTTCCTTTTAGTGAGGTCATAACCAGTTTTGAGTTTTATAAAACTTATTGAAATATGTAATAAGAAAGTTGCTGCATTAAAGTTGATCACTTCTAACCCTAAAACTGCTTTTATAAATAGTAGAGGCAGGACTTTCCATACAGCAAACTCTCAGTTTGTAATATTAGGCCGATTTTAAACCTCCCCTAATATGAGCCTCCTTTAAAATCACTAAAAAAAATGACGAAAGATTAAATAAAAATCAACAGGTATGCGATATAATTAGTCATACACTAAAGTTTTTAACCCGATAACGTTTCCGGTAACGCTGCCGGTATTTCCGTAATGAAGTTTAATTTAGCTTTACTCAACTTTTAAAAATGGATAAACCTGCAACCATAAAAGACATTGCGAGGCAATTGAATGTTTCTATCTCCACTGTTTCCCGTGCTATGCGCAATGCTCCTGACGTAAGTGCCGATACAAAAAGAGCAGTAATGGCATTGTCAGAAGAGCTCAATTATCAACCGAACTTACTAGCATTAAGTCTGAAAAGAAAACAGACACATAATATTGGTGTGATCGTTCCGAATCTTGATTTTGTTTTATCGACAATGGTAAAAGGAATTGATGAGGCTGCATTGGAGGCTGGATACACTGTAATGGTTTGTCAAAGTAATGAATCATTCGGAAGAGAGATCGTTAATACAAGAAGATTGCTGGAAAGTCTGGTGGATGGGTTTATTATTTCTGTATCCAGTGAAACAAAAGTGTTTGATCATTTTAAAAAAATACAGGATAAAAAAATGCCCATGGTGGTATTTGATCGTGTCACACCTTTTCTGAAAGCTCCAAGTGTCCGTATTGATAATGAAGATGGCGGTTTCCAGGCAACTGAACATTTATTGCAGCAAGGATATAAACGTATTGCCATTCTAGCGGGTCCAAAAAATCTTGATATCAGTAATCAACGACTCAATGGTTATTTAAAAGCATTAAAAAAATATAAAGTAAGTCCGGACGAGAATCTTATTATCTACTGTGACTTTGATCAGCATTATGCGTATCTCGCCACTAAAGAATTATTGACGATGAAAAAAAGACCTGATGCCATCTTTACGATCAGTGACAGAATGGCCATCGGCGCTATGCTCGCCATTAAGGAAAAAGGTTTAAAGATGCCTTATGATATTGGCCTGGTTGGTTTCAATAACGAGCCTGTTACAAGCCTGGTCACTCCCGGCATCTCAAGTGTAGATCAGCCTTCCTTTGAATTAGGAAAAATTGCAGCAAAACTTTTTATTGAAACCATGCACCAGGATAAAGACATGAGCGATGTAGATGAAGTTTTAAAACCAAAATTAATTATCAGGGAGTCTTCACAACGGCTCTTTTCAAAGAATGGCCGCACAAAATAAAAAACCATGAAACGATTGCTTTTACTTAAGTATCTTTTTTTCTCTGTGTTGCTAGGAAATGCAAAAACCATAATTGTAAAAAATATAGATGAATTAAATGCAGCAAATAAAAAAGTATTGCCGGGCGATACTGTTATTTTACAAAATGGAGAGTGGAAAAATATAACTATCAAATTGAGTTGTAACGGGACTGAAAAAAATCCAATAGTATTCAAATCTCAAACAGCCGGCAAAGTAGTTATCACTGGAAATTCCAAGCTAAAATTAGGAGGTACTTATATTGTCGTCAATGGATTATTTTTTAAAAATGGTTATGCCGGTGATGATGCAGTGATCAGCTTTCGTATTGACAGTAAGCAATTAGCAAATAACTGCAGGGTTACCAATACCGTCATCGATGATTTTAATAATCCAAAAAGAATGGATGAAAATAATTGGGTATTATTTTATGGGAAAAACAATCAACTTGATCGATGCAGTTTTAAGAACAAAAAAAATATGGGCGTACTCCTAGCAGTGATATTAGACGATGATAGAAGCCGGGAGAATTTTCATTCGATAGACCACAATTATTTTGGTAAAAGACCCCCACTTGCTTCAAATGGAGGTGAGATCATTCGTGTGGGGGTGTCACAACATTGCCAGTTCAATTCAAATACACAGGTCAAAAATAATTTCTTTGAACATTGCGATGGTGAAACTGAGATCATTTCTATAAAGTCTTGCTCCAACATTGTCGAATCAAATATTTTTAAAGAATGCCAGGGGTCAGTTGTCTTAAGACACGGGGATAACAACTTTGTTAAAGACAATTATTTCCTGGGAAACGACAAAACCGGTAGTGGCGGCGTTCGAGTTATCAATAAGGGACAAAAAGTGAGTAATAATATATTTTACAAATGCCGCGGCGTTGATTTTCGTTCACCACTGGCAGTTATGAATGGAATTCCTAATTCGCCAGCCCACCGCTATGTACAGGTTATTAATGCAGAAATAATTTCAAATACTTTCTATGAGTGTTCACCCATGAGCCTTTGTGAAGGGAGCGATACTGAAAGAACTTTACCACCTGACAACGTAACTTTCTCCAATAATATTTTTTACAATACCCGTGACAGTATTATTTATAAAGCGTATGATGATATAAAAGGAATAAACTTCTCGGGAAATAAAGTCAGTGACAAAGTAAGCCAGGATCTTCCGGTTGGGTTAAAAAAAACAAGGTTAACAAAACAAGATAATTTTTCAAAAACGATATCAAGGCAGACCGTCGAGCCATCCATTAGCAACATTCCTTTCGCTGAAAAAGAAGTCTATCTCAATAGCGGCGCCCCCTGGTTTATTAAATACGATGCAGATCATAATAAAAAAACGATACTACTTGTCAATTGTGCAACCCCTGAGGATGTTTATAAGCAACTTGAAAAAAAGGAACCAATCATTATTAGACTTACCGCAAAAGAGTATTCATTAGAAAAACCTTTTGTCATTTCTAAATTTGTAAAATTTACAGGCGATAAAAAAAATACAATTAAGCTTTCTTCCAATAAAATGCTAAGTGCTTTTATCATTTCTGGTAATGGTAATTTAACCCTCGACAATCTCAATTTTAATGGGGAAAACTTGAAAGCAACCCATCTTGTATCCAGTGACAGCAGTGGCTTCAGCGATCATTATAACATTTCTATTTTAAATTGCATAATCACAGATCTTAAAAGCCAGGCGGGTTGTCAAAATATCTTTTACGCATATAAATCAATGATCGCAGACAGTATTGTTGTTCATGGTAACACATTTGATAACAACAATTGTGATGCGATCATCCTTAGTGAAGAAAAGGATGATAAGGGTTATTATAATGCAGAGAAAATATTTATTAGTCACAATAAGTTTAATAAACAAACTGGAGTGTTATTGAATGTTTACCGGGGCGGAAATGACGAAAGTACTCTTGGTCCCGATCTTACTTTCAGTCA